>Ga0255052_10000232_pt1 | contig 43850 bp, 35 predicted proteins | sample JV7_2_21_MG_FD_188632 | JGI IMG/M metagenome (GOLD analysis project Ga0255052, IMG submission 188632) | Seawater microbial communities from Jervis Inlet, British Columbia, Canada - JV7_2_21 | ecosystem: Environmental > Aquatic > Marine > Inlet | place: Canada: British Columbia | collected...
GCTCCGCGACCGAAGAGGAGACCGAGAAGAAGTCCGTCTGGTCGACCGCGGATCTCCAGATCTATGGCTACGTCAAACTGGATGCCGCCTATGACACGGGCTCGGCCAGCCCCGGAAACTTCGTCAAATGGATCGAGCTGGAACCCCTGAATCCGCACGACAGTCAGTTCAGCATGACCGCCAACGAAGCACGAATCGGCATGTGGTTCAGGGGCCCCGACGACAAGGAGAAGAGTCTGCAGACAGGTGCCAGGGTCGAGATCGATTTCTACGGTGGCGGGGCCGAAAACAAGCCCAATCCCATGCTGCGTCTGGCCTACATCGATCTCCACTGGCGCAAGTCGGGTTGGAAGCTTGTGGTAGGCCAGACCTCCGATCTCATCTCGCCACTTTTTCCAAGCACCATCAACTACTCGGTCCAGTGGTGGGCAGGGAACATAGGATATCGGCGGCCGCAAATCCAGCTGGTCAGAGATCTGGCCCTGTCAGACCGCGCGAAGATGCAGTTCGCCGGGGCCGTTACCCGCAACATCGGCTCCACCGACAGTATCTTTGCGGGCATCGACTCGGGTGCCGATGCGGGTGTGCCGGGGCTCCAAGGACGCCTGGGATGGAAGCTGGGCACCCATCGACCCAGACCGGTGAGTCTGGGCATCTCGGGTCACTGGGCCAAGGAGTCCTTCGAGCTTAACGGGGAGGGCGATCATCAGGACTTCGACAGCTGGTCGGCCAATCTGGATCTGGAAGTACCTCTGGCCAGCAAGATCACCCTGAAGGCCGAGGCTTATACCGGAGAGAATTTGGCCCAGTACCTGGGGGGCATCGGCCAGGGTGTCGATCTGGAAGAGGGCCAGGAGATTGGCGACTCGGGTGGATGGATCAGCCTGAACCTCGGGCCCTACAACCGCCTGACCCATCATGTTGGCTTGACGGCGTCGGACGTGGACGACAACGACATCGAGATCGATGATCGGTCGTTCAACAGCTCGATCTTCTGGAATGGTGTCTACAGCCTGACAGAGCGCATCCGGTTTGCCCTGGAGCTGTCCTACTGGAACACTGAATACAAACAGCCCGAGGCCACCAAGGACTCGGCCGACAACTTCCGAACTCAATTTGCGGTGATCTACCGCTTCTGAGCTGAATTGATAACCTCAATCGACCAAGCCCAATCCAAGGAGAACAGTTGGAGATGACTATGACAACGGAACCTACCGAGAAGTCCATTGAATCCCTGATGATCGAAGAGAGGACTTTCCCTCCATCAGACGAGTTGCGAGCCAACTCTTATATTTCCAGCGAGGAGCGGTACGAGGAGATGTGGCGACAGTCGATCGAGGAGCCCGACGCCTTCTGGCTCGAGCAGGCCAAGTCCCTGACCTGGTTTCACGAGCCTACCAAGAGCCTCGACTACATCTGGGACACCGCGGCCCGGAAGATAGAGCACACCTGGTTCGAAGACGGGGTCCTCAATGTCTCCTACAACTGCCTAGACCGGCATATGGGTACCCCGATCGAGCACAAGACCGCGATCGTCTGGCAGGGCGAGGAAGAAGACTCGGTCGAGAAGCTGACCTATCGCGATATGTACGACCGGGTGCGCCGGTTCGCCAACGTCCTCAAGGACAGGGGTATCCAGAAAGGCGATCGCGTCGCCATCTACATGCCGATGGTCCCAGAGGCGACGACAGCCATGCTGGCTTGTGCCCGCATCGGTGCCATCCACTCGGTGATCTTTGGCGGTTTCAGCGCCGAGGCCATCCGTGGTCGAGTCAACGACTCGGACTGCAAGATGGTCATCACCGCCAACCTTCTGCGCCGCTCTGGCAAACGCATTCTGCTCAAGGACATCGTGGACGATGCGCTGACTGGCTGCCCCTCGGTCGAAAGCGTCATCGTCGTCCACACCGGCGATAAGGACTGCAACATGCAAGACGGTCGAGATTTCTGGCTTCACGAGGAGGTCGAGAAGGTCGACGTCGAGTGCGAAGCCGAGCCCATGAAGGCGGAGGATCCCCTTTTCATCCTCTACACCTCAGGCTCCACCGGCAAGCCCAAGGGCGTGGTCCACACCACGGGCGGTTATCTTCTGCACGTGGCTCTCACCCACAAGTGGATCTTCAACATCCACGAAGACGATGTCTACTGGTGCACCGCCGACATCGGTTGGGTGACCGGCCACAGCTACATCGTCTATGGACCCTTGGCCAACGGTGCCACCTCCCTGGTGTTCGAAGGTGTGCCGACCTATCCCGATGCCGGTCGGTTCTGGCAGATCTGTGCGAAGTTCGGGGTGACGGCGTTCTACACGGCGCCCACCGCCATCCGAGCCCTGATGCGGCTGGGTGAAGAGTGGCCTGCCAAGCACAACCTCGACTCCCTCCGTATTCTGGGTACGGTAGGAGAGCCCATCAATCCGGAGGCCTGGATGTGGTACCACAGGAACATCGGCCACGAGAGGTGCCCCATCGTGGATACCTGGTGGCAGACGGAGACGGGTGGATTCATGATCACACCGCTGCCCGGGGCCCACACTCTGAAGCCTGGGAGCGCGTCGCGTCCCTTCTTCGGCGTCGACACCGTCCTGCTGCGGGATGACGGCACCGAGTGCGGCCGCAACGAAGGCGGCAAGCTGTGCATCCGCCGACCCTGGCCCGGCATGATGCGGACCATGTGGGGTGATCACGATCGGTTTGTGGACACCTATTTCACGACCTTTGCCGATCTGTACTTCACGGGTGACGGCTGCCGAATCGACGAGGATGGGGACTACTGGTTGATGGGTCGCATCGACGACGTGGTGAACATTTCCGGGCACAGGCTGGGGACGGCCGAGATCGAAAGTGCCCTGGTGAGCCACAATCTGGTCGCCGAAGCGGCTGTCACGCCGATTCCTCACGAGATCAAAGGACAGGGTCTCTATTGCTTCGTGACCCTCGTCGAGGGTGTGGAACCCACCGACGACCTGCGCCAGGAGCTCATCGGTCACATCCGTTCGGAAATCGGACCGATCGCCACCCCGGAGGGGATTCAGTTCGCCCCGATCTTGCCCAAGACCCGATCGGGCAAGATCATGCGTCGGATCCTGCGCAAGGTTGCCGAGAAGGACACCGGCAATCTTGGTGACACCTCGACCCTGGCCGATCCAACGGTACTCGATTCCCTGATCGCCGATCGCGGATAGAGAAGTGGGGGTGGGCGCCTCTTGTGGGCGCCCTCAGTCCTTGGCTGCCAGGTCGTCTGAGAGCTCGGCGACCGTCCGGTACATCTGTTTGGCGGCCGCAACCAGCTTGGCGACGTCGTCACCAGAGAAACCCGCGGCTCCCATGTCGGTCTTGAAGGCCATCCAATACTCTCGTTGGCGATCTCCGTAAGGATCGAGGTATCGCAATCCCGGCCCGGGTGCTAGCTCGTAGGCTTTGGCTACGTGGCGGGCGATATGACGGGAGCCGTTATTGCTGCCTTCGAGAACGTAGTGCAGGCCCAGGAGTTGCAGAGGGTCCTCCTTCCCATGCTCGACGATGGCAGTAAACCTAGCGGTCGCCGGAAGCGGCGAGATGGTGGTGGGATCGATGCCGAGAAAGTCCAGATCCTCCAGGAGATACGGGACCTGGTACTGATATTCGCGCACGACATTTCGCACGGCCTCGTGGTTCTGGGTGGCCTCGCACACGGCCGTCTCCAGAGCATCGTGGACCCGATACATCTGTGCCAACCAGGCGGCGTAGCGGTCGCGGGAAAGCTCGCCTTTGACCAGTGCCTGTTGGAATTCATGATGCTCGGCCCGTTGGTGTTCCTCGCGAGTGGAATCCCGCAACTGTTGCATCGCGGGAAGGGTAGCGTCGGTCATCGCCTCTCTCCGATCTCACTTGTTCAATCGATTGCCAGGGCCACCATCACGGCTCCAGCCAACAGCCACAACAGACCCTTGAGTGTGAAGAAAGTCAGTCCTACCAGACCTATTCTCTTGAGCCAGTTGCGCAATTCTTCTCCTCGCCTCGATGGAACCTGGAGCTCAGGGAGGCCGACCTGGCAGGGTTCGTGATGGCGGGCAGAAACTATCTGGCAGCCAGGTCGCAGTCAAGACCGGCGTGGAAGGGTTCACTGCACCGAGCGGCACATTTTGGTCCAATGATTGGGACTGCGATAGGCCGGCAATGGATACGAGCTTCTACAAGCGAATCGTGGACACCATGGCGGAGGGTGTGGCCGTTGCCGACGCCGACGCCACGCTCGTGTTCGTCAACGAGGCTCTGTGCAAGCTCTCAGGCTACAGCAGGGACGAGCTCATCGGACTGCCGTCAGCCAACTTCATAGCCCCACGGCTCGTTGGAGATTTCCGGCACCAGCTGGCGCTGCGCGGCCAGGGTCTCGCCGACCCCTATGAGACCTCGATCCTCTGTCGTGAAGGCCGGGAAGTACCGGTTCTGGTCTCGCCGCAACCTCTGTTCGATGACGGAGGCGAATTCTCGGGCAGCTTCGCTGTCGTCTCGGATGTCAGCGCCGGGCGGCGGACGGAGACGGAACGAGAAGTCATCTCTGGGATCATCCGCGGGGTGGTCGAGGCCACGAACCTGGACGAGCTCCTGGCGTTGGTCCACCAATCGCTGGGGCGAGTCATCTATGCCGAGAACTGCTTTGTAGCTCTCCTCGACGAGACCAGCGACACCATCTGCTTCCCTTACTTCGCCGATCAATACGACGCCTACCAGGAGCCGATTCCCCGGGGCAAGACGTGCACGGACTATGTGTTGCGTACGGGCAAGCCCCTGGTACTGACCGAAACCCTCTTCCATAGCTTGATAAGCAGCGGCGAGGTCGAGTTGGTCGGCCGCAGCTCTCCTTCATGGATGGGGGTTCCTCTCACCACCCCGACGCGGACGATTGGGGTCCTGGCCGTTCAGCATTACCAGGACGAGGGGGCGTTCTCAGAGCGCGATCTGGAGTTCTTTGGCTCCGTCGGCGGGCATATCGCGCTGGCCATCGAGCGCAAAAGGGCCGAGGAGAGGTTGTACGCGTCCCAGGAGCTTTACACCAATGTCGTCGAATCGATGAGCGACGGCGTGCTGGTCTTGGACAAAGAGTTTCAGTTCCTGTCGTGGAACCGGGCCATGGAAGAGCTCACCGGCACCCCACGGGAGGAGGTCTTGCCCAAGGGAGTGGCACCGTGGGAGATCTTTCCCCACCTCTCGAAGCTGGGCGTCGAGCACATGATGAGAAGAGCCATGGCGGGGGAGCTTCAGAGGGCCACGAATCTGTCGCATGAGCTCGAGAATGGAATCTGCCGAGTTACCAACGAGACCTACCGCCCGTTGCGAGGAGCTGAAGGGGAGATCCGTGGCGTCGTGGGGGTGGTCAGGGATGTCACCGATCGGAGGGTGGCTGAGGAGGCTCTGCAGAGAAGCGAGGAGCAGCTGCGCCAGGCTCAGAAGATGGAGGCCATTGGGCGTCTTGCCGGGGGTATTGCCCACGACTTCAACAATCTGCTGACTGCGATCATCGGTTACAGCGAGCTGGTTCTCGAGCGCCTGCCCGGCCAGGATCCGATCCGGTCCCATGTCCAGGAGATCAGAATGGCTGGCGAGCATGCTGCCGAGCTGACCCAGCAGCTCCTGGCCTTTAGCCGCAAACAGGTCATCCGGCCCAAGGTGGTGGATCTGAATGCCCAGGTTGCCGAGCTGCAATCGATGCTTCGGCGCCTGATCGGCGAGGATATCGAGTTGCAAACCGATCTGGACGACTCGTTGCAGCGGATCAAGACCGATCCCGGACAACTCGAGCAGGTCCTGATCAATCTGGTGGTCAACGCCCGGGATGCCATGCCGCAGGGCGGGATTCTGACGGTTAGAACCGAGAACCGCGAGCTCGAGCAGGACAGTAGCAATGGAGCCGGTGAGGCGGGACCGTATGTCGGATTGGTGGTGCAGGATACGGGTGTGGGGATGCCGCCGGAGGTCAAGGCTCGGATCTTCGAGCCGTTTTTTACCACCAAAGAGATGGGTAAAGGGACCGGGATGGGTCTGTCAACGGTCTACGGCATCGTCAAACAGAATGGCGGCCAGGTCTGGGTCGATACTGCGCCGGAGGCCGGGACGACCTTCTCGGTCTTTTTTCCACGATCTTCGGAACCGTTGGCCGAGGTATCAGCAAGGGCTGCCCAGACCGGCGATATGTCGGGCTCGGAGACGGTGCTGGTCGTTGAAGATGAGGATGCCGTGCGGTCGCTGACCCGGATGATCCTGGAACGCAGCGGCTACCAGGTACTGGAAGCCGCCGACGCCAGCGCGGCGTTGAGGGTCTGCGACAACCTCGAGAAGCCCATCGATCTTCTGTTGAGCGATGTGGTCATGCCCCGCATGAGTGGTCCCCAGCTCGCCGCCGAGATGCAGGTGAAGCAGCCCGACCTGAAGGTGCTATTCATCTCCGGGCACGCCGACGAGACCATCGTGCAGCACGGTGTCCTGATGCCGGATACCGAGCTGCTGGTAAAGCCGTTCAGCGTCAAGGAGCTGGTGGCCCGGGTCCATGGAGTCCTCAGGGACTGGCGGCCGCAAGCGCAACGGGTCTCTTGATTCAGCTCCGGTCGTAGGTCAAGAACGAAAAGCCGCAGGGGTCGACCTGGCTGGCCTCGTGATACTCGCTCTTCACCAGGGTCCAGAGCCCTTCGTCGAGCTTGGGGAAATAGGAGTCGCCTGCGAACGAGCGGTGAATCCTCGTTAGATGGATTCGGTCGGCACGGGGTAGTGCCAGGCGATAGATCTGGGCGCCGCCGGCGATGAAGGCCTCGTTGTCGCCGGCCTCCCGGGCCAGCTCGATGGCTTTGTCGACCGAAGAAGCCAGAGAGACACCATCGGGAAGGCTGGGTGTGCCCCTGGAGATGACCACCATGAAACGACCCGGCAAAGGGCGGCCGATCGCTTCGTAGCTCTTCCGACCGAGGAGCAGATGATGGCCCATGGTCAGACGCTTGAAGCGCTTGAGGTCGGCGGAGAGATGCCAGGGGAGCTGATTGTCGCGACCGATGACGCCGTTCTCGGCTACGGCCACGATGATCGACAGTCTCATACGGCTATGGGTGCCTTGATGTGTGGGTGGGGATCGTATTGTTCGATGGTGAAATCGTCGTACCGGAAATTGAAGATCGAGCGTACCTCGGGATTGAGCCGCAGAAAGGGCAGGGCACGGGGGCCGCGGCCGAGCTGGAGCCGAGCTTGCTCCAGATGATTCAGGTACAGATGAGCGTCACCGAATGTGTGGATGAACTCACCTGGCTCGAGGTCGCAGACCTGGGACATCATCAGGGTCAGCAACGAGTAGGAAGCAATATTGAATGGCACGCCGAGAAACACGTCGGCGCTGCGCTGGTAGAGCTGACAGGAGAGTCGGCCCTCTGCGACATAGAACTGGAACAGCAGATGGCATGGGGGTAGAGCCATCCGGTCCACGTCTGCCACATTCCAGGCGCAGACGATATGGCGGCGAGAGTCTGGATGGTCTCGGATCTGGTCGACGACTTGCGAGATCTGGTCGATCCGTCGGCCGTCAGCAGTCGGCCAGGATCGCCATTGATGGCCGTAGACGGGTCCCAGCTCGCCATTCTCATCGGCCCATTGATCCCAGATGCGGACCCCATGCTCCTTGAGATACTGGATGTTGGTGTCGCCAGAAAGGAACCACAGCAGCTCGTGGAAGATCGAGCGGGTGTGGAGCCTCTTGGTCGTCAACAGTGGAAAATGACGACTCAGATCGAAGCGCATCTGGTGGCCGAAAAGGCTGCGTGTCCCGGTTCCCGTGCGGTCTGATTTCTCGACACCCTTGTCAAGGATCTGTTGCAGGAGATCGAGGTACTGTCGCATGCTCTCTCGGATCCTAGCTAGACATTCTGGCCGATGTGAAACAGGACTGCCCAGGCGGCGATGGCGGCGAGCAAAGGGGCCAGGTAGAAGAGCGCGCTCGAGGCCCGAGCGGAGCGATTGAGCAGGACGGGCAGGGCGCCAAGGAGCAGCCAGATTGCAATCTTGATCCAGACCCACAGCGGCCAGGCACCACTGATGCCCAGTTTGGCCAGCATGCCGAATCCTGCCAAAAGGATCAGCAACATGGCCACTCCATGGGATGCCATGAGTAGGCGCCGCGCTGCCCCGCGCGCTTCCTCAGTCGAAGCCGCCGCCATGGCCCACATGCCGCCGATTCCACCGATCAAGAGAAAGATTCCCGCGAGATGAATGATCTTGTAGGTCGTCTGCGAAAGCATCGGATTCACCCTCCACTGAATGAGCCCGATCTCATTAGCTGACCGAGCGCAGGCATTGTAGCGCGAGGTATCACCGGGTTTTGGCCAGTTGGGTATAGTCATGCCCCTCGAGGCTGAGATGGGATCGCAATCAACCAACATGGATCGGATCCGGACGAGCTTGATCGTTCTCGGAGTCGCTGTCTGTTGGTGGGGATGTAGCCAGACGCCGACGCCGGTCGTCGAGAGCGTGCGAGCGGCGTCGGAGCGGACACCGGTAGTCTTCGTGCCCGGAGTGACCGGGGTGGGCCTACGGGACCGGATCACAGGCAAGCCCGTGTGGGGCCGAGGCAAGAATCTGATCAGTCCTCACGATCGGGGCTATGGCATGGCCCGACCCCTGAAGGCCGACCTGGGAGGGCCCGATCTCGAGCCCGACAAAGTCATACTCGACCTGAGACTTTTCGGCTTCGTGCGCTTCAAGGTCTACCAACCGCTGGTGCAGCTGTTTACTGCCAATGGCTATCGTCATGGTGATCTCGAACGACCCAGACCAACTGATGATCTTTTTCTTTTTGCCTACGACTGGCGTCAGGACAACGTGGATTCGGCGTTGCTGCTGGCGAAGCAGCTGGAGAGACTGCGGCGCACCCGGGGCCAGGAGCACTTGGCGGTGAACCTCGTTTGCCAGAGCAATGGCGCCCACGTCTGTCGCTACTTCGCCAAGTATGGCGGTTTGACTCTCGAAGACGCCGAGTCGGGGAAGACCTGGCGACCCGCCGCCGTGGAAGTCGACAAAGTCATCCTCGTCGGCACCTCCAATGGTGGCTCCATCAGGGTGCTGCGGGAGTTGGATCGGGGCCGCAAGTACGTTGGAACCATCGGTCGGTTCTTTTCACCGGAGAGCCTCTATACCATTCTGTCTCTGTATCAGGACCTGCCCGTGTACACCGAGGATCTCTTTGTCGACGAGCAGGGCAACCCCATGGCGGTCGAGTTGTTTGACGCCGAGAACTGGCGGCGCTTCGAGTGGTCGATCTACAACCACGAGAGCAGGGCACGACTGAAACGGGACGACCTGCCGAGTTGGTTTGGCTCCAGAGCAGACAGGCACGCGTATCTCGAGCAGGCTCTCGATCGATCGCAACGGTTTCACCGGCTTTTGCAGCAGGAGGTTGTCGACTTCGATGCGATCGAGTACCACCAGATCATGAATACCAGCAACGTGACCTCTTCACGGGCAGTGCTTCGCCAGCACAACGGGCGCTGGCAGACGCTGTTTGCCGACGACAAGGAGGTCGAGCAGCGTCCGGAGCTGCGGGCAGCGATGACTGTGGCAGGGGATGGGCACGCCACCAGGGCGAGTCAGGAGTGGCTGTCCCGTCAAGAACGAGAGCGTATCGTGCAGGAACCCATCCAAGTGGAGGGATCTCATCGTCGGATGATCCTCGAGCCCGCGACCCAACAGAGCATCCTCGAGATTCTGGCGTCAGGGATCGACTCGGAGCGGTCGGGCCCATGACCACTGAACCCAGCCAAACGCCCGGCACCGGAGCTGGCGAGCGATCGCTCTGGCGGGAACTGAGACAGGCCGTGGGCGGATCTCACCAGGATTTAACCGAAGGGCCTCTGGGTCGGGCGATTCTGCTGTTGGCCGTACCGATGGTCCTGGAGATGGTCATGGAATCGGTCTTTGCGGTCTGTGATGTCTTCTTTGTGTCCCGCCTCGGGGCCGATGCGGTGGCTACCATCGGCCTTACCGAATCGCTCTTGACTCTGGTCTTCTCGCTGGCCATCGGTCTCGGGATGGGAACTACCGCAATGGTGGCCCGACGGGTAGGGGAGAAGAAGCCCCAGGAGGCGGCCCAGGTGGCAGCGCAAGCAGTCATCGCCGCATTGATTGCCTCGATCGTGTTGGGAATTGCCGGGGTTCTGACGGGTCCAGCGGCCATTCGACTGGTGGGGGCCTCAGATGAGGTTTGGATCCTCGGTTCGAGTTATGCCCGTATTCTTCTGGGTAGCTCCGGTACCGTGGTGTTCCTTTTTGTCATCAACGCCATCTTTCGGGGTGCAGGAGATGCGGCGATCGCCATGCGTGTGTTGTGGCTGGCGAATCTGATCAACCTGGTCCTCGATCCCTGCCTCATCTTTGGTCTGGGACCTTTCCCCGAGCTCGGCGTAACCGGTGCAGCGGTGGCGACCACGATCGGGCGTGGCACTGGCGTTGTCTATCAACTCTGGGTCCTGATGACGGGCAGGAGTCGGATCGCGGTGAGCTGGTCTCAGCTCCGCCTCAGAATCGGCACCATGCTGAGACTTCTGAGGGTGTCGGCGGGTGGAATTCTCCAGGTGCTCATCGCCACCTGCAGTTGGGTGGCCCTGGTGCGCATTATCGCGCTCTTCGGCAGCACTGCGGTCGCCGGCTACACCATCGCCATCCGGGTGGTCATCTTCTCCATCTTGCCGGCCTGGGGTCTGGCCAATGCAGCAGCCACCCTGGTCGGGCAGAACCTGGGGGCTGGCAAGCCCGACCGGGCGGAGAGATCCGCCTGGCTGACCGGCGGTTACAACATGGTCTTTCTGGGGCTCCTGGCCGTGGTCTTCGTTCTATTTGGCGAATCCATTATCGGTCTCTTTACCGCTGATCCGCCTGTTCTTGCCATCGGTGTCCAATGCCTTCGGATCGTCAGCTATGGGTATCTCTTCTACGCTCTCGGCATGGTCATGGTGCAGGCCTTCAACGGCGCCGGTGACACGATGACGCCGTCGATCATCAACTTCTTCTGCTATTGGCTTTTCCAGATTCCACTAGCGTACGCGTTGGCCCGAACACTGGAAATGGGACCGCGCGGCGTCTTTTGGGCCATCGCCATCGCCGAATCGCTCGTCACCGTGGTCGGGGCCATGGTCTTCAAGCGGGGCCGATGGAAGCAGCGGCAGGTTTGAGTGACAGGCAGGTCGGGTTAGTATGAGCTGTCATCCGACGCTGGAGCAGGCGCAGCAAGCCGCACCCGATGCTCTCCAGAGCTTGGCTCTCTACGCAAATGAACTCCAACAACAAACGAATCGGTATCTACGGTTGGGGTATCGTGGCTCCCAAGTCCCCCGATATCGACTCCTTCGAGAGGAATCTCCTGGAGGCTGAAAGCTGGCTGGAGCCCTTCGATGGCTTTGGTCCCAACAACTTCCTGGTCGGTGCCCCCGAATTCAATTTTGCTGACTACAAGCCCTGGATCGATGAGCGCTTCGAGCCTCGCAAGTACTCGCAGCTCGATACCAAGATGGGCAACATGGTCAAGTACGCCATCGGTGCCTTTATCCAGTCTCTCGGTCAGAATCCTGGCATCGAGAAGGCTCTGCAGGATTTGGGTCCCCACGCCCACATCTATGTCGGCACTGGCCTCGGCGATCTGTCCACCCATTTCAGTGTAGGCCAGACCTACGCTCGAGCGCAGCGCCGCTGGAATCGATTCTGGTGTCACGAGGATCGCAACCCCCGTTTGGCGGCATTCCGGGCCGCAGATACCGCATCGAAGGAGCAGTTGCGACAGGCGCAGGGAGTTCCGGAAGACCCCGCAGGGGTCGATCCCGAGGACGACCGCTACGACGAGATCTCCGAGGCCTGGTATGAATTCTGGGTTCGCCAGCCCGGCGCTCTCGAAGAGTACCTCGATGAGCTACGTGAGATCGAGGCCGAAGGCGTTGGCGAGGACATCGAGGCCAGCAAGGGACAGGTGATTCGTCGCAAGGCCACCGCACGCCGCAAGCTCAACGCCCAATATGGCTGCCCCAGGGAGCCCTGGAACGCAGTCAGCGCAAACCTCCTCTGGAACATTCCCAACATGCCGGCTTCGCAGATCTCCATGCTGGGTCGGATTACCGGACCGACGGTGGCCCCAATCGCTGCTTGCTCGGGTTTTGGCACCGCTTTGAAGATGGCCATCGATAACATCCGATCTGGCGAAGCCAAGATCGCCGTCATCGGCAATGCCGACCCGGAGCCCCACCCGCTGACCGTGGGATCTTTTTTCGGAGCCCGGGTCGTGTCACAGGATGGCCAGGTCTCGAAGCCCTTTACCGGCATGCGCGGCACCCATGTTTCGGGTGGGGCTTGTATCTGGATCCTCGGCGAAACAGAGTACTGCCGAGAGCTGGGGATGAAACCGTTGGGGCTCGAGATCGTGAGTGCGGCCATCAACTCCGATGCCGATCACATCATCACGCCGACCCAGAAGGGCCCGCGCGCGTGTATCCAGCAGGCGCTGGCGCTGGCGAATGTGGCACCGGAGGAGGTGGCGACCTGGGACATGCATGCCACGGCAACCCCAGGGGACTGGACCGAGCTCCAAAACACCCTGTCGGTCGTACTTGGCACGACCCGACTGACCGCACGGAAGGGCTCGTTCGGGCACGGCATGTCTGTTTGCGGTGGTTGGGAGCTCACCGCCCAGCACATGGGTTTTGCCAAGGGGATCCTGCATCCCGTCGATCTGGAGGATGACGAGATTCACCCCAAGATCCGACCGCACCGGGAGTCCCTGGTGCGACATGAAAAGGCCGAGCTAGAAGGCGAAGTTGCTGGTAAGCTGAACATGGGTGTTGGCGGAGTCAACGCCTGCGTGATCAGCCGACTTTGGGAGGAGGATTCAGAGTGATCAAACGGATTGTATCTGCCGCATTGGTGGCGTTCTTTTTGATGCTCCCCACAGGCGACGCCGTGGCGAGCAACCTGGAGCAGAACGCCGAGGAGGCCATCGCCCTCTTCAAGGTGACCGACTCCAGCCTGGTGGGTTTCTTCGACACTTCGTATGGATATGCGGTCTTCCCAAAGGTCGGCAAGGGCGGCATGGGGCTGGGCGGCGCCCATGGCAAAGGACTGGTCTACAAGGATGGCGAGATTGTCGGGCAGACGTCTCTGACCCAGTTCACCGTCGGCTTCCAGCTGGGTGGACAGGTCTACCAGCAGGTCATCTTCTTCGAGAACGATCGGGCCTACAACGACTTTACCGGTGGCAATTTCGAGCTCAGCGCCCAGGCATCGGCCATCGCTGCCGCAGCCGGGGTGGCTGCCAATGCCAAGTATCGCCATGGAGTGGCCATTTTCACCCTGGGCAAGGGTGGACTCATGTACGAAGCCTCGGTCGGCGGTCAGAAGTTCTCGTTCACGCCGCTCTAGGTCTTCTCCACAACAGCCTTACAAGTGCTCCAACTCGTCAGGGGGTACACGCCCTTTGGCAGACGCTCGTGGGTGCCCAACACGAGAGCTCCCCGTTCGCACAGCCGATCGAGCAATTGAGCGAGGATCTGTCGCTGCCAGGGCTCGGCGAAGTAGGTGAACGCCAGATTGCGGCAGAGGATGACGTGAAAGGGGCCGCGGGGCATCTCCCGGCGCAGATCCTGACACCGAAAATCTATGCCCCTGCGGTAGGCCGGTCGCAAGCGTAGATTCCCGTTGTCGATCTCTTCGAAGGCGACAGATCGGAGGTTTGTGGGCAGGTCGTGCATCGACCCTGGAGGGAAGATGGCGCGGCGGGCCCGACGCAGTTGGTGTGAGTCCAAATCTGTAGCCACGACCCGAAGCTCTGCCTCTCGCAAGCTCGGTGCACGGCTCTCGCGGCAGAGCATGCTCAGGGTGTAGGGCTCTTCGCCGGCGCCGCAGCCGGCACTCCAGACGCGGAGGTCGGCGTGGCTGGTTGTGGACACCTTGGCGGCCAGACGAGGCAGGACCTCCTCACCCAGGACCCTCCAGACTTCTCGATCCCGGTAGAATCTCGAGACAGTGATCCGGCAAAAGCCATCGAGGACGGCCCACTCGTCGGGTCGGGTCTCGAGGTATCGCCGATAGGCGCCTTGGCTGTCGATCTCGAGCTCGGCCCATCGCCTGGCGAGTCGTTTGCAGACCTGTCGTCGGACCCGGCGAAAGCCGGCCCACCGGTAGCCCAGTTGCGGCAGGGCCCACTGCAAGAAGTCGATGCAGGACGAATCGCGCATCACGGAAGGACAGCTTAGAACTTTTCGTGGCGCCCGGCTGTCCACATCGCCGCCAGTGGTATGCTGAAAATGAACCAAACACGGCCTCGGAATCGACTTGTCTGGGACACCGCACTGCCAAAATTGTGGAGCCGGCCTCGAGGGACCGGTCCTGCCGGGCGGCCTCTGCCCTCGCTGCCTCATGGAGATGGGGTTGCACGGCGGTGAGGAAGGTGTGCTGATCATCGGTCAGACGCTCGGCGAATTCACGATCTTGGATCGGCTGGGGCAGGGAGGGATGGGCGAGGTGTACCTGGTCGAGGATGCGAAACTGGAGCGTCAGGTCGCTCTGAAGATCCTGCCTCCCGACCTGGCCGCCGATGCCGATCGATTGGCTCGGTTCCAGCGCGAGATCAAGATCCTGGCCAGTCTGAGTCACCCGAACATCGTCACCGTGCACTCGGTCCACGAGACCGACGATCTTCATTTCTTCACCATGGAGCGGGTGTCGGGAGAATCCCTGGCCAGTCGGCTGGAACGTGGCCCCCTACCGTTGGAAGAGATGTTGACGGTGGCGATGCCCATGGCCGAAGCCCTGTGCGCGGCTCACGAGCGGGGCATCGTTCACCGTGATCTCAAGCCCGAGAACGTGATGATCAACGAGGATGGGACGGTCAAGGTTCTGGACTTTGGCCTGGCCAAGTCCGGCCCCCTGATGACCGGTGGTGACGAGGTGCAGATCTCGGACGAAAGGGTGACGGACAAGGGGACCATCGTTGGCACCTTCCTCTACATGTCGCCGGAGCAGATCCGGGGAGAGTCCCTCGATCCGCGGTCGGACATCTTTTCGTTCGGGCTCATGATCTACGAGATGGTTTGTGGCCGGCGTCCGTTTAGAGGTCAGCAGCCGGTGGAGATCCTCTCGGCGATCCTGAAGGACGAACCCCCACCCGTCACCTGGTATCACCCCGAGCTGCCGAATCAGCTGGCGCGGATCGTTCGGCACTGCTTGGAGAAAGACCCCAAGAAGCGATTCCAGACCAGTCGCGATGTTTGCAACGAGCTCGCTGATCTCGAGATCGAGCACCTGGCGGGGAAGGCACGTCGGGTCGTGCAGAAGGTGGCTGCCGAGCCCGCTGAGGGTGTTCGGTCGAGCGTGCCTCGGTGGTCGCTGATCGCCGTGATTGTCGCCATTTTGATTTTCGTGGTGTTCGACCTCGAGCGGCGCTCGAAGCCACCGCCGTTCACAGGGAAGATCGAGTCGCTGGCGGTTTTGCCGCTGAGAGACCTGTCGCCTGGGATGGAGGACGAGTACTTTGCCGATGGTATGACAGAGGCTCTGATTACCGACCTGGCCAAGACTCCCGGTTTGAAGGTCATCGCGGCGGATTCGGTCTTGCGTCTCAAAGACAGTGACCTGGCGCCGGCAGAGATCGCCCGGCGATTGGGCGTCGATGCGTTGGTGCGGGGTTCGGTCACCAGAAGCAGCAGTGGTGTTCGGGTCTCAGCGCAGCTGATGGCCGCCCCCGGCGGCACTCTGTTCTGGGCGGAGAGCTTCGAGCGCTCCCCGGGGGAGGTCCTGGCGTTGCAGGGCGACCTGGCAGCAGCCATCGCCGCGGAGATCCAAGAGCAGGTGAATCCCAACCTGCGGGCCGAGCCGGACTCTGAGCGACATTTCGATCCACAGGCCCACGAGGCCTACCTGCGCGGGCGTTATTTCTGGAATCGGCGTAGTCCTGCCGATCTGATCAAAGCCATCGAGCAGCTGGAGCTGGCCATCGAGCTCGATCCCGCTTTTGCGCCCCCTTACTCGGCATTGGCTGACTGCTACAACCTGTTGGGGTCGGTACTCTACGCCGTGCTGCCACCCCGGGAGGTCATGCCCAAGGCTCGGGCAGCTTCCCTGCAGGCCCTGGAGCTCGATAGCCACCTGGCAGAGGCTCACGCATCGCTCGGGCACTACCTCTTCTTCTACGAATGGGACAGCCGGGAGGCCGAGCAGCGCTTTCTCAGGGCGCTCGAGTTGAATCCGAGCTACGCCACAGCCCACCACTGGTACTCCATGTTGCTGAGTCTCGGTGGTAGGAATGATGAGGCCATCGTCCACGCCGAGAAGGCTCGGGAGCTGGACCCGCTGTCCATCGTCATTCGTCTGAATCTGGGGACACGGTATTTCCATGCTCGGGACTACAAGAGGGCCGAACAGCACTACCTGGCCGCTCTCGAGCTGGACCCCGATTTCCAGGTGACCCACATGTTTCTGGCCAGGGTCTATCAGGAGATGGCCCAATCCGATGCCGCCATTCGTGAGATTCACCTGGCGGAGCGGTCGGGGGACGGCAACCCACTTGTCCTGGCCTTCAAGGTCTATTTGCTGGGTCGGGCCGGTGACGAGGCAGCAGCCCACGCCGTCCTCGAGCAACTGCAGGTCCTGGCCAGCGAGAGGTATGTCCCGGCCCATACATTCGCGGTTGCCTACGCCGGGCTACGCGAAAAGGAAGCCATGTTCAGAGAGCTGGATCGTGCCGTCGAAGAGAGGTCGGGGATGATTCCCTTTCTGGCGGTGGAACAACTGGCCGACGAGTACCGTACCGATCCCCGGATGGAGACCCTGGTCAGCCTTACACGCCACGACGAGTCCCCTTCGACTAACTGAGACACTCCAGCAGGTGACGTATCTCATCGTCCACATCCTGGGGATCGGTGACGGTCTGAGCGATCTCCTCGCGCAGTAGCATGCCAAATCGTCTCCGCAAACGGTGGACGGCGACCTTTACGGCCCCCTCGGTCATCGCCAGACTCTTCCCCACCTGTCGATAGGTGAGATCGTTCTCGCCACCGATCAGGAAGGGCTGGAGCTTGGCGAACTGGTCGCGTTTGTCTGCCGCGGTCTCCTCGGCTTGTCTGGTGAGGGTCCGCTCGAGCACCGTCAGGGCCCAACGCTGCTCATAGAGGTCTTCAGGTGTAAGACGATCCGCCGGCTCGACCGCATAACGGTCTTCGGCTGCCGTGGCATCGAGCGAGATCTGGCGTACATGGCCGCCGCGCTTGAGTGCGTGCTGGCGATCCCATTCGTTGTAGAGGAAGTGCTTGAGGGAGGCCAGAAGAAAAGACCTGAACCGGCCGGCATCCCGGCGGACATCTTTCAAGTACTCCTTTTCCAGGAGCTTGGCAAAGTACGCCTGGGTCAGATCGCTGGCATCGTCCGGGTTGTAGCCTTGTCTGCGCACGAAGGCGTACAAGGGATACCAGTAGGATTCGCAAAGCTCCGCCAGCGCCTCGGCGGAGTCACCGGGGGATCCCTCCTGAGCGCTCAGCACCAGGCTCCATCGTGTTGTGGCGAATCTTTTGCCCACCGCTCGGTTCCAGACTGGCCGGAGATGGAAGCAATATAGCAAACAGGGGAGACCTCCCGATGCCTCCTCTCGAGCCCGTGGAAGCCGGTTCGCTCTATAGGGTTGGCTCTGGTGCCGCCGGAATTCCGGGGCGCCGTTCAATGCCATCGGGCTTGACGTTGATCTCGGCCACCGGGGTCTTGTGGCGTAGACCGAAAGAGTCGGCGACCAGCTCCCGCCTCATCAACTGGATCGCTTTGCCGGGGTCGACGCCCTTTGGGCACACACGAGAGCACTCACCGGCGAAATGGCAGCGCCAGGGACCAGCTTCGTTCGCCAGGACCTCCTGGCGGTGCTCGAAACCGTCGTCTCGGGTGTCGGTGTTGTAGCGATGGGCCTGGGTGAGGGCCATGGGTCCCGGGTACTCGCTGTCGGTGGCGCAGGTGGGGCAGGCGGCGACACAACAGGCGCACTTGATGCAGTATGAGAACTGGAGGTATCGCTCCATCTCGGCGGCGGACTGGTAGAACTCGCCGGTGGGTCGCTCCATTTCGTCGACATCGTCTCGAATGATGTAGGGGGACAGGGCGGTGTGATGGTCGAACATGGGTCGGAGATCGGGGACCAGATCCCGGATGATGGGGAAGTTGGGCAGCGGCGCCACGGTGACCACCGCGGTGCCGAGCTCGGAGATCTGGGTGTTGCAGCCGAGCCTTGGTCGGCCGTTGATGAACATGCCGCAGGAACCACAGACGCCCATGCGACACGATGCCCGCCAGGCCAGAGTCGAGTCCACTCTCTCCTTGATCTGCCAGAGGCCGTCGAGAACGGTCATGCCGGGTTCGTAGGTGACCGAGTACTCCCCCCAGGAGGGCTTCTCGGCCCGTCTCGGCGCCAAACGCCGAATGCGAAAGATGATGGTCTCGGGTAGCTTGTTTTCGCTCATCACCTACTCCCTAGACTGACAGCGTGTTCTGGTAGCTCGCCCAGGCGGCCCAGGTACCAAAGACGAATAGACCCAACCCGACCAGGATCAGAGCCCAGCCGAGGGACTGCCTCAGCGGGCTGGGTGGGCCGAGCTCGAACAGGATGTTGCGCAGCCCGTAGAGTCCATGAAAGAGGGCTGCTCCCAGCATCAATACGTAGGTCACCATGAAGAAGAGACTCTGGCTGCGGGCCGCTACGTTCTCCCAGTCGATGGCATGCCCCCCGGCGGGGTTGAAGATACCCACCAGTGAGTCCAGGTGCATGATGGCCATATGGAGACCCAGGAGCAGCAGAATCAGCATCCCCGCCGCCAGGTGCCAGGTCCATAATTTCTGGTCGCGTATCATGATCCTCCTCCTCCCCCTCACTGCCAGACAAAGAAGTCCAACGCGCCGACCAGAACTAGCAAGCCGGTCAGCAGGAGTACAGTCACGACCCAGGGTCGCTGGACATCGAGAACGGTTTTGTAGGGATAGACCGGCTCGATGGGCTTGCCAACCCCCAGTCCCAGCTCAGCGAAGACCAATCGCACCCCGTTGATGGCGTGAAAGGCGAAAGCCATGAAGACCAGGAATTCGCCGCCAACAAAGATGGGTCCGCTGACCCGGGCCATCGACTCCTGCCAAGCCGATTGCCCGAGGGCGCGGGATGATGTGAGCACGATGTGCAGCACAAAGTAGGTCAGGAGTCCCAGGCCGGTGAGTCGGTGGAGGGAATAGAGGTATCGATCGGGTCCCCAACGGCCGCCACCGAACCAGCCGAAAATCCCCAGCCGGTTTGGATGCCCCTTGGCTTCCAGCATTCTTCCGTCTCCTCTCAATACTTGCGTTCTACCGGTTTCCAGGTGGTCAGGGTCACCGGTTTGTAATCGAGGCGCAGTTCGTCATCGATGAGCCAGGCCAGAGTGTGTTTCAGCCAATTCTCGTCATCCCGCTGCGTGAAGTCGCGGCGGGAGTGGGCGCCACGCGACTCCTGTCGCCGCAAGGCACCGGCAACGGTGACTTCGGCCAGATCGAGCAGGTTCTCGAGCTCCAATGCGTGGAAGAGATTCGAGTTGTAGACGCGACTCTTGTCCTCCACCGGTGCCCGAATCGTGCGCAGCTTGATGTCGCGAATGACATCTAGAGCCTCTGCCAGGCCCTCCCTCGTCCGGAATACGCCGACATGTCGGTCCATCGTGCTGCGGAGCTCCCGCCGCAGCGCGTAGAGATCCTGGTCACCCTTGCGATCGAGAGTCTCGGTCACACGGCTCTGGGCTGCGGCCAGCTGGTCCCCTGCCAGTCGAGGGGGAGTGGGCAGATCGCGCAGCTTGTCGGCGATCTCTGCACCGGCGATGCCACCCCAGACCAGGCACTCGGCGGTGGAGTTGGACCCCAGCCGGTTGGCGCCATGGAGCGATACACAAGCCGCCTCACCGGCGGCCCAGATGCCGAGCGTCCGAGTGGCACCCTCGATGTCGGTCTCGATTCCACCCATGGAGTAGTGGGCCACAGGGCGTATGGGGATGGGTTTTTCGATCGGGTCGATACCGACGAATTTCATGCTGACTTCGCGGATCAAAGGCAGGCGAGAGTTGATGCGATCGGCGCCGAGATGGGTCAGGTCCAGGTGCAGATAGCCGAGACCGTCGGGGCCCTCGATACCCCGGCCCTCGAGAATCTCGGTAGTCTCTGCCCGGGAGATCACGTCCCTGGGACCCAGCTCCATCTTCTCCGGGGCGTAGCGCTCGAGAAATCGCTCGCCGTCGGCGTTCCTCAGATAGCCTCCCTCGCCACGACAGCCTTCGGTCATGAGGATTCCCGAGGGCACCAGGCCGGTCGGGTGGAACTGCACGAACTCCATGTCTTCCAGGGGTAGCCCGGCACGGAAAGCCATCGCCAGACCATCCCCGGTGACGCTTTGAGAGTAGGTCGTGAAGCCGAAGAGGGTGCCGGCGCCACCGGCAGCGATGAGGAGAGCCTTGCCCTGCAGTGTGACCAGGTCGCCGGTGGTGGCGTCGATCCCCACCAGGCCAGCGAAGCGGTCCTCGTCGACGAGGATGTCGGTGACAAAGAGCTCGTCGTAACGGGAGAAATTCTTGTACTGCAGCAAGGTGTCGTACAGGGTCTGCATCTCGAAAAAGCCGGTCTTGTCGGCTGCCAGGGTCGCGCGGGGGTAGGAGTGGCCGCCGAAGGGCCTCTGATCGATGCGGCCGTCTTCGTCCCGGGTCCAGGGGACTCCCCAGTGATCGAGAAGCATGATCTCTGCCGGCGAAGCATGGACAAAGCGGTCGACGACATCCTGGTCCGCCAGGAAGTCTGCACCCTTGACCGTGTCCCAGGCATGCAGCTCGAACGAGTCGCCCTCATCGGTCCGCAACATGGCCGCTGTGCCGCCCTCGGCACAAACAGAGTGGGCCCGCATGAGCTGTACCTTGGAAACGATGCCTATATTCGTCTTGCCGTTGGTTCGGCGGGCAATCTCGACGGCGGCTCGAAGCCCCGCCAGTCCAGCTCCCAGGATCAGCACATCGTGGCTCAGGCTCTGGCCCATCAGCCACCTCCTCGTCGGATCGATCGAACGAAATGTGGATTCGGCTCCAGCCGTCTCCCTCCAGGTCAGGCAGACTACACTGTAGGTCAAACAGCGATGATGCGCACCACGCAAAAGGGCGGAATTGTTCACCACTCAAGGGGGTGGGTTGGTAGATTCGAGGGGCAGGGCCAACCTGGAGCGTCTGGTTACGTACAAGGAGGTTGAAGTCGAGGCGAGAATCGAGGTGGATGAATAGAATGCGGCGACAATTGGCAACCGTTGGCAGATTCGTCAGTACTTTCTGGAAGGGCGTCGACCGGGCCAGGCGTCTGGCCGTCAACGTGCTCTTTCTGGTGCTCTTGCTCTTCTTGATCAGCTGGCTGATCTCTGATGACACCCCCGAGGTGCCCGACACCGCGGCCCTGGTGATCGCGCCCTACGGCAACCTGGTGGAAGAGCTCTCCGGTGATGCCGACGAAAAGGTCGTTCTGGCACTCATGGGGGAACGGCGGCCGGAGACTCTCATGCGGGACCTGATCGAAGCTGTGGAGTTGGCCAAGGATGACGACAGGGTCCAGGCTCTGCTGCTGGACACCGATCGCCTGAGTGGGGCGGGTCTGAGCAAGCTCCAGACCCTGAGAGCGGCAATCGGCAGTTTCAAAGAGAGTGGTAAGAAGGTGATCGCCAAGGGCGACTACTACTCCCAGACGCAGTACTACCTGGCATCGGCTGCAGACGAGATCTACATGCATCCGATGGGCATCGTCTTTCTCACCGGCTACGGCAGCTATCGCAACTACTACAAAGAAGCGCTGGACAACCTCGAGGTCGACTGGCATGTATTCCGGGTCGGAGAGTACAAATCTGCGGTCGAGCCCTATCTGAGAAGCGGTATGTCACCCGAGGCCCGCGAATCACGGCAACGCTGGCTCTCCGTTCTCTGGCGGGCGTATGCAGAGGATGTAGAGAATGCCCGGTCGCTGGCCGCTGGCACTCTCGATCGTTACTCGTCGGGCTTCTCCGATCTGCTGGCGGAACATGGTGGTGATTCGGGCGAGGTCGCCAAGGCGCTCGGTCTCGTGGATGGGCTCGCCTACCGTGACCAGGTGCGCCAACGGATGATCGAGTTGGTGGGTGAAGACGACGACAGCTCCTTCAATCGGATCGGGCATGAGAGCTATCTGAGAGCTGTGAAACGGCCCCAGAAGAAGAGCGACAACAAAATTGCGGTCGTGGTAGCTCGTGGCGGGATCTATGACGGCAGCCGCGCGCCCGGATCGGTGGGTGGCGATTCCATGGCCCAGATGATCCGCCGGGCACGGGAGGACGAGAACGTAAAGGCCCTGGTGTTGCGGGTCGACAGCCCCGGCGGCAGCGCTTTTGCGGCGGAGATCATCGGTCGCGAAATCGCTCTGACCCAGGCGGCCAACAAGCCTGTGGTGGTCTCAATGGGCAGTGTTGCTGCTTCGGGAGGCTACTGGATCTCCATGTCGGCCGATGAGATCTGGGCCATGCCGACCACCATCACCGGCTCGATCGGTATCTACGCCATGTTTCCCACCTTCCCGCGCACCTTGGAGAAGCTGGGTATCCACAACGACGGCGTCGGTACGGGGGAGCTGGCAGGTACCCTGCGGCCGGAGCGACGGTTTCCCGAGGAGGCCAGTCGGGCCGTGCAGCTGATGATCGAGCAGGGGTATCAGCAGTTCGTCGAAGGCGTGGCTGCAGGTCGGGGCAAGACACCTGAAGAGGTCGATGGCATGGCACGGGGAAGGGTATGGGCCGGGATCGACGCGCTCGAGCTGGGACTTGTCGATCAACTCGGAGGACTCGAGAAGGCCGTCCAGGCAGCCGCGTCGCGCGCCGAGTTGGGTGACGACTACAGAGTCAGCTACATTCAGCAAGACCGGGACTGGCGATCGCGTATCCTCGACTGGTTGGTGGTTCCCCTCGCGGACCGAGTCGGTTCCATGGCGGGTCTCGCATCGCTCCTGGGGGGTCCGGGCGACCTTCTCGAGGAGATCATCGACGATATGTCGATGCTCGAGGAGTTCGGCGATCCGTACGGTTTCTATGCCTACTGTTTCTGCGAGCCGAACTAGAGGAACCAGTGGGCTGTAACGTTCAAACGCTTAGTGCCTGAGCGGCCCTCGGGCCCGATCTCGGCGTTGCGCCTCCTCGACATAGCCCCACTATGCCTGCGTCCGCGCGCCTTGATCTCGAACCCGATGACTCGCACATCCACTAACCGTTTGAACGTTACTGTCCACTAGTGTTCCGGCAGGACGTCCGGCCACCAACCCCCGGGAACGTTCACCTCGTACAGGCAGGTCTGGTGGATCGCCAGCTCGTCGAGCATCTCGTGATCGGCTCTCAGCGGCGGTGGGTCGGCGTTCATGGCGCCGCAAGTCGCTCCCCCGCAACGGTACATGGGACTGCCGACGCCGATAGCGATCACCAGGAGAATACTGACTGCAGCATAGGTAACGACACCGGCACGCACCACCGGCAGCCGCCCCTTCCCGATCAGGTCCATACTCAACAACACCAGAGGTATCACGGTCAGGTGGAGAACCGTCAAGAGCTGCCAGCTCATCACTGCGGTGGGGGTCAGAGCGCAGGCGGCCAAGGTACCCAACAGGGACCAGCGGATGACACCGACAAGCCACTGTCGAAAGCTGTCGAAGTTGGCAAATCGTTGCCACCAACCCGTTGCCCCGCGCCAGAGCCTCGAGTTGGCCCACAACACGATGGGTAATGTAAACAGCCCAACAGTCCCCTGGATCAGATGCCGAATGGGGTCGCCTGTCCAGGCGCTGGGTAGAAAACCGAAGTCCAGACACAGAATCGTGCTGCTGGCGATGAGGGCAGGGTAGCGGATCCAGTAACCTAGACCGCGAGACAAGGAGACAGCCGTCTGGGCCAGTCGACCGTTCTGTGGGGTGGCCTGGGGAAGAAGGGAGGGATCTTGCAGGACGGTCAGCGCCCATGGCAAAAGTGAGGCAGTGACCACCACAATTGCGAGCGCCACAGCAGCCCAGTGAAAGCGGAAATAGCCCTTCCACCAGAGGAGTAGAGAGAGGACCACCAGGGTCACCACGGAGGCATGGACCTGGGCCGCCAGACCGATGGTGACGATCTGTAGAAAGCTCTCCCAGAACCGCGGCCGAACCCGCTGACGATACACCGTCCAGAAGTGAAGGGCACCGAGCGGTAGGAGGTAGTTGGGATTCCAGAGAAAGGAGGCGTGGTAGAGACGCCAGGGATTCAACCAGTAGAAGACCGCAAAGAGTAGTCGGGCCTTGGCGCCCATCTCCCGAGCCAGCACCCGATCCAGAAGCAGGTATGCCACCAGATTGCCGGCGAGAATGATCAGCGTCGGTGCCCGATGATGCTGCCAGATGAGGAGTGGCAGTCCGACCAGGACACCGGTGAAACCCCCGGGGGCCTTGCCACCAGCCGAAGTGGGGAGACCGAAGGATATCCATTGGCCTTCGGCAATCAGCAACCAACCCCGGGCCAGCATGTTGAGCTGGTCACCGGCCACCTGGCTTCGCGACCAGAGCAGCATCGACAGTCCCAGCCCGACCAGGAAGACGAACAGGGTCCAGCGGGCAAGCTCGCGTCGATCCTGGTGTTGGCTGATCACCGTAGTCATGGCCCAAAAAAGAGAGCGGCTGACCCGGATACTGTCCGAGCCAGCCGGCTGCCGTTACCGATCCTAGCAGCTGGGACATAGAATGCATCTCCGGAGAATCGCCATGGAGAACCTCGAAATCGCCAAGATCCTCTCCCAGATGGCCGATCTGTTGGAGATCCAGGATGCCAATCCGTTCAGAGTGCGTGCCTATCGCAACGCCTCGCGGTTCGTGGACGGTTACGCCACACCGATGCGCAAGCTGGTGGCAGAGGGCTCGGATCTCACCGATCTTCCCAGTATCGGCAAGGACATGGCCGCGCACATCACAGAGCTAGTGGCCACCGGCGCGTTGGCAGCTCTCGCCGACCTGACAGCCAAGATCCCTGGCACGCTTATCGATGTCGTGGATCTGCCGGGCGTCGGGCCCAAAAAAGCCAAGAAGCTCTGGCAGGACCTGGGTGTCGAGACCGTCGATGCCCTCGAGCAAGCAGCCAAGGAGGGAACCGTCGCTTCGCTGGCCGGCTTTGGTGAAAAAAGCCAGGAGAAGATCCTGGTAGGCATCGAACAGTTCCGGCTCCACCGCAGCCGATTCAAGATCTCGGAGGCCGATCAGCTCATCCAGCCTCTGCTGGAGTATCTCCGGGATCACGAGGAAGTGGAGCGTGTCGAGGTGGCTGGCAGCTATCGGCGCCGGCGGGAGACCGTAGGCGATATCGATCTGCTGGTCATCACCAAGGATGCGACGGCACTCATGGAGCACTTTGTGGCGTATCCGAACCTGGCTCGTGTGGAGATGTCCGGGGAGACTCGGGGTCGGATTGCACTTTCATCTGGGCTGGAAGTGGATCTCCGAATCCTGCCCGATCAGAGCTACGGCGCGGCCCTCGTCTATTTCACCGGTTCGAAGGAGCACAACATCCGGCTGCGCAAGCGCGCCCTTGAACGGGACCTGAGACTGTCCGAGTACGGGGTGTTTCGCGAGACCGAGGCGGGGAGGGATGAGGACGACAGAGATCCCTGGGCTGGGGAGAGGGTGGCAGGCAGGGACGAGCAGGAAGTCTATGCGTCTGTGGACCTCTCCTGGATCCCGCCAGAGCTGCGCGAGGATCGCGGTGAGATCGAGGCTGCTGCCGCCGACGACCTGCCAGATCTGGTGGAGTTGGGTCTGATCCGCGGGGATCTACAGATGCACTCGACCTGGTCGGACGGCAAGAACACCATCGAGGAGATGTTGGCAGGGTGTGTGGCGAAAGGGTACGAGTATTTCGCCATGACCGATCACAGCAAAGCCCTGGCGATGACGGGGGGCCTGGACGCCCGGCGGATCCGCGAGCAGTGGCTGGAGATCGAGGAGGTCCAGGCCCGGCATCCCGAGATCCGTGTCCTGCGTAGCCAGGAGATCGACATTCTGGCCGCCGGCGGCCTCGATCAGGAGGAAGAGATTCTGGAGGAGCTCGATCTGGTGGTGATCTCAGTGCACTCCCGGTTCGATCTCTCGGCGGCGGAGCAGACCCGGCGCATCATCCGCGCCCTGGAGCACCCGCAGGTGGATATCCTCGCTCATCCCACCGGCCGGCTGATCAACAAGCGGCCGCCCTTTGCGGTGGACATCGACGAGATCCTGCATTGTGCCAAGGAGAACGATGTGGTGGTGGAGCTCAACGCCCATCCGGAGCGCCTGGACCTGAAAGATAGCCACCTGATGTTGGCCCGCGAGCTCGGTCTCATGGTGGTCATCAGTACCGATTCTCACCGGGTCCAACACCTTGATCTGATGCGCTATGGAGTCGAACAGGCCCGACGTGCCTGGCTGGAGCCGGGGAACATTCTGAACTGCCTACCCCTGGACGATTTCCTGACCGTGCTCGCCAAATAGAGGCCAGCGCAGTCAACTGCCCCATGGGACTGTTGACGCGGCAAGAAGGCTGATCAGGTCGGGAATCAGTGACCTGGGGTCGTCGCCGAAGCCAGCATGGCGCGGCATTCCCTGGCGGTCAGAAGGCCCTCGTTCTGTAGCCTCAGGGCCAGGTATTCGGTAATCGTTGTCAGGTCCCACGTCGCTAGATCACGCGCCTCGGCGGGTGTCAGGGCCTGGTGTTGGATCGCTCTCTGCAGGAGGGCTTCTGCTACCGAATCCAGGGTAGTCTGGCTTTCCATGTCGGCTTGTCCGGGGGTCGAGTTGGGAACCGTCACTTGGCGAAGTACCTCCTGCGTCTCTTGACGGTACCTATCATCACCTGAGGAGAGAGGTACCGCAGTGAGGTGCTTCACTGCCAACGGATTGTCTTGCCTAGTATCCGGCTGCCGTCTGCGCCCGGTTGAGGAGCTTGTAGATGCGCTCCTGCTGATTGGCCGGGTTGGCGAAACCGGGACTGTTGCCACGGACCATGCCATCCAGATTCGACAGTAGGCCGCGCATCTCGTCGATAGCCTCGGAGGCCGTCCGGCAGGCGTCGGACATGCAGCCACAGGCGCTTGCCGCCGACTGAATCTGACTCTCGATCTCCCATTGGGCGTCGGACCAGGCTTCGACGTCGACGGGTGGCTGACCGTACTGGCGGGCCGTGCTGGTCAGGAGGTCATTGGCACCCACTGCCTGGTCGACACAACGTCCGTCTTCGCTGCTGGCGGTCCCTTCGGTGCTGACAGTCGTGCCGCTGAACTGATCGAAGATCATGGGCACCGCCTTGGTGAGCAGAACATAAGCGACCCCGATGACAATGGCGACGGTAATCAGTCTGTTGAGCACGATAGACCTCCCCAGGGATTATTCATTCTGCTTCTGAGCCGACGCCGAGATCTTTCGACGTTGAACCACTTCGGGCGCTTCCTTGATGCAGGTCCAAAGGATCTTGAGCGACGTCCAGAACGCCGACATCCCGGTGCGCTTGAGCTCCGCGGGCTGGTCGCCTACCGTCGGATAGCCCTGGTCATCGGCTTGCTGGTTCTCCCAGTCCCTGAACAGGCGGCCCCAGTCGCTTTCGAGCACGGTTGCCATCTGTTTCTTGGCCACAAAGGGATACCAGAAGCTGTCGTGATAGATGACGCTGGCGATGTAGGCCCAGGGGGCCAGGACGGTCTTCAGCGTCCATTCGATGGGCTTCTTCAGTGGGCCCCAGTAGATCTTGTGCTGCATGCGGGCTGCAAAGGTCATCTTCTTGAAGGGTCCGACGAAGTCCCATTGCTGCCGGCCTGTCTCCTGGTCGCCAACGATCTCGATTTCCTGCGGGTCACCGCAGCCGAGGCCTAGCTCGTGGGCCAGACGGATGAACCTGATCTCCAGCGGGTCGATTCCCATCATCCTGGCGGCCACGGCGTCGATGGCTACCTGGTCGGCGCTGGCCAGGATGACGTTCTTGACGTGGGGAATCATGCAGCGGGGTCCAGGACCATCGCCGGCAAAGGTCCCATCCATGACGGCAAAGACACCGCGATGGATCTTCTGCTGGATCATGAGCAGGTCGACCAGGGTCTCGTGGATCACCGGATGGGTCCAATGGCGCCGCTCGTTGAGGAGACCGCCGAAGGCGTTCTTCATGGCCCCGGTAGTGGTGGTGAAGACATGAGTCTTGACCGTCGGCAAGTGAATGATGTTCTCCCCCAGGAAGCGCCTGGGGATGTGAAACCCCTTGGGGTAGACCTCTTTCAGACAGAGGAATTTCTTTGTCAGATCGCCGACTGCATCCTCGATGTGAACCCACTCTTCGCCTTCATAGAGATGAATGTTGCGCAGATCGTGGGCTTCGATGACTGGCAGGTGCTTGTTTTCGCGCTCACCCAGATGAGCGTCGATGACGACGGTCCGGTTGTGGCAGCCGTGAATGAGCTGTGGGTCATACCCGTCCTGGACCAGGCCACGAATCACTCCCTCCAACTGCCAGGGGGTCGTGGAGGAGCCGGGATAGAAGAAATGCCAGGAGATGTTGATCTTCAGAGCCGTGTCGGCCTGTCGATCGATGATCTCCTGGTAACCCGCCAGGTTCATGAGCTCGTGGTAGTCGGTCAGAACCGTGCCCGGAGAGGTCTTGAGAACTGCGACGCGACTCTTCTGCATGGAGATCTCCCGTGCCTTCGTACCTTCGGCGCGGCAGTCTACCACTGCCCTTCTGAGTGGCGGTCCGCTCTCAGTGGCAGAGAGTGGAGGTGTGGGTGGCGAGGATGTCGGTGACCTCCTGAGGCGAGAGGAAGCCGTGCTGTTGAAGCCGGAGGGCCAGAAACTCGGCGATGGTACCTAGATCCCAATTGAGGAGCTCTGTGGCTTCGTCCTGGTCGATGGCGTGGTCACGTACCGCCAGCTGCAGCAGGGCATCTGCGACAGCGTCGAGCGAGGGAGGCGGAGCCTCCACGAGGCTCTGGACATTCAGGGAATGGGGGCTATGCATGATAGGTCTCCTACCTGATCCTCGAAGAATCTCGCCGCCGGAGTACCTTCACCACTGTCGGGGGCTCCTGAGCTGTCCGAATCCTGCGAAACCAGTACTCGCCTCTTACCGTCAGGTTGTCGCAGATCTGGGCACAGCGATCGCAAAGAAAGCTCGAAGTCGGAGTTCCGCAGTCGGCGCAGCGGTTTCGGGTATCCGTCTTCATCTCCGTGCCTTGTTTTCGCATCGTTACCAAAGTTCCATTGCAGGCTGTTACAGCAGGATGCGTGCCAGCGCCGCAAATGCCTGTCAAACTGAGGTTTCTGGGCCAGGCCGTATCGACACATGTCAATTAGTGGCAGTGCGCTGACGGTCCGTGCACAACAATTTGTGCATCGATAGCCCACCGGCGTTACATGTTGCACAGAAAGGAACGAAAAAGATGATTCGTCGTCAGGATCGTGGTGCCGTCGCGATGATCCAAATCGAACATGGCAAGGCCAATGCCCTGGATGTGGTCTTGCTGGAGAGGCTGAGCAGCGAGCTCGATGAGCTCGACCCTGAAGCCAGGGCGGTGGTGCTAACGGGTACCGATCAGATGTTCTCGGCTGGAATCGATCTTCCCCACCTACTGGAGGCCGGACCCGACTACACGTTCGCCTTGATCGGTGCCCTGAACGGACTTTTGGAGAGATTCACTCGTTTGTCGGTACCCACCGTTGCGGCCATCAACGGCCACGCCATCGCCGGCGGGTTTGTGCTGGCCTGTGCTTGCGATTTTCGCCTGATGGCCAGGGGAGCTGGCAAGGTGGGTCTGACCGAGCTCCAGGTGGGGGTGCCATTTCCACCCCTGGCTCTCGAGGTGGTGCGATCGGCGATCGGCGATCGCAGAGCTCGGCAGATGGTGATTCAAGCCCGACTGTACTCGGCGGACGAAGCGGCAGAGCGCGAGTTGATCGACGGTTTAAAAGATCCCGAGGTATTGGTCGAGGAGGCTCTGAAGGTGGCCGCGAAAATGGCGGAGATCCCGGTAGCTGCGTTCGACCTCTCGAAGCGACAGCTCATGGCGCCCCTCTGGCAACGTTTGTCCAGCCTCGACGATGGCCACGAAGAGGAGGTGCGCCAGACCTGGGTCGCCGACGCGACAGCCGAGGTCATGCAGCGGTTCGTGCGCGAGCGGATCGGCTAGGTGCGGGTCGCTGCTCAGAGTTCCGTGATTCTCAAGGCGAAGGACTGGAGAGCGCTCCCAGTTCCGGATCCACGATTCGGGTCAGCCAGCTGTCGATGTAGGCGCGGTGAAGCTCGGTATCAGGAAAGGCTTCGTCGGCCCCATAGGGGTAGGTCGTCATGGCCCGGAAAGGCAGGGGCTCCACCTGTTGGCCCGCACCTGTATTCCGGTCGGCATCCTTGTCCCAGCCGTGACTTTCCAGGAAAACCGTCCGCTGCCATCCGGTCGGCGGGGCAGGTAGAGTGCTGACGTCGAACTCCAAAGCTATCTCGTCACCCGGAGCCAGGATGACCGAGCGATCGTCGGGGGTCGCCAGAAGCTCCCGGACATCGCCAAAGCGGGTGTAGCGGCCGGGAAACCGCAGCCAGGGAGACTGCTCGCTCACCGTCGCATAGTCGAAGTAGTGGGGGCCGTTGGGCGCTGGGCGGTACATGCGGGAGAAACCGCGGTATCGGAGATCGGCCACACTGGCGGCGAGTTGAGCTTTGACAACCGCCTCGTTGTCTGACGGCTCTGTGGACCACACGATGCGATCGAAAGAGAGCCACTGGGTGCCGACGATCCGCAGTCGGCTGGCACCTTCGGGCAGGGGTGGGGTGTCGACGACCATCGTCTTGGTCTTGCCAGCGGGGAATCCCAGGGCAGGCATCAGGATCTGCCACCCGTCTTTGGTTTCGACCTCGAGTCGTGGTGGCCAGAGCTCGAATTCGGTCTGCTGAGCCAACGCCAGGTTGAGACTGGCATCGGTGGGGAAGATCCAGGCGTCCAGGAGGAGACGGATCGTCGATGCCGGGGCCTCTCCCAAGTCGAGCGTCAGAGTCCAAGGCTCGGTGGAGACTCCCTGGTAGGGGCTCTCCTGCCAGGGACTGACATAGATCTCGTCACGGGCTGAGGCCGTGCGGCTGACGTCACCCTGCGTCTCGTCCCAGACCCGTACGGGTCTCAGCCCTCGGGTACCCAGGACCCGATCGTCGACAATTTCCCCGGGGACGATCCGTAGACTGCTGGCGACTTCCACTTCTGCCGGATGGTCGACAACCCACAATCGGACATGGTCGAAGAATGCCGCCTCCCAAAGCTCTTCGGTAATCCGCAAATCGTAGCGGTTGTCGACCGCGACGATACCGGGAAGCTTGACCAGCTCCTGCGGGTCGGAGCTGGCCCAGACTCCGGGAGCTACTGGCAGTCCGACCGGTGCCCCCCACAGAAGGTCGGTGATGAAATGCACCCCATCTTCCTGTCTGGCATAGAGGAACGGACAGCTGCCTTTCAGGACCTGCTCTTCGACGATCCGCTGCTCGGCTTGGGGCTGCAATCGATTCTGGGGCACCCCATTGCTCCAGACGACCCGCAAGAGATCGGCCTTGGGGAGCCGACCGAGGCCAAGGTAGCTGACATCCGCAGAGACCTCACGAAACTGATAGGCCTCACCCGATCGAACTTCCAGAGTGCCGCCGATGCCGAAGTGGTTGTTCTTGCTGTTTCCTGTGTTCAGTCCCTGGAGACGTACCGCGAGGCAGTGGTTCCCGTCCCCACCCTCGTTCTTGAGCCGCCAGAGGCCATCGGTGCCGCCGGCCAGCAGATCCAGATCGCAATCCTGATCGAGGTCGAGCGAGCTTAGAGAGCTCACCTGCGAGGGAGGGTTCTCGAGCTTGAGAAACTCGAACCCTCCACCGGCACTCTGACCGATCACAACCAGACCTGAGTCGCCACCTACCGCCAGATCCATCCGACCATCGTTGTTGGCGTCGAAGGCGATCAGGGAAGAGAACTCGGCATTGCTCTGCAGGTTCTTGCCGAGGTCCCAGCTTTCGAACTGACCGCCACGGTTGTGCAGCAGACCGATGCCCTTACCTGCCACCGCCAGGTCGGGCAGACCGTCTTGGTCGAGGTCGGCACTCACCACCGCCCGAACGGCATCGACCTGATCGAGCCCACCTGCCTCGGAGCGATCGGCAAACCGGCCCTGCCGGAGGTTGTCGAGCCAGGTCAGGCCCTCGGCGTGGGCCACCAGGAGATCGACATCGCCATCGCGGTCCAGATCGCTGGCAATGAGATCCCGCACATCGGTGAAGGCCACACGGGGAAAGGTCCTGTCACCGACCGGTTCCAAAGGCCCGCGGAGCGAATTGAGAAACAGTTGGACCGATCCGCTCTGTCCGCCACCGGTCGCTAGATCGAGGTCGCCCTCGATGTCGAAGTCGAGTACTGCCGCTGCCGTAGCACCAGCACCCTCGAGGCCATAATCGGAGGTGGCAGATTCGAAGGCTCCATCTCCCTGTCCTCGAAAGACCTGAATTGAGTTGTCGCTGTGGCCAACGAGGTCGAGCTGGCCGTCATTGTCCAGGTCCACGGCTAGCAGTCGGCGCAGTCCCGGGGCGGGCAGCTTTGCATCCGGACCGGTTGCCTCTGCAGCAAGCCAGATCTCGAGGGTGCCATCACCCTCGGCGGTCAGACGCGCCCAGTCGGTTTTCTGGTCGGCATCGAAATCGCCGACAGCGAGGCCGCCACTCATGGTTTCGACGTCGGAGGCGGCAACAGTGACAAAACGAACGGGAACTGGATCGCCGAAGGCGGTCGCCGGAGGCTCGTTGCGAAAGTGGGTGAGGGGTATGCCCTGGATCCCGGGCGACAACTCCCGCAGACCCTCCCTGAACATGGGAGTGATCTTGGCCACATTTTCCAGGCGCAGGGAGGGGACGCGAGCGGCCGCGAAGTCGTTGGCCTCGAGAGCTTTGAGGATCTGGCCCATGAGGGTCGAGGCGGCTGGTGGAGCCTGCCAAAGGACCTCTTTGATTCGCAGATAGATTCCCGTGGCACCCTCCCGGTCGCCTGCACCGAGTTGTTGCTGGCCCGCCTGCAGCAGGACCACCAGATTCTCAGGGCGGAGCGAGCGGAGACGGGTGAGGGACTGCTGCTTGGCCGCCGCGGCCGCATCACCCGTTAGCGTGGAAGCCTGGCGGAATAGGGCGTACTGGATCTCGACGTTGTCAGGGGCCCTGCTGGCGGCCTCCTCGAAGATCGGCAGACCCTCCTCGGCACGACTGCTCCACTGCATGACCTCACCTTTGATAGCCAGGAGCTCCGGTTGGCCAGGGGACTTCTGCAGGGCCTTGTCGACCCAATTGATGGCCTCATCAAATCTCTGTTGGCGCAGGGCGGCGACCGCGAGATTCGCATAGGGCAGTGGATCGTCTGGGGTCTGGCTGACCAGTTGGCTGAAGTGCTCTTCGGCCTTGCCAGGTTGCTCGTTCTCGAGCTCAGCCAGACCCAGGTTGCGCAGACGCAGGGCCTCTTCGTCGATGGCGCCCTCGAGGCTCGCAGCACCAGCGAGGAGAATCAGCAGAGTGAACTTCAGGTACCTCACGGCCGGTTATTCTAGCCCGGAATGTGGGGCTTGCGAGTGTTAGGGTGTCGAACGTCGTGAATAGTGTCGACGAACACAAGGCTTATGCACCCAGCGAGCTCAGCTTTGCGGTGCTGACTGCCAGCGATAGTCGGAACGACGCCGAGGACGAGAGCGGTTGGAAAATCGCGGAGATGGTGACCGAGGCGGGTCACCATGTGATCGAGCACCGGGTGATTGCGGATGAAGAAGAGGTCATTCGCACTGCGGTGGCAGCGGCGGTGAGCGAGAAGGGGGCGGATGTGGTGGTGCTCAATGGTGGCACCGGTCTCGCCTCCCGTGATGTCAGTGTCGAGGCGGTGCAGCCTCTGTTGGACAGAGTGATCGAAGGTTTCGGTGAGCTGTTTCGAGCGCTCTCGTACGAGCAGATCGGGGCTGCTGCCATGTTGAGTCGAGCGGTCGCCGGGGTCATGAGCAAGAGCGCGATCTTTGTCTTGCCCGGCTCGCCCAAAGCGGTGGAGCTGGCCATGGCCGCGTTGATTCTCCCCGAGGTTGCCCACCTGGTGGGTCAGCTCCGCCGGTAGAATGGCACCACCGTGAAGAAACGCCAACGTCTCGTGCTGATCGACGGCTACTCGAACATCTTTCGGGCCTTCTACGCCATTCGGAATCTCTCCAACTCCAAGGGCGAGCCCACCAATGCTGTCTACGGGTTTGTCCAGATGTTGCGCAAGCTCCTGCGTGATGAGAACCCCGACTTTGTCGGCGTGGCTCTGGATGTTTCCGGACCCACCGTGCGCGATGAGCAGTTCGCGGACTACAAGGCCAATCGAGCACCCATGCCGGAGGATCTGCGCCTACAGATCCCCTGGATTCGGCAGGCCATCGAAGCCCACCGCATTCCCATTCTCGAGATGGATCGGTATGAAGCCGACGATGTCCTGGGCACGCTGGCCAAGAAGGCTGCTGCTGCTGGTTTCGAGGTACTTCTAGTCAGCTCCGACAAAGACCTGATGCAGCTGGTGGACGAGCATATCTCTCTGTACCACACGGGGCGAAGCAAGCTCTACGATCCGGCAGGAGTCGAAGAGGATTTTGGCGTGGCACCGAACCAAGTGACCGAGGTGCTGGCACTCCAGGGCGATGCTGTGGACAACGTCCCGGGAGTCCCAGGTATCGGAGCCAAAGGAGCGGTCAAGCTGATTCGTGAGTTTGGTTCGGTCGAGGTGCTCCTGGACCGGGCGGCAGAGGTGTCGCGGAAGAGCTACCGTGAGGGTCTGCAGGAGCACAAGGACCAGGCATTGCTGTCGAAAGAGCTGGTCACGATTCACACCGACCTCGCCATCGATTTCGAGCCTGGAGAACTTCAGCACGAGGAGCCCGACACCGACAGCTTGCGAGGGCTGTATCGGGAGATGGGTTTTCGCACGCTGCTCAAGGAGCTGGAGGAAGATGCCGAGCCGCCGGAAATCCGGCCTGCCGAAGAGATCGCCACGGTGGATCAGTGGCGAGAGTTCTCCAGCGAGATGGCGGATCCCGCTACGGTAGTGCTGATCGGCGGCCCTTGTCCCATTGGGATCGCGGTCCAGGCGGCAGGAGGGCCTCCCCGTTTTGCCGACTTCCGGCGCGACGAGCTGGAGGAGTACGTCCTTGCCACCCTGAATGAGTGGTTAGATGACGAGGAGCGGACCCTGAGAGGACACGACCTGAAAGAGCTCCTGCGTCTGGTATCCCCTCGATCCCTGCCTCGAGCCCGGCTTCTGGATGCCATGCTGCTGTCCTACGTCCTGCGGCCGGAGGCCAGGGGGCATGGTCTGGAAGAGATGGCACTCGAGCATCTTGGGCACCGAGCGCGTGACCTTCAGGAGGCCGGCTGGCAAGGGGACGGTGCTCCGGCACCCGGCGACGAGGCGCTCCTGGCTGTGGCCGGGGAGAGGGTCGAGCTCGCCGCCCGTCTTGGCGCTGCCATGGCCGCCGAGATCGGCGAAGGACTTCTGGCGTCGGTCTACTTCGAGATCGAGGAACCTCTGATACCGGTCCTGGTAGACATGGAAGAAGCGGGGGTGCTTCTAGATTGCGATTTCCTGGCCGGAATGTCTGCCGAGCTGCAGAGTGATCTGGAATCTCTCGAAGCAGAGATTTTCGAGCTGGCGGGCGAGAAATTCAATATCAATTCGCCCCAGCAGTTGGGGGTCGTCCTGTTCGAGAAGCTCGGGTACCCGGTACTGAAAAAGACGCGCAAGACCAAGAGCTATTCCACGAGCGCCGAGATCCTGCATCAGCTGGTGGATCGAGGCTACCCTTTGCCGGAGCTCCTCTTGCGGTTTCGCGAGATCACCAAGCTCAAGTCGACCTATGTCGATGCCCTGCCGGTTCAAGTCGGGGAGGACGGCCGTATTCATACCCGCTACTATCAGGCGGTTGCGGCCACCGGCCGCCTCTCTTCGGCCAATCCCAATCTCCAGAACATCCCCATTCGCACCGAGCTCGGGCAGCGGATTCGCGAGGGTTTTGTCGCGCCCGAGGGCACTCAGCTGCTGGTCGCGGATTACAACCAGATCGAGCTCCGGGTCCTGGCCCACATCGCCCAGGAGGAGGTACTGATCGCCGGGTTTGGCGCCGGAGAAGATATTCATCGCACCACGGCAGCCGCGGTCTTTGGTGTGGCGCCGGATCTGGTGACGGCGGATCAAAGGCGGGCTGCCAAGACCATCAACTTCGGCATCGTCTATGGCATCAGCGCCTTCGGTCTGGGCAGAAACCTGGGAATCCGGCCGGTGGAGGCAGAGATTTTCATCCGTGCCTATTTCGAGCGCTACCCTGGGGTTCAGAGGTACATCGACGAGACTCTAGCTGCGGTGGAGGTCGAGGGTAAGGTGGAGACCCTGTACGGGAGAGTCCGTTGGCTACCTGATATTCGGAGCTCGAATCACAACCTGCGAGAAAACGCTCGCCGGATGGCGATCAATGCGCGCATCCAGGGCACGGCCGCAGACCTGATGAAGAAGGCGATGATCGGCCTGCATGGTCGACTGCGCGAGAAGTATCCTCGGGCACGTATCCTGTTGACGGTACACGATGAGCTGGTTCTGGAGGTGCCCGTGGAGGAGACCGACCAGGTCTCGAAGATCGTCCGTCAAGAGATGGAGGGGGTCGCCGATCTCGCGGCGCCGCTGGTGGTGGACCTGGGGGTCGGGAGCTCCTGGTACGACGCCAAGTCGTGAGTGAATCGGGCTAGCCCGGGTACCGCATGATGGGGCGGGTGGGGGAGCGCCGGGCGCACTCGGTGAATCCGGCATTCGCAAAGGCGGCGGCCAGACCGGTAAAGACGAACAGGGCAGGCACGCGATCCTTCTTCGGCTCCACGGGATACCCTTCCAGCATCCGGCCGCCCGCGTGCTGCATGAAATCCTTGGCCGCCTCCAGTAGCTGGCCGCTCACCCCTCGAGCGCGATAGTCCTTGTCGACAAAGAAGCAGACCACCGACCAGACAGAGGTGTCGTCGACGGGCTTGAGAATCCGGGAGCGGGCAAGACGGGCATACTCCTCGCGGGGCGCCAGCGAGCACCAGCCGATGGGTCGGGCGCCATCGTAGGCTAGCAATCCCGGGGTCTTGCCGCTGTCTACCAGCTCTTTTAGAGCCTGACGATTGACCTCGCCCTTCTGCTTTTCGAATTGAGCGTTGGTAAGACGCCACCACATGCACCAGCAGCCTCCGCAGGCTCCCCGCTCGCCAAAGAGCTCGACTAGGTCGCTCCAGGTCTCGGGGGAGAGTGGTTTGATTTGCAGGTCCACGAGTTTCTAGGGGAATCGGCCGGGTGACATGCCGATATCGACGATGCTACAACCGTCACGCACGTCGATCCCAGCAGCACGTGCCTGGTCGAGAGTCTTCGGGCTTGCACATCCGGGGTTGAACCAGACCTCAGCCTCGGGATACTCGGCCAGCTCTGCAAGAAGGGAATGGGTGTCGTCCGGTTGGAGGTAGATACTGATCCGGTCGGGAGCTGCCGCGAGCTCGTGAAGCGTCCTGAACGCGGGCAAGCCTTCGATCTCGTCCGAGTGGAGGTTGACGGGGAAGACCTCGAATCCGGCCTGGGAGTAGGCCCGGACGCATTTGTTGCCGAACTTTCGACGCTTGTTCGAGGCGCCGATGACGGCGATGGTGGGTCGACTCATGAGGTCCTCCCGACGACGAGTCGTTGATCGCCGATCCTGCGGGTGACCCCTGCGGAGTCCAGATGCTCGAGGATCGGTATGGCCCACTTGCGGGTCAGGCTGTAGCGGCTCTTGAAGTCACCGACTGAGATTTTCTCCTGGTCCCCATGTCTGAGCTCCTCGATGACCCGATCGACCGCCGAGGTAGCGATCAGCAACCCACCAGGTAGACGAAGCAGGTCACCCTTCTGGAGCAGGTACTGCACCACACCTTCGAAGATTTGGGGCTTGGCCGCCAGCGTGTCACAGACCTGCTTTGGGGATGGTGGCTGCAACCCGGCAGCAGCGAACCTCTGCACGATCCCTTTGGAGAGCTCGGACTCCTCACGGGTGAGCTCGGCCGCGCGACCGGGGAGATTGACCCTATCGCCATCGACCACGAGCACCTTCTCGGCCCGTAGCCAGTCGAGGAACACAGGCGCCATTTCAGCTGCCTTCTTGGGCAGGATGCGCTCGATGACTTCAGCCTTGCGCATTCCCGAGGCCAGGCGCTGACGTTTGAAGTAGGTCTTGAGCACCATGTCGGCTCTCTCGGCTACCCGCCGGACGACATCGGGTGTGAGCCAGCGGGTCTCCTGTCCCCCGGAAAGCGATACACGCAGAACCCGTTGCGAAGACTCGAGCTCGGCGAGAATCGACTCCAGGCCCTCGGGTGCCTCTCCCAGACGCTTTGCCAACGTCGAGGTACTGATACCCCCTTCTTGGGCCTCCCTGACCCATTGGGTCACCGTGGCGGCTATGTCTCCCGAAATGGCTGCGAGACTCTGATCGAGCTCCGAGATGCGGTGACGATGCCAGTCTGGATCCAGAATCTCTCCGCCACCCAGAGTGATAGGTGGAGAAGGACGACGCAAGATGAATCGGTCCCCTCTCACTGCCACGACCGGCTCGGATAGACGAATCTCGACGGTGCCTTCACTGCCAGGGGATAGAGGGCCCTGTAGCGGTCGGACACGTCCGAGAATCTCGCTGGAGAAGAGATGGAATCGGACGCTTGTCGAGCCTTTGAGGGCCTTGGGTGCATCGGCCAGCAGGCTCAACCTTGCGAGGAGGCGACTGGTAGTCTGAAAGCGGTTGCCGGAGCCCATCTGCAGCCCGCGATGCAGCTCTTCGAGTGTGACCCCAGAAAGCTGCAGCGCAGTGCGCTCCCCGGCCTGGGCTTCCTGCCTCTGGCTGCCATGAACCTGTACGGATCGGATCCTCGCTTTCTGCTCGCCAGGGAGCAGCTGCAGGGTGTCGCCAGGACGAATCTGGCCACTCACCAGGGTGCCGGTCACCACGACCCCCAGGCCCTTGAGGTGGAAGGCCCGGTCGATGGGAATACGCGCTGGACGATCTGGATCGGCAGTTGTCTCATGGACTCGGGCCAGCGTCAGCAATTCGTGCCGCAGCTCCTGAATGCCCTCGCCGGTACGACTCGAGACCGCCAGGATCTTGGAGCCCGCGAAATGAGTCGAGCTGAGCAACTCCTCGACCTCGAGGCGGGCCAGCTCCACCACGTCCTCGTCTACCAGGTCCGTCTTGGTGAGGGCGACGAGACAGCCCGGAATCTCCAGCAGGTGGCAGATATCCAGATGCTCGCGGGTCTGCGGTTTGACGCCTTCGTCTGCGGCCACCACCAGCAGCGCGACACGGATGCCACCCATCCCGGCAAGGGCGTTATGGACAAAGCGCTCATGTCCGGGAACGTCGATAAAACCGATCTGGCAGTCGTCCTCCTTCAGAAAGGCGAACCCCAGGTCGATGGTGATGCCGCGCTCCTTCTCCTCGACCCATCGATCGCAGTCGATACCGGTCAGGGCTTCGATGAGCCGGGTCTTGCCGTGATCGATGTGGCCGGCCGTGCCGACAATGACGCGGCGCACTCGATAGACTCCTCAGGAGGTTTCGGCCAGGATCTCGCGGGCGATGCGACTGATCGTCCCACCATCGGCCCGGCCGCCAAAACGGTCGAGCATCTCTTTCATCACCCAGCCCATGACTTGGGGACCGGAGAGCCCCTCGGCAGTCAGAAAGTCGCGGATGGCCTCTGCGACCTCGTCATCGTCGACGGCCGGCGGCAAATAGGCGCCAAGAATCTCGGCCTCTCGCTCCTCGCGCTCGGCGAGCTCCTCGCGAGCCCCTCGCCGGTAGTGCTCGCTGGACTCCCGACGTTGCTTGATGCCCTTGCGAACAAGATTCAGAAACGTGGTTTCGTCGACTTCCTCGCCGCTGCGAATGCGCTCGTTCTTGATCGCGTTGAGCAGCATGCGCAGGGTGGAGAGACGCTCCTTGTCTCGCGCTTTCAGCGCCTCCAGGACTTCGGTCTCGATGCGTTGCTGGGGTGTGCTCATAGGGAAGGATTATAGGGTCGGTCGCGGCCGCTCATTGCTGGGGCAGGGTGATGGTGAAGACGGTCCCCTTGGGTTTGTTGTCGTCAGCGTGGATGGTGCCGTGGTGATCGCTGACGATGCGATGGACGATGGCAAGCCCCAGACCCGTACCTCGCCTCTTGGTGGAGAAATGGGGAAGGAACAGCTTGCCCTTCTCCTCTGGAGGGATGCCGCGTCCGTTGTCTTCGACACGGATCCTGAGATTGCCGTTGCTCTTGCTGGCGCAGACAGCCACGGTACCCGGTGCCTCGGTGGCCTCCACGGCGTTGTCCAACAGATTGATCAACGCTCGTTTGATCTGTTCGCCATCGAGCCAGGCGTTGTGTGCCTCCTTTTCGACGCGCGCTTCTACGGCGACGCCGGGCTTGATGTCGTGATAGAGGCTGAGAGTCTCATCGATCAACGAACCCAGCTCCACCTCGGTGGGTACCGGCTGGGGCATCCTGGCAAAACGGGAGAACTCGTCCACCATACCCTTCATGGTCTCGACCTCCCGCGTGATGATCTCGACTCCCTCCTCCAGGACTTGGCCCAGGTCCTCGTCCTGCGCCTGGTGTTTCTTGAGCAGCCGCTCGGCCGAGAGTTTGATGGGTGTCAAAGGGTTCTTGATCTCGTGGGCGATACGACGGGCGGCGTCGCTCCAGGCAGCCATTTGCTGCGCCTTGACCAGCTCCGTGAGCTCTTCGAGAACCATGACCCGGCCGCTGACCTGACCCTGGGGTGCGCGCATGGTGGTGACCTTGGCTTCGAAGATCTTCCAGGCGCCACCCAAGAGCAGGCGTAGGGGTTGGCTGATCCGGCCGCTGGCCCCCGGCTCCTGATGGAAGAGCTGCGCCAGTTTCTGACGCTCTGGATCCGACCAGGCCTCGTCCACCGGCATGCCGACAACATCCACCCCCTTCTGCCCCAGCATGTGCAGGGCGGCGCCGTTGCATGTGAGTACGAAACTCTCTTCGTCCACCGAGATCACACCGGCGTCCACGTTCTGCAGGACTGCAGCGATGACCACCCGCTCTTCGGCCAGTCGAAGGTTCGACGTGACCAACTCCAGATTGCTTTCTTCGAGGAGCTCCTTATTGCGCTGCAACTCGGCGGTCATGCTGTTGAAGGAGTGGATGAGGATTCCGAGTTCGTCGTCGGCGTCCACATCGACCTGCACGTCCAGGTCGCCTTCGGAAATCTGTTTGGTGGCCTCGGCCAACGCTTGTATCGGCACGGTGATCCTGCGAGCAAGGTAGAGGCCAGCCCAGGAAGAGGCCAGAAGAATCAGCAGGGCCACCATCAGAAAGTTGAGGACATACCCGGCTTCGATATCCTCCTTGCTCACCTCCAACTGGCGAAACTCCTGGTGGGCCTGGATGAACTGGCGCCTTTCAGTGGCGATCTCCTTGTCGAGCAGCGATCCCGCGACCACCACGGGTAGAGACGCGTCCTGCCGCTCCTCACCAGCCAGGGCGGTCAACATGAGTTCCTCGCCGCCACCCACCCCGACCATGCGCATGACCTGGGCTTCTCGCATGGCATTGGCATCTCGCAAGGCCTGGGCATTTCGCATGGCCGGAGCTTTTCGCATGGCTTGCATCAGGATGCCTTCGCCTGGCTCGGGCACTTTGTTGAGGCCCGAGAGGGGATCGACGACCCCGAGCACATATGAGGTCCGGTCGTAGACAGCCAGCGAGTCCAGCCCCAGATCCTCGAGCAGCCGATGCAGCAGGCGCTGTAGGTCGGGACTTCGCCGCGTGTCGAGGGAGTCCAGGCTTTCGATCTGCCGGAGGGCGAATCTTGTATCGTGCGTGCGGTACTTTACGAGCTGGTCGAGGAGCCCCTCGGAGACAGAAAACCCCTGCGCGGCTTGTTGCCATGCAGGCTGGTCGAACGAGCGGTCGATCCAGCCGCGCATCATGCGACTGCCATAGGCGAAGAGTAGGAGTACCGGGATCAGGGAAAGCCCGATATAAGTCGCCACCAACTTGGTTTTGAATTTCGAGCCGAGGATCCGGTTGTGACGTTCGATGACCAGCTTGAATAGATTGCGCAGCAGCACAAAGAGGATGGCCAGGATCAGCGTCAGGTTGATGTACGAGAGCACAAAGAGCAGGACGCGGTTGGTGACCAACTCGGAAGGCAGATCCTGGCTGCGTTGGGTGAGGTAGTACATCCCCGTCAGGGCGGCGAGCAGCACCGCCAGACCGCCGACGATCCAGCGAGTGTCCTTGCGTCGCTGCTCGACCTGTTTGCGGAGAGACATGGATCAGGGTTGGCCCTCAGGCGGCCGGAACCTCCGCGACCGGACCCAGTCGGTCTTGATGCGGGTTGGGATGATGAGCAGGGTCGTCTTGGAGCCCAGCTCGGCCCGGGCTCGGACCGATATCCGCTTGTTGCTTTTGAAGTCGCCGAGATGGAAGACGGTGAGGTCGGAGAAACGTGTCATGGCTCCTTCCAATTCTTCACGATCGTGGGCGATCCGACTGTCGATCAACTTGCCGTCCTGTTTGTAGTTGACCAGATACTCGCGCGTGACGGCGTTGTACATGGCGGTGACCTCGAGCGTGCTGGAGTCGAGCTTGTTCTCGAACCCGAGCTTTTGATCGCGGGAGAGAATGAACTGAAAGGTGAATCCCGAGGCGAGTCCGGTCTGGATCCTCTCGAACAGCTCCTCGGTGAAGCCGTCGATGAGCTCGAAGCTCGCTTCAACCCGTCGCCCCTCCAGAGCGATGTGCAACTCCGAGAGATGGGGCTTGTCGCCGGACGAGCCGAAGAACAGGAAAGCGGACAGCGCTACGGCTGCCGACACGTTCATCAACCGCCAACTCTAGCATCTCGGCCCGAATCCCAAGCTGTGGAAACGAGATACACTGACGAGTTCAATGAGCCGTGAGAACCCAATGACCCGACGTCTTGCGTCCAATCGCAAGGCGTGGCACGAGTACGAGATCCTGGAGAAATTCGAGGCGGGGATAGCGCTACTGGGCACCGAGGTCAAGTCGACCCGCGAAGGCAGAATCCAGCTCAAGGACAGCTACGTGGAGGTGGTCGAAGGGGAGGCCTACCTGGTGGGGACGCATATCAGCCCCTATACCCACGGTAATCGCAATAATCACGATCCCGAGAGACGACGCAAGCTCCTGCTCAATCGTCGCGAGATCGAACGCATCATGGGCCGTATCACCATCCAGGGTCAGACCTGTATCCCTCTGACGGTCTACTTGAAAGGCAACCGTGTCAAAGTCCAAATCGCCCTGGCGAAGGGCAAAAAGCTCTACGACAAGCGTCAGGCCGCCAAGGCGAAGTTGTTGGACAAAGAGGCGCAGGAGGCGATGGCGGACCGCCAGCGCTAGTCGGTAGGCTCGGTGAGCTTCAGCGAGCTCCGCTTCTTGCGGCCCCCGGTGTGCTGGATGCGATCGAGGGCTGTCTGGCCGCCGTACTTGGCGACGATGCGGTCGTCGTAGTCGTCCGAGATGGTGGCGACGGCAGCAATAGCTCCCAGGAGATTCTTGCGCTCGAGAGTCATACCGAACAGGGCGTGGGAGTAGAACACATCCCTGCCCACCAATGAGAAGGCACCAACCGGCAGTTCGTGATTCAGCTCCAGGAGTCCGAGCAGTAGATCCTCCTCGGCTTCGATGCCTTGGGCACAGTAGGCGGT
>Ga0255052_10000234_pt1 | contig 43679 bp, 36 predicted proteins | sample JV7_2_21_MG_FD_188632 | JGI IMG/M metagenome (GOLD analysis project Ga0255052, IMG submission 188632) | Seawater microbial communities from Jervis Inlet, British Columbia, Canada - JV7_2_21 | ecosystem: Environmental > Aquatic > Marine > Inlet | place: Canada: British Columbia | collected...
AGCGGATGCTTGCCAAGGATGGGCTGGGAGCCTCCTATGTCCCCGGCGGCAGGTGGGCGGTTGAGCCTTTCAGAGGGTCAACGGTAAAACTGACTATCGACAGAACGATCCAGCACTTTGCAGAGCAGGCCCTGGAGGCAGGTGCCGGAGCAGTGGATGCGGCCGGTGGAGCCCTGGTTGTTATGGAAAGCGCTACCGGCAGGATACTGGCCATGGCAAGCTATCCGGGATTCAACCCCAACAACTTTCAGGATTACGGATCCTCCGAGTACAGAAACCGCACAGTAAATTTTGAATATGAGCCCGGTTCCACATTTAAAATTGTGACCATTGCCGCTGCACTGCAGGATAAAGTTTACGATGACAAGGACATAATCTACTGCGGAAACGGAAAGTTCCAGGTTGCTGATGCCGTTATTAACGACCAGATCCCCCATGGCTGGCTGACCTTGAGGGGTATCCTGCGAAAATCAAGCAATATAGGCGCAAGCAGAGTCGGTCTCCAGGTGGGAAGTGAACGGCTGGAAAAATACATAACGGACTTTGGATTTGGTAAACGGATGGACATCCTGCTCCCGGGAGTGAGAAGCGGATCAGTCCGTGCTGCATCTGGTTGGACCCAGGTCGATACAGCTAACATCGCATTCGGGCAGGGTCTGGGGGTGACACCTCTTCAGATGGTAAACGCTGTAAATACATTAGCGACGGGCGGCATCCTTCTCAAACCCTATCTTGTGGAGGAGATCACATCCTCGTCAGGAACAGTGATCATGCAGAATCATCCGCAGTTACTGCACAGGGTTATCGATGAGGACACAGCCAGGAAAATGACGGGAATGCTGGTTTCGGTAACTGGACAGGGCGGTTCGGGTTTCAGGGCCGCTATTGAAGGTTACAGGGTCGCCGGCAAGACGGGGACGGCACAGAAATTTTCAAAAGAAGAGGGATTCTATTCCAATACTCATTTTGTGGCCTCATTTGCGGGGTTTGCGCCTGCTCAAGATCCTGTTCTGACTGCCATCGTCGTAATAGATGAACCTGCCAGAGAAATTTACGGTGGTGTAATTGCTGCTCCTGTCTGGGCTGAGGTCATATCCAAATCCCTGAAATACCTGGGTGTAGAGCCGGAAATAAACCAGGATAACAACCATCCTGATCAGGAACGAAACAGGGCAGAACCGGTAATTGCTGACAGCAGGCAGAATGTAGAACCTGTCGGCGAGCAGGTCATGCCGGATCTCACCGGATTGACGCTCAGGGAAGCTCTCATAAAACTTGCGGGATTCGAACACAGTATCGAAGTCAATGGTTCGGGAGTTGTGGTGAGTCAGAACCCGTCTGCCGGAAAACCTGTGCAGAAGTTCATATCGGTCACACTACAGCCCAGAATAAAGGACCGGCGTGTGGCTTCGAGCCAGGGAAACGGGACGTCACTGAATAAGGAAAGTCTGGATTCTCCTGCTGCAGGTGAAAGACCTCTGTAGCATGAACGGACTTGCATATTACCATAGCGCCCGAGCATGGGCGCCCGGATCAATGACGTAAACCTTGAGTCGTTGATCCGTGAGGGAAGCGGAAACGACGCTTTTCGCTTCCCGCAGAGCAAAAAGCCATGAATGGACTTTTTGCGACAATAACAACGATTTGTGAGGAAAGTGAAAATAACACTTTTCGCTTTCCGCGGAGTAAAAAGCCATGAATGGACTTTTTACGACCATATCAACGACTGAACCATGAAATTATGGGAGGTTATGGCCGGGATCGAAGGACTCAGTTTTCTGGGGTCACAAAACGTGGATGTAGCCGGGATCCGGTATGACTCACGAAGGGTCAAACCCGGGGATCTGTTCGCAGCGGTGAGGGGCCAGGCTCACGATGGCGCCGATTTTGTGCTTGATGCAAGAGAAAAGGGAGCCGGTTCCTTCCTGCTTGAGAGGGAAATTGGAGGGCTCAAAGGGAGCTCTATCGTTGTTTCAGATGATATCAGGCGTGCCCTGGCTCTGGCTTCGAAAAATTTCTACGGCGATCCGTCAAGCAGGCTGAAAGTAGTCGGTATTACAGGAACGAACGGTAAGACTACTACGGCATATCTTGTCCATGGAATTCTGGAAAATGCCGGTGTAGACGCCGGGTTGGTGGGGACTGTTCAGTATCTGGTTGGTGGAGAAGTCATCAGCGCTTCCAGGACGACCCCGGAGGCCCCTGATCTTGCCGCTATGATGACTGACATGGCCGACAGCGGCAGCACAGCATGCATCATAGAAGTTTCATCTCACGCTCTCACTCTAAAGAGGGTCACCGGAGTCAGAATGGAAGTGGCAGTGTTCACAAACCTTACGGCCGACCATCTGGATTTTCACGAGGATATGGAGGATTACTTCGCTGCAAAGGTCAGCCTCTTCGAGGAGAGCGAGGTTGCTCACTGCCTTATCAATTACGATGATCCCTTCGGCAGAAGGCTGATAGAGAAGGCTAAAACCAAAACCCTCCTTTTCGGTATGGAGAAAGGAGAGATCAGGCCTGATGGGAAAGTTGAATTGGGAGATTGGGGCAGCCGCTGTTCTCTTAACACGCCCTGGGGGAAGGTGGATGTAGATTCCCCGCTTCCGGGACTCTTTAATGTTTCAAACATTATGGCGGCAGTGGGCGTCTGCGGTCTGCTCGGCCTGGATGCAGACAGCATTTCAGAGGGTATTTGCCAGGTCCACAGGGTGCCCGGCCGTTTCGAGAAGATCGATCGCGGTCAGCCATATATGGCCCTTGTTGATTATGCCCACACTCCAGACGCCCTGGACAATCTGCTGAAAAACGTACGGGAACTGGCCCAGGGAAGAGTGGTCCTGATCTTTGGATGCGGGGGTGACAGGGATAAAACCAAGCGTCCCATTATGGGTGAGATCGCCGAAAGGCTGGCGGATATCATCTTTGTAACTTCCGACAATCCCAGGACTGAGGATCCGGAAAAGATCATTGACGATATATTCAATGGTCTGACAGTGGGCAATCCGGCTGTGAGAAGAGTTTCCGACAGAAGGGAAGCTATTCGACTCGGTGTAGATGAGGCTGAATCGGGGGATGTGCTGGTTTTGGCCGGAAAAGGGCACGAGAACTACCAGATAGTCGGGGAGCGGACCCTGCCCTTTTCAGATGCGGATGAGCTGGCTGAGGCGATAAGGAAATCCGGGGAGAGCGAACTGTGATCCAGTATCACCTCAAGGATATAATCGCTGGAACGGGAGGCGCGCTCATCACAAGCGCCGATGGGCCTTCCCTGTTGACCGGCATAAGTATTGACAGCCGGACAGTAAAGTCCGGTCAGGTGTTTTTCGCGATACGCGGTGAATTCCACGATGGCCACGATCATCTTAAGGAGGCTTACGATAACGGCGCTGTTCTGGCCGTTGTGGACAGCAATTTAAAAGCTTTGGCCGACAGGATCCCGCCTTTGGCGCTAATTGTGGTGGGGGATACGATCAAGGCCCTGCAGTCGCTGGCCGCGTACTGGAGGAGCCGTTACGACGTCCCGCTGGTCGCGGTGGTTGGAAGTGTGGGCAAGACAACGACCAAGGAAATGGCGGCCCAGGTGATATCTACCATGGGGCCGTGCCTGAAGAATGAGGGCAACCTGAACAACCATATCGGGCTTCCACTTTCACTGATGGACCTTTCCGATTACCACCGTTATGCGGTTCTGGAACTGGGCGCCAACATCCCGGGAGAGATCAGGCTGCTCTCCTCTATAGCAAGGCCGAATGCAGCAGTCATCACACGGCTGGGCTGGGCCCACCTGGAGGGATTCGGCGATCCGGAATCTCTGGTTCAGGAAAAAAGCTCCGTTTTAGATGAACTTCCTGCCTCGGGATGGTGCGCCCTCAACACCGACGATCCAAGGTATGACGAACTCAAAAACAGGGCGAACTGCGATGTTATCGGATATGGGTTGGAGTCCGGTGAGGTCAGGGCTTCCGAGATCTCTTTGGGAGAGGTGACTTCCTTTGTCCTTGAAACTCCCTCCGGCAGTGAGCGGGTGCACCTGAAAACCTTTGGTAGGCACTTTATCGAAAATGCCCTGGCAGCCGTAGCTGTCGCATTGCCCTTCGGGATACCCATAGAAAAGATGGTCAGCGGCCTGGACGTGTGGGATCCACTGGAACAACGAGGGAGGATTATTGAACCTCAACCCGGGGTGTTCTTCATAGACGATACTTATAATGCCAATCCCCTGTCCATGGAGACGGCGCTTTCGAGCCTGTCTGCCCTGAGATCGGAGGGAGTGACTGTAGCTGTCCTCGGCGAAATGAAGGAACTGGGGAAGTTCTCGGATGAAGGACATGCCTACGTGGGGGGTGCGGCAGGGAAGTTGGGTATAGATTACCTGGTCGCCGTTGGGGAGTCGGCGGGCCTTGTAGCAAAAGGAGCGTTATCGGCCGGTATGGAAGCTGAAAAAGTCATTGAATGCCAAAACGAGAATGACGCGGTAAAAGCCCTCACCGGGCTCCTGGCCCCGGGGGTCTGGGTCCTGTTCAAAGGTTCTAGAGCTGCGAGAATGGAAAGAATAATGGCGTATTTTACAGGCGATCAGATACCAGCTGAAGCGGGAGGATTCTGACTTGCTCTACAAGTTCTTTTTCGCATTGAAGGCCGTCGATCCCGGCTTCAACGTCTTCCGGTATATAACCTTCCGAACGGCTCTTTCGGTGCTCACCGCCCTGCTTGTCAGCTTTATCCTTGGACCCTGGATCATAGGGCGCCTCAAGACGGCCCAGCCGGGTAACTATGTCCGGGAGTACCTGCCTGAAAGTCACATTCTCAAAGCGGGTGTGCCGACAATGGGCGGCCTGCTTATCTTCCTGGCGATCGTTCTATCAACCCTCATGTGGGCAGATCTTGGAAACCGACTCGTATGGCTTGTTCTCATAACCTTTACAGGCTTTGGGCTGGTGGGACTCGTGGACGACATAAAGAAACTCTATGGTGCCAAGGGGAAGGGGCTTCTCATCCGAACGAAGTTCGGATTTCAGCTTCTGATCGCCCTGGGAGTGGCTACCTATCTCTACCTTTATCCATCAGATAAATTCGGGCCGTTTCTGCAGGTACCGTTCTTCAAGGAAGTGCTTCTGCCCCTTTCCGTCTTCTACATACCCTTCGTGGTCCTGGTGATCATAGGTACTTCCAACGGCGTGAACCTTACCGATGGTCTGGACGGCCTTGCCATCGGGCCGGTAATGTTCGCTTCTGGTGCTTTCGCGCTTCTGATCTATCTTTCGGGGCATATCCGTTTTGCCGAGTACCTGCAGATAGTTTTCGTTCCTGAGGCCGGTGAGCTTGCCGTTTTCTGCGGCGCTATGGTTGGAGCTAGCCTCGGATTCCTCTGGTTCAACACCTATCCTGCCCAGGTCTTCATGGGTGACATCGGTTCACTGTCCCTCGGCGGGGCCCTGGGGCTGGTGGCCGTTATCGCCAAGCAGGAACTGCTCCTGGTCCTTATAGGCGGACTTTTCGTCGTGGAGGCACTGAGCGTGATCATACAGGTGATCTCGTTCCGCCTGTTCGGGAAGCGGGTATTTCTCATGGCGCCCCTGCACCATCATTTTGAAAAGAAGGGTTGGCCTGAGCCCAAGATCATAGTGAGGTTCTGGATAATCTCCATCATCCTGGTGCTGATCTCTCTGGCTACCCTGAAGATAAGGTGAGGATGTGAAAAGCCGTTTCAGAAATCCGAAAGATCCTCTCAGGAAGATAATAGGGAGGAAAAAACCGGTTCTGGTTGTGGGTCTGGGACAGTCAGGCACAGCCGCGGCTAATCTCCTCGCTGATCTGGGCTGTAACGTGGTGGTCAGTGAGATGCTCACGGAGGCCGAAGCTGGACAGAATCTCAACGGGCTGAACCCTGATGTCAATGTTCGCTGGGGAGGGCACCCGGCAGCTCTCTTTATGAAATTTCCGCTCATCGTACTTAGTCCGGGTGTGCCTGTTGAAACAGAGGCTGTCCAGTCGGCTCTGAGGAAGGGAGTAAGGGTGATCGGTGAGATGGAACTCGCCTTCAGGCTATCTTTACTGCCCTGGGTGGCAATTACCGGAAGCAATGGCAAATCCACGACCACAACCCTTGTGGGCAAATTCGCGGAAAAAGCCGGACTTGCCGTGAGGGTGGGCGGGAATCTCGGCATTCCATCTGCTGAACTGGTCCGTGGGGAAAAAGGCGCTTCATTCATCGTGGCCGAAGTCTCAAGTTTTCAGCTGGAGACTATTGAGACCTTCAAACCCTCCATAGGAGTGATGCTGAACATATCTCCCGACCATCTGGACAGATACAAAAGCGAGGGAGATTACATCAAGTCCAAGGCCGCAATATTTTCCAATATGGATGAATCGGATGTTGCAGTTGTAAACCAGTTTGATCCGGAGGTAAGGAAAATGACTGACCGGATCACCGCGCAGATTTTCTCCTTCCGCAGAAAGGTTCTATCAGGTGACGGTGTAGTGCTGGATGGAGACTGGATAATGATCCGGGAAGGGGACAGTTCGCACAGGGTGTTAGAGGCCGGCAAGGTTGCCATGGCGGGCACTCACAATCTGGAAAATGCTCTGGCTGCCGTAGCTGTCGGCCATAAGATGGGGATATCTCCTCAGAGTATGGCAGATGTGCTGAAAACTTTCAGGGGTCTCCCACACCGTATGGAACTCGTAGATTATTACAGAGGAATACCCATCTATAACGACTCGAAAGGGACGAATGTGGGGGCGACCCTAAGGTCCCTTGAGGGTATCCGTGGACGCGCGATCCTGATCATGGGCGGCAAGGATAAAGGAGCTCCCTATGCGCCAATGCGCAGGATCGTACAGCAGAAGGTGGCCCTGCTCATCCTGATAGGAGAGGCAACCCAGAAGATGTACGAAGCTCTGGGAAATTCGGTGGAGACAGTAGTTTCGACCAGTCTCGATGAGGCTGTCAGGACAGCTCTTAACAGGGCGCGGCCCGGCGATGAGATCCTTTTCTCACCTGCCTGTTCCAGTTTTGATATGTTCTCCAGTTTTGAGGAGAGGGGAGAGGTCTTCAAGAAGTTGGTTCACAGATATATGGGGATCGCAGGGTGAAAGCCATCAGAATGGATGCAGCTTTAATAATAGCCGTGATGGTCCTGGTGACCCTGGGAGTCACAATGGTCTACAGTGCCAGCGCTCTTAATGCGGCCCGCTACACTGGAGATGGTGCGTTCTTTGTTAAAAGACAGATCCTCTTTGCCCTGCTGGGCCTGATCGTGCTGGTGGCTGCATCGATGATCCCATATGAGTTCTGGAAACGAAGCGTCATACCCATGCTGCTCGTCACAATTGTGCTGCTTGCCGCGGTTATCGGCCCTCTTGGACACAGGGCAAACGGTGCCTCGAGGTGGTTCAGAATAGGACCTTTCTCCGTTCAGGTGGCCGAATTCGCAAAACTGGTTGTGGTTATGTATATGGCCCGATACCTGGGTAACAGGGGCGAGTTGGTGCAAAAGGAAGGGACTTATCTCATAAGGCCTCTGTTTGTTGTCTCCATAATGATCGTTCTGGTGCTTATGGAACCCGATCTCGGCACGGCGATCTTTATCGGTCTTCTGGCAGTGTGTATTCTTTTTGCGGCTGGCGTGAGGATCTCGGCACTCTTGGGCCTTACCCTGGCAACTCTGCCTGTCATTGTGTTCCTGATAGCGCGGGTGGGCTTTCGGATGCAGCGGATCAAGGCCTTTATAAATCCATGGGAGGAGTACGACGGACCGGGCTTCCAACTCGTGCAGTCTTTTGTAGCGTTCGGACAGGGAGGGCTTTTCGGGACGGGACTAGGCAGCGGTAAGAGTAAACTCTTCTTCCTCCCTGAATCACATACGGATTTCATCCTTGCGGTAGTCGGTGAGGAACTGGGTTTCATAGGTGTGGCGATCACACTTTCATTATTTGCCGTCTTCCTGGTACAGGGGATGAAGGCTGCCAGTAAAGCCCCTGATCCCTTTGGAACCCTCCTTGCTGCGGGGCTCACCATAATGATAGGCCTTCAAGCCCTGATCAACTGCATGGTGGCGCTGGGGCTCCTTCCAACAAAAGGGATGCCGCTGCCCTTTGTCAGCTACGGGGGTTCATCTCTGATCGCCAGCATGGCCGCGGCAGGAATAGTGCTCAATGTCTCCTGGGCGGGGAGGACTGAGTGAAGGTCGTGATAGCCGGAGGCGGAACAGGAGGCCATCTCTTTCCGGGAGTGGCTCTGGCCGACGCTTTTCTGAGAGAGGACGCGAGTTCCGGAATTGTTTTCATGGGAGCCGACAGAGGGATTGAGGTGAAGATCATCCCCTCGCTGGGTTTTGAGCTTATCACTTTTCCTGTGGGAGGTGTGATGGGTGCCGGCCTGCTGGGTGGTATTTTTCGAAGCCTGTCTCTCGCTATAGGCGTAATAAAGGCTGCGGGGGCTCTGCGCCGTATTTCCCCTGACCTTGTGGTGGGAACCGGCGGTTATGGATCAGTGCCAGGGGTGGTTGCCGCTGCTTTGTTGAGGATACAGCGGAGCATCATGGAACAGAATGTAACACCCGGAAGGGCAAACAGGTTCCTGGCAAGATTTGTACCCAGAATATACCTGGGTCTTCCAACGGCTGAGGGCGTTTTCCCCCCCGGAAAAGCTGTTTTGATCGGTAATCCCATCAGGAAAAGCGCGCTGACAGAAACCGGGAGTACCCGTGCTGACACTGGTGACGGAAAAACAATTCTTATTCTGGGCGGCAGCCAGGGAGCGGTACAGCTGAATGATGTTTCCATGAAGGTAGTGCCCGAGTTGTTGAGGAAACTCCCGGGATTGAGAGTGATACATCAGACCGGGTCGGCACACAGCGAAAAAATAACGGCTCACTACAGGGCGGAGGGGGCGGGAGTCGAAGTTGTCCCCTTCATGGAGCGCATGGGGGAGTACTATCAGGAGGCGGACCTGTGCCTCTCCCGGGCAGGTGCCATGGCTGTATCGGAATTTGCCGCTGCGGGCCTGCCTTCCGTTCTGGTTCCCTACCCTCATGCTGCCGGGGGCCATCAAAGAGATAATGCCATGTGGCTGGTAAAGAAGGGTGGCGCCGTGCTTATCGAACCTGATGAGCTTGTGCCTGAAATTCTCATCGACACACTCGAGAACCTCATGAAGTCCCCGGTGGAGCTGCTGCGGATGGCTGAAAATGCACTAAAAGCAGGTACACGTGATGCTGCCGGATTGATAGTGAGTGAGGAAATTAAACGAATGTCAGGAGGAACTGCTTCGTGATCAAGCTGAGGAAAACGGGGCACCTTCATTTTGTCGGTATCGGCGGCATAGGGATGTCCGGGATTGCCGAAGTGCTCCTTAACCTGGGGTACAGGATAAGCGGATCGGATCTGGTAAAGAGCGATACAACCGACCGGCTCGGTGAACTCGGAGGAGAGATCTACAAGGGACACGATCCCGGAAATATCGAGGGAGCCGATGTGGTTATTATTTCGTCTGCTGTTCGTCCCGATAATCCGGAGATAGTTGCCGCGAGGCTAAACGGGATACCGGTGATACCCCGGGCAATCATGTTGAACGAGCTGATGAGAATGAAATACGGCATCGCTGTGGCTGGATCTCATGGCAAGACGACTACTACGTCAATGATCGCGACCATAATGGCCCAGGCCCAGGTGGACCCAACGATAATCATTGGGGGAAAGCTCGACATCCTGGGAACAAACGCCAGGCTCGGAGAGGGGGATTACCTTGTGGCGGAGGCCGATGAAAGCGACGGCTCCTTTCTCCATCTTTCTCCAACCATCGCGGTAGTGACGAACATTGACAATGAACATATGGACTACTTCGGGACTTTCGAGGAGCTAAAAAAAGCTTTCAGACTGTTTCTGGACAAGGTCCCTTTCTACGGCAAGGCGGTACTGTGCCTGGATGACGAAGAGGTGGCGGGACTCCTTGCGGAGCTTGAAAGACCATACGTGACTTACGGTCTCACAACCCAGGCGACAATTATGGCAGACGATGTGACGTATTCAGGATTTGCCAGTTCCTACAGGGCGTATTCCCGGGGTAATGAACTGGGAGAGATAACGCTGAACGTGCCCGGACAATACAACGTGTATAACTCTCTGGCAGCCATCGCAGTTGGCCTTGAGCTGGATATTCCATTCAAAGAGATTTCCACGGCTCTTGCCGGGTTCGGTGGGTTACAGCGCCGTTTTCAGTTGATCGGCGAGGTTGGGGGAATAAGCGTCTACGATGACTACGGTCACCATCCCACCGAGATCAGGGTGACTCTGGCTGCGGCCAGGGAGGGATGGAAAGGCAGGGTAATAGCAATATTCCAGCCCCATAGATACTCGAGGACCCGTGATCTGCTTAATGAATTCGGAACGGCTTTTCACAATGCCGATGAAGTTCTCGTGTGCGATATATACGCGGCTGGAGAAGATGTCATAGAGGGCCTCACGGGCCGGGATGTGGCTGAAACTATTGTGAAGCATGGTCACCACAGCACCAGGTACGTGGGGAGCAAGGAAGAGGCAGTTGATGCCGCTCTTGCGGTGACAGCTCCCGGTGATTTCGTTATCACCCTGGGGGCGGGAGATATATGGCAGGCGGCGCAGACCCTTTTGAACAAACTTGGAGAAGGAAGTTGAAGGGAATAAGAAAGGTCCTTGCTGACAGGGGCTTTTCAGGGGAAGTAGCTGAAAGCGAGCCAATGGCAAGTCACTGTTCTTTAAAAGTGGGAGGCCCGGCAGGCCTTTTCGTAGTGCCTGGAGACATCGGAGAGCTGAACCTTCTCGTGGATGTACTGGAATCAGGGGGTGTTTCGTGGCGCGTGCTCGGCGGAGGCACTAATGTCCTTTTTGCCAACGGAGGCTTTGCCGGGTGTGTCGTCAGGCTTGGTGAGGACTTTATGGATATTCAGGTGAATGATCAGGACATCCTGGAGGCAGGAGCCGCGTCAACCACCGCCGCGGTACTTGCAGAATGTGTCAGGATGGGTCTGTCCGGACTGGAATTTCTCTCTGGTATTCCCGGAACCATAGGGGGAGCGGTCAGGATGAACGCGGGAACAGGGGCCGAAGATATAGCCGGCGTAATAGCTGAGCTGAAGGTTCTTGCTGACGGAAGAGCGTCATGGATAGGCAGAGATGATCTGGAATTTTCCTACAGGGATCTTACCCTTCGGACCGGGACTATCATACTTGGAGCGAGATTCAGGATGAAAGAAGATACTCCGGACGCAATAAGATCCCGTATTGATGAGCAGAGAAAAATGCGGAGCCGAACCCAGCCGACGGCCGAACCCAGTGCGGGCTGCTGGTTTAAAAATCCGGAAGGAGACAGTGCCGGAAGGCTCATTGACAGCGCAGGCCTTAAAGGACAAGCAGTTGGAGGAGCAATGGTCTCCAAAGTACATGCTAATTTCCTGATCAACACGGGCGGTGCGAAGGCCCGGGATTTCCTGCAGCTCGCCGGTAATGTCAGGGAGGCGGTTAACAAGGCTTTTGGAGTGATACTGGAGGAGGAGGTCCATGTATTCGAAGAGTAGGGTAGGTGTTCTTCTGGGAGGAACATCTGCGGAAAGGGAAGTCTCGCTGACTACCGGCAACGCCATCCTTGAGGCCCTTTTGTCAAGAGGAGTGGATGCAGTTGCGATCGACACTGCCGAAGATTGGCGGACCGCTATTCATAAAGAGAAGGTCCAGGTTGCGTTCATTGCCCTCCATGGACGTGGTGGAGAGGATGGGACCATCCAGGGGGCCCTGGAAATGATGGAGGTTCCCTATACCGGATCCGGTGTTATGGCCTCGGCCATCGCCATGGACAAGATACAGACGAAAAGAATACTGATGGCATGCGGTCTGGATACACCCCCCTTCGTTGCACTGGGTCCCGGTCAGTATGACGAGGACATTCCCTTTGCGCTTCCGGTTGTCGTAAAACCCAGCAGGGAAGGCTCCACCATAGGTATCACTGTGGTACGGGATCAGTCTGAACTGGCTGGTGCTATTGAGACTGCCGTTAAACACGATCCATACATCCTGATTGAAGCCTTTGTTGAGGGAGATGATTACACCGTGGGCGTTCTGAACAATGAGGCGCTGGCGGCTATACAGATCGTCACGAAAACAGGATTTTACGACTACCACACAAAGTACGTTACCGGGGCAGAGGATTATCGCGTGCCCGCTCCGATCAGCGATGAAGCAACCGAGAGGTTAAGAACCGGCGCGCTCGACGCATACCTTGCTGTCAGGTGCGCAGGTGCGGCCAGAGTGGACTTCAGGGGAAATGAAGAGGACTTTTCGGTGATCGAGATAAACACAATACCAGGTATGACAGCCACCAGTCTGCTGCCGATGTCGGCAAATGCGATGGGGTTTGATTTTGAGTCGCTGGTCATGGAGATACTTAAGAGCGCTGGAGAGGGAAGCCGTTGAGAGGCAGAAAAAAAAGCAAGGCAACTGCCAGAAAAGGTGCTCAGGCAAAGAAGAGCAGGAAGAAAACCTCCCGTTCCGCAAATATCCGCCTTTGGTGGGTTGCCAGAGGGTTGTTGGCGGGAGTGGGAGTAGTGGCTGCCGTCCTGGCCCTGGCGTACGGGGCGGACAAAGTTATGAAGCTGCCATCACTTTCGGTCAAGAACGTGAAGATAACAGGGTATAGCGAGATTAAGCCCGAACAGGTAGTCAAGATCAGCGGTATCAGGACCGGCGAGCCTCTCTTGAAGGTAGATCTGGATAAAGTCCGAAAAAGAGTGGCCAGCCATCCAAAGATCTCAGATGCCGTTGTAGGAAGGGAATTGCCCGACACCGTACATATAGATATCAGCGAGAGGAAACCCGAGGCGATCATCATGGATAGAAGCTTTTTCACCGTGGATAGTGAAGGTGTTGTGCTGGCCAAAAGCAAGCGTTATCCGGGGACTTTTCCAATCATTACTGGAGTCAGGGGACCATGGAAATTTGGCGAGAGGATAGATGATGCGCTTCCCGGGCTGCTCGTTCTCAGGGCACTTGCCGAATGTTCCCTCCCGGAGGTGCAGAAAATATCCGAGGTAAGGCTCAAGCGGGACGGAAGAGTGATCGTGTCTCTGATGGAAAGGGGAACAGTACTCATAATGACTCCCGGTGGGTTGGAAAATGAAGTCAAGCGCCTGGTGAAGATGGTTGAGTCAGGCAACTTCGATTCAAGTGCTGCCGGATATGATCTCCGGTTCAGCGGAAGGGTAGTTAAACTGCCTGGAAGAGATGAGACCACCCGGAAATTGAATAATTCATCGGGTGCAGGAGGGTCTGCTAATGGCCAAGGTTAAAGAGCAAATTGTCGTAGGGCTGGATATCGGTACAACCAAGATCTGCGCCATTGTAGCCGCCGTAAATGACGGGGAGCAGGTAGATATCATCGGTGTTGGCACGACTCCGTCCAAAGGGTTGCGCAAGGGTGTGGTGATAAACATAGACACGACCGTGGATTCAATAAAAAAGGCAGTGGAAGAAGCGGAACTGATGGCGGGGGTTCCTATCCAGGGTGTCTATGCGGGAATTGCCGGAGGGCATATCAAAGGGTTTAACAGCCATGGAGTCGTTGCGGTCAAATCACGGGAGGTAACCAAAAAGGACGTTGAGAGGGTTATCGAAGCGGCCCAGGCAGTGGCGATGCCCCTTGACCGGGAAGTCATACACATATTGAAGCAGGAGTTCATAGTTGATGATCAGGATGAGATCACCGACCCCCTGGGCATGTCAGGGGTGCGTCTGGAAGCGAAAGTCCACATTGTGACAGGTGCAGTAACCTCGGCGCAGAATGTCATCAAATGCTGCAACAGGGCGGGACTGGATGTGCTCGATATAGTCCTTGAGCCGCTGGCATCCAGCGTCGCAGTTCTCACGGAGGAGGAAAGGGACCTGGGAGTGGCCCTTGTTGATATAGGAGGCGGAACCACAGATATAGCGATATTCAGAGGCGGTACCATCAAACACTCTGCCGTCCTGGCTCTGGGCGGGAACAACCTCAACAACGACATCGCCTATGGCCTCAGGACCCCGGCTTCGGCGGCAGACAAGATAAAAAGACAGTTCGGATGTGCCCTTTCCGAGATGGTTGAGAAGGGGGACGAAGTAGAGGTCATCAGTGTCGGGGGACACAAGCCGAAACAGATCTCCAGAAAATACCTTGCGGAAATCATTGAGCCCAGGGCAGAGGAGATCTTCAGTCTGATCAACCAGGAGATCCTGAGGTCTGGGCAGGAAGACAGGGTTGCCTCGGGAGTTGTCCTCACAGGCGGCACGGTGATCATGAACGGGATGCCGGAGCTGGCCGAACAGGTCTTTGACCTGCCGGTGAGGCGTGGTTACCCACAGGATATCGGCGGCCTGGTCGATATAGTTAACAGCCCCATGTTCGCTACAGCTGTAGGACTTGTCAAATTTGCCTCTGATCACAGGGGTGAAGGCAGTTTTGGGACAAACGAATCCAGGATCTTCGACAGGATCCTGTATACGATGAAAGGATGGCTAAAAGAGTTTTTCTAGAATCCGCAGCGAGGGGAAGCTGCGAAAATCAAGGGAGGTGGCGTGATGTTCGAATTCGTAGATGAAAACCGTGACCTCAGGGCCAGGATCAAGGTAATTGGAGTCGGCGGAGGCGGCGGCAATGCTATCAATAACATGATAGAGTCCCGCTTGAAGAACGTTGAGTTTGTTTCAGCCAACACTGATGCTCAGGCCCTGAAGATCTCTCTTGCTCCCAGCAAGATACAGATGGGTGTAGATGTAACCCATGGTCTTGGTGCCGGAGCGGATCCGGATGTTGGACGAAAAGCCGGTGAGGAGAGCGAAGAGTTGCTGAGGGAGACCATGGCTTCGGCGGATATGGTGTTCGTGACCGCCGGCATGGGCGGTGGTACGGGAACGGGGGGAGCCCCGGTTGTGGCCCGTATTGCCAAGGAGATAGGAGCCCTCACCGTAGGTGTCGTTACGAAGCCCTTTGACTTCGAGGGCAAGGTGAGAATGAAGAACGCCGAGGCCGGGCTGGAGGAACTCAAAAAGTGTGTTGACACGCTGATAATCATTCCCAACGACAGGGTGTTTTCCGTCATTAAGCATGGCGCACCCGCATCTGATGCGTTCCAGATAGTAGATGATGTACTGCACAGCGCCGTCAAGGGTATCTCTGACCTGATCACAAAACCCGGCAAGATCAACCTGGATTTTGCTGACGTCAAGAGGGTGATGGAGGGCCGGGGTCGCGCCTTGATGGGTACGGGTATAGCCAGCGGTGATGATCGGGCTATCGAGGCTGCTCAGACCGCCATTTCCAGCCCTCTTCTGGAGGATAACAGCATAGATGGGTCGATGGGTGTTCTTATTAACATCACAGCCGATTCCAGCGTGGGAATGGCCGAACTGCAGCAGGCTTCCACGGTCATTCAGAATGCTGTACACGAGAGCGCCGAGATCATCTTCGGATGGGTTGAAGATGATACGATGATCGACAGAATGATGGTAACAGTGATCGCCACGGGATTCGGCCAGGAAGGTGAAAAGGAAGGTTTGGATACCCTGCCTCCATGGAAAGGCCAGTTCGGGGATGATGACGTCCCCGCATTTGTTCGCAAAAGCGGCAGCGAGCAGCCAAAGGAGAAGACAAGGCGGCCTGCCATAACTCTAATAGAGGATGAGGAGGAGTTTGAAGTCCCGGCATTTCTCAGGCGTCAGGCGGACTGATTGAGTGTATGAGAGGAACCCGAAAGATGAGACCTGGATCTGCCCACCCCCCGGACGGGGCGGCAGGTTGCGAGTCGCCGTCGCGTATCCCAACACCTATTGGGTGGGAATGTCCAACCTGGGCTTCCAGGCAATTCTGAGGGCCTTTCTTGAGAAACCGGGATTTGATGTAAAAAGGGTGTTCTGGGATGGCTCCGGTCTTCAATTCCCCGATGGGGGCCGAGCCCTTAATGAATTTGATGTTGTCGCTTTTTCAGTTTCCTACCAGCCGGATATTGTTCACCTCCCCCGGATGCTGGAAGCTGGAAGGGCAGCGGTACCTGCTCCCCGAAGGAGTCGTCCACTTCTGGTAGGCGGAGGGGTGACCCTGACACTGAATCCGGAGCCAGCTGCACCTCTGCTTGATGTAATAGCTATAGGTGAATCTGAGCCCTTTCTGGAGAGCTTGACGGAGCTTCTCCAGTCCAACAGCCGGGGGGGAGGATCTGAGGACCTCACCCATCAATTAGCCTCCCTCCCCGGCGCCTATATACCCTCACTTTATACAACAGAAGAGTCCGAAGACGGTCTGATGCTGCCTCATCCCGTGGGCAGCGCGGAAGCCACCGTCCGCAGGGTGTTTCTAAAAAACCTGGACGATCATCCGGCGCGGCCGGCTGTGGTCGCTCGTGATACTGAATTCGGGACCATGTACCCCCTGGAGATCTCCAGGGGTTGTCCGGCAGGATGTGCTTTCTGCGCGGCCGCCGCTGTCTGCAGTCCCGTGCGCTTTCTGGGAAAAAAGCGGTTCATCGAAGAAATAGAGATCGGCTTGAGGTACAGGAAGAAGATAGGTCTTGTGGGAACTGCTGTTTCCTATCACCCGGATCTTTTTGATCTGGGAGGAGAGATCCATAAAAGGGGAGGCAGTTTTTCTCCATCTTCAATACGGCTGGAGCGTTTGAATCCGGAGTTGGCAGGGCTTCTGGCACAAAGCAGACACAAGACGGTTTCCATAGCTCCGGAATCGGCAAGCGAGAGGCTGAGAGCTTCCATTGGGAAGGGAGTTGCCGATTCATCTATCATAAATGTGGTGGATATTCTCCAGGATGCCGGGCTTCTCAACCTGAAACTGTATTTCATGGTCGGGCTGCCGGGGGAAGAAGACTCTGACGCTCTGGGAATCATTGATTTGGTGGACAGGGTCCGTTCACGCATGATCAAACATGGTCGGAAAAAGGGCCGTATGGGATCGATTTCCGTCAGTATCAATCCATTCGTTCCAAAACCCCACACAGCCCTTGAACGATCTCCCATGGCAGAGGAAACTGTACTTTCAGGGCGGATCGGGAAAGTCAGGGATGGACTGAAGCGTCTCGGTGGCGTGAAAGTTCAGGCTGGTTCAGTCCGGGCCGCGTACCTGGATGGATTGATCTCCCTGGGTGACAGGCGGATAACAGATTTCCTGGGAGATATTCCCAGGTCAGGTTTGTCTATGAAAAGGCTGGATAAATTGATCCCGAGCGCGTCACAGATCCTCCTGTCAGAACGGTCCGGGAAACTCCCCTGGCATTTTATCGAAAATTAAGGTATTTCACCCCAGTACCGCAATTAATGTTGATGACTTCGCAAAAAGTCATCAACGCGCCCATTGGGGGCGCCCAAATCAATGACTTGCACCGCAAGTCGTTGATTTGTAAGGAAAGTGAAAATGACACTTTTCGCTTTCCGCGGAGTAAAAAGCCATGGATGGACTTTTTACGACCATATCAATGCTTGTTTGAGCGTTCCGAGGCAAAGTAGCCCTGTTTCGGACCTCGGGTTGGCAGACACCCCTTGCCAGTCTTGAAAAAATACCAGATAATTCCCTTTTCACTGTTATGTCGGATTCTGAGGAGAACAGATGAGCCCATTCAGGGTAGCAAAGAAACTGTGGCCCAGGCGGAGGCAGATAATCCTGGCGTCCGGTTCACCAAGGAGAAAGGAACTTCTGGAGCTCACCGGCCTGAAATTCGTGGTCGAGCCCCCCGACATCAACGAGAGCATGAACGACAAAGAAACCCCCAAAGAGCATGTGGAAAGACTCGCTCAGGCAAAGGCGGCCAGTATTGCCAAGGAGCATCCTGATGCGATTATTCTGGCGTGTGATACATGCGTCATTCTCAATGGAAGAATAGTATTTGGAAAGCCCGAGAATAAAAAGGACGCCAAGGAGATGCTGGAACAGTTGGCCGGCAAGGAGCACACTGTTGCTTCGGCCGTTGCTATCATCTGGCTAAAGAAGAACAGGCAGCATATTGTTACGGTAGAGACCAAGGTCCGGATGAAGCAGCTGGAGGACTGGGAGATCCAGTGGTACCTTGCCTCGGGGGAGCCCCTTGACAAGGCTGGAGCCTACGCCATTCAGGGACGCGGCTCTATTTTTATTGAGGGTATTATTGGATCCTATACTAATGTTGTGGGATTGCCGCTTATGGAGTCGGTGCTCCTTCTCCGCTCTTTCGGTATAAAGCTGTAGCTTTACAAGTAGTCAGTTGTCAGGAGTCAGTATTCAGAATTCTGACTTCTGGATTCGGGATTCAGTACTAATAAACCCGAAACTATTTCTTACTTAGTTTCCCATATTTGGCGCGCAGCTGCTTTTCAGTTTCCTCATGATCAGGATCTGGCACACAACAATCCACCGGACAGACATCAGCACACTGTGGTTCGTCGAATGATCCAACACACTCGGTGCACAGGGCCGGATCAATAATATATATTTCCTCTCCTTCGGTTATTGCCTGGTTGGGACATTCCGGCTCGCAGGCACCGCAGATTATACATTCCTCGGTTATGATTAATGCCATTGCTCGCTCCTCTTTTTAGATTTGACCAATTCTAAGATAATTTTAACACTTTATTTCTGTCAGTAAACAGCCTCATACCGTTCGTCACACTAAATAGATGACAAGCTCAAGTCAACGATACAAAGGATAGGGCTTGAACCACAGAGGGCACAGAGGTCACAGAGAAAGACCATGAAAATGTGTTCATCTCTCCCTCACCAGGCCTATCCTGGACAGGATAGGGATTTCGTGAAAATCCTCCTTAGATCCTTGCTGACCGGTATAAAAGTTTACTTTCATACAGGTCAGCAAGGATCCAAGGCAGCCTGTGAGGGAGAATAAGGCAGGTCGAGTATAGATGAAATGTTCTACACTCAATATTCGTGGTAGAGTTAACCCCACCCAAACCTCTGTGCTCTCTGTGCACTCTGTGGTTCAAAACGATCTTGATTCTCGAATTTCCAATTTTGTTCTCAACTGATATATATGAGTTCTATGAAGTCCATTGCAGAAAATATCAAGCAGCTTAAGGAGAGAATAGCAGCGGCCGCTGAGAAAGCGGGTCGGGATCCTGCGGATATTCTACTCCTTGTCGTAAGCAAGACAATTCCGACAGACAGGATCGAACTTGCGAGGGACGCCGGGCAGACGGACTTCGGTGAGAACCGGGTCCAGGAAGCCAGAGAGAAAATACCGAAGCTTCCGGAAGGTATAACATGGCACCTGGTCGGGCATCTTCAGCGGAACAAGGCAAAATACTGTCCGGCGCTTTTCGACTGGATCCATTCAATTGATTCCGTTCCCCTGGCAAGGGAACTTGGTAAACGGTACAAGGACAAGGGAAAGACGTGCAGGGCTCTTGTTCAGGTGAATGTCTCAGGCGAAGGGTCCAAGTTTGGATGCCATCCAGACCTTGCCGAGGAGATCTTTACAGCGATTCTGGAAGAGAACTCACTTGAAGCTGTCGGTCTTATGACCATGCCCCCATATTCCTACGATCCGGAGGATTCCAGGCCGCATTTTGAAAGTCTTAGAAATATAAGAGATGAGCTGGCTGGCAAGGGCTATGGCCATGACAACCTGAAGGAGCTTTCCATGGGAATGAGTGGAGATTTCGAGGTTGCCGTAGAGGAAGGAGCTACGATCATAAGGATCGGAACGGCTGTTTTCGGCGAACGGGATGGCTAGTCCCGTCGGCGAAATGTCAGTTGAGCCTGAAGCGATCTTGAAATTCCAGCTCGACAGGAAGGACTTTCACATGATTGTTCGACTGACGGCCGCTCAGCGTTCTTTTCGTAAAATGGCCCCTTACTTTATCGCAGGTTTCGTGTTCCTCGGTCACGCGGCCGACGGTAATTACCTGAAGGGTCTGGTCTGGGGTGTTGGTGTTGCTGCACTTTTCCTGGGTCTGTCCCGATTCCTGTACTTTCTCCATGTGTATCTTGGGAGGAACGAAAGCTTCCTGGTACAGCAGCAACTCTCTCTTTTCCCGGATGAACTGGTTGTGGAGAGTGAAAGCTCCAGGGAGGTATTCCCAAAGCCTTTGTTCAAGGATGTAACCGAAGGGAAAGGCTACCTGATATTGAAGAGAGATGATGAAACCAGCCTTATCTTCATTGAAAGAAGCTTTGAAGAGCCAGCGCAGTATCAGGAACTGAAGACGTGGATGCGTGGTTCGTGATGCGTTGTTAATAGAAATTAGAAATTGGAAATTGGACACATACTATTTCAAAAAATTCCTGTTTCCAATATCCAATCTCCATTTTCAAATATCCAATGCTCTAATATCTAATGCTCTAATGTTCTAAATCCAATCTCCAATCTCCATTTTCCAATCTCCACTCTCCAAACAACCAACAGCTAAGCTATTTCTTGCCCAACTCAGCTGACATAAGAGTTGCAGCCTCAACAGCCTTTATCAGGGTATCGGAAAAATTTCCATCATCAAGCGCCTTCAGGCCGGCGACTGTTGTGCCGCCAGGAGAAGCTACCATGTCTATCAACTCTTCCGGCGATTTGTTTGTCTCCGAGAGCATCTTTGCCGCACCGTAAATCGTCTGCAGTGCCAGCTGCCGAGCCTCCTTTTCCGGAAGTCCCATCCTGAGCCCACCCTCGGTCAGAGCTTTTGCGGCAGTAAAGATATAGGCCGGACCGCTTCCGGACAGACCGGTGACGGCATCCATATGCTCTTCCGTCAATATTAGGCAAAGACCCACAGAATCGAATATTGTTCGGATCCAGGCCAGCATCTCGCTGTCAGCTCCCTTTCCGGGACTGATAACCGTGGCTCCCACTTCCAGCAGGGCGGGTGTGTTGGGCATAGCCCTTATAACAGGCGTTGATTCAAGGTGTTTTTCAAGAAAATCAATAGTAACACCGGCAGCAATTGATACGACCAGCTGCCCATCTGATGTCGTCCCCCGAACGATATCGAGCACATCCTTCATGTCCTGGGGTTTTACGGCGATGATGATAGTCCCGGCCTTCTGTGCAACCTCCCTGTTGTCATCCGTGATCATTGCTCCGTAATGTAGCTTCAGAAGATCACGGCGCTCCTGCCTGGGTTCCGATATCAGGATTTTTTCTGCTTCGATAATATCGCTGCGTATTATCCCCGCAAGAAGAGCTTCGGCCATATTCCCCCCGCCTACGAATCCTATTGAATCCCTGTAGCTCACTGGCAACCCCTTTCCGGCACATTGGTTTCTTTTATGAAGCCCAATGTATATTCCGTATGACTATTCGTCAAATTCAGAAATTGGAGATTGGAAATTGGAGATTGGAAATTGGAGATTAGGAAATTGACAATTATTCATAGTCCACCTATACTTATGGCCGTTAGCTGAACAATTACTGGAGGTTTGCGCATGTTCGTGGTAGGAAATTTCGTTTCGGCTCTGGCCACTGTCATCGATATCGTCCTGAACATCTTCATGATACTCATCTTTGTCAGGGCCATTGCTTCGTGGTTTTCACCCGATCCGTACAACCCACTGTATCAGTTTCTGATCAGGGTTACAGAGCCCTTGCTCCGTTACATAAGAAGATTCATCCCCGTCAATTTCGGGATGATGGACATCACCCCGGTTATAGCTATCTTGATCATTATTTTCCTCAGGGTCTTTCTCGTTCAGACCCTGCACGGTGTTGCGATCTCCCTGAGGTGACCACTGTTCACCACAGGGTTGCGGCCTGAATGAATTTGTCCCCGCGGGGACTTGAATAGAAGTTGATGACTTCGTAAGAAGTCATCAACGCGCCCATTGAGGGGCGCCCGAATCAGTGACTTGCACCGCAAGTTATTGATTTGGGAGGAAAGTGAAAATGACACTTTTCACTTTCCTCGGAGTAAAAAGCCATGGATGGACTTTTTACGACCCTATTAAAATTAATGGGCTGCCGAGCAGGCAGGCCAAGAAGAAAGGGGGAACAAAATGAGACTTTCACCCCTGGATATCCAGAGCCAGCAGTTCAGGGTCAGGATAAAAGGTTTAGACCCGCGTGAAGTTGAGATCTTCCTGGAGCAGGTTGCCAACGAGTTTGAGGAGCTTGTCCGTGAGAACGGTAAGCTGAAGGAGAAACTCGCCAGACTTACAAACCAGTTCGAGGAACTCAAACAGCGGGAGCAGACCCTGAAAGAAACAATGATGACCGCGCAAAAGGTTACCGAGGACATGAAGGCTAACGCGAGGAAAGAAGCAGAGATGATCATGTCCGAGGCGGAACTTAAAACGGAGAAGATGATCGAGGATTCTCACAGGAAGGTTGCGAGTATCAGCGATCAGATAATTGAGCTCAAAAGGCTCCGTGTTCAGTTCGAAACCCAGATCCAGTCGGCCGCGGAAAGTCACCTGAAAATCCTGAAGATCACCACGGATGCTATTGACGAAGAACTGGCAAGGGGCGACAACATCAAATATCTGGTGAGCAAGGATAAAGAGTAGTAATAATTGAACACAATTATATCAGGCAGCATGCATTAGCATGCTGCCTTTTTTACGTTCAGTACTTTGCGAAGTTTCAAGTTTCAGGTTGCAGGTTTCAAGGAAGGGCAATTGATATTATTTTGATTCACGAGAGCTGAACCTCATTATATGCTCTTGTCTGGTGTAATTTTGCATATCATATTCACTTGAATTTACTTGAAACTTTAAACATGAAACCAGTTCATAATCATCGTTATATCTTGACTTAGCCCATCCATCCAAATAAATTCAAGGGACTTTAGCCGGGGGGAAGGTACCAGTTATCTGTCAATTAGATCGACACTGCTGATGAAAAAGAAAAACAGTATCAGGATAACGGTTCAGGTCAAACCCCGCGCTTCCCGAAACAGAGTGGAGGGATGGAAGGACGATGTACTTGTGGTCAGGCTGACGTCTCCTCCCGTTGAGGGTGCGGCAAATAATGCTCTTTTAAAGCTCCTTGCGAAAGAACTGGGTATCGCAAAAGGCAGGCTGGAAATAGTAGGGGGACAGAGATCGCGTTCGAAGATCGTGGAAATAGACGATATCACTCATGACCGCTTGAGAGAGGTTTTTCCTTGAAGCGGTCCGCGATCCGGGTATTTATATATCTCCTTACTACAATAACCCTGTTAACTTTCTTTGTCCCAGACGCAAGTTCGGCAGAATCAGATTGGCTGGTGTTGGAAAACCCGCCGCTGAAGGTCCGATACCATGAGCCAGCCGAGGCATTCGCCCGGCAGGTTCTCTCCAAATCAGCTATCTTCCTCGTAGAAGTAGCAAAAGTTCTGCGGCTTCCCGCCCAGGGGCCGTATATAATAGTCCTGGCCGGGAGCAGGGATGAGTTCGTGAGGCTTCAACCTACGGCTACGCCGGGACCCGAGTGGGCTGGAGCCTTAACATATCCACAACTGGGCGTGGTTCTCCTCATGACCCCCGGGGCACTGGGAACTTCTGGCAGTGGGTACTGGTCCTTACTTCAGCATGAAATGGTACACCTTGTTGTGGGAGAGGCCGAGTTCCAACAGGGAGGCCGACTCCCTCGTTGGCTCAGTGAGGGAGTTGCCACATATATTGCGGGTGAAATGAGACTGCCGAGACTTCTTCACCTTTCATGGGCTCAAGTAACTGGCAGCGCAATTCCCTTCGAAGAGCTTGAAAGAAGTTTTCCCGAAAACCCGGCTCTGGCCGAAGCAGCGTATGCACAGAGCTATCTCTTCGTGCAGTTCATAATGAGAAAATACGGCCGGGACGCCGTTGGCAAGCTGGTTGCATCTGTCATCAGGGAAAGTAATATGAATGAGGCTGTCTTTTCAGCCTTTGGTGTATCATTGGCCGAACTGATGGCGGGATTTCAGGATTACGCAAAGGTCAAGGCAACCTGGGTCCCGGTCATTACCAGTTCGGCGACTGTATGGGGGGCAATAACTCTGCTGTTTCTTCTCACCTACGTCCGCAAGCGAGTTGCGGGCTACAGGGTCCTCAGGGACTGGGATCTGGAGGATGAGCAGGACAGTGGACATGATCTCGTGGAGGATAATGCGAGTGAAGAGAAACGCCCCACTATCCATTAGGTTAATTTCCGCGCTTCTGATCCCTGTTTACACTTCCATAAATATAATACCTGGGCCAGTCTGTGCGGGTGAAAACTCCATAGCGGTTCTTGAATATGGAATAGATACAGGCAGTCCGGCGTCCGATCTCTGGCATGATGCACTGGAGTTGATAGGAAACGATCCCCTTCTGCTGGTGAAGGACGATGATGTTATCACTGACACTCTGAAAAGCTGGAAGCAGGAGGCCTCGGAGAGGAAAGAGGCCGGAAGAGCTCTTTTCCTTGCATATCGCGGGAAGGTAAGAGGTCTTGTGGATTCAGCATGGGATAGTTACTTCGGATTCAAATTCGACGATGCCCTCAGCTCTGTAAGGGATGCAAACGGGCTTCTGGACATGGTTTCTGATACGGCGCTGCAGTCGGAGCTTCTCTTTGAACTTCTGCTTCTGGAGGCGATGGCTGTAAGGGCTATTGATAATGACACTTCCAGTAAACTCTTTACCAGGGCGGCCAGGTTAAAGCCAGACGCGCAACTGCCTGATGAAAAATATTCACCCCAGATCGTAAAGGCCTTTGAAAAGGCGGTGAAAAAGGAGTTATCGGGTGCGCGTTCTGCCGTTTCCATTAATGGCCTGCCTTCCGGGGCAAAAGTGGTGATAGATGGTGAGACGGCAGGTGTATCGCCCCTTTCAGGATATGAAGTCACACCTGGCAGCCATTTTCTGGAGGTTGGCTTTGAGGGATTCGAAACATACAGGATGAGGATCTCTGCAAAGGATTGGGAAGCAATAACTGTTAACTACACCCTCGAACCATCAGGGCCCTCAGGGAACCCGACAGAGTACTTTTACGAGAGGCTCAAAGCCGGGAACACAGCATCTCTTAATGAACTGCTTGCCCGAGCAGGTGTCGGTCATATCCTGTTCACGGCAGAGGAAAATGGAGTACTGAAGACATGGCTCATCGGGTCCGGTGGTGGAATACTGGACAGTAGAATTACTCCAACAGGGCCGGAGACGGAGCACTCACCTGAGGATATTTACTCCATGCTTCATCCTCTCAGGATCCAGCGGGAGGAAGTAGCCGATCTGAACAGTCTGTACCTTAACGCGCCTCCGCTCCAGGCCGGGTTTGAGGAAACTGAAAAAGGGGGAAATTCGCTCAAGTGGTACACATTGCTGGGCGGAATTATCCTGATCTCACTTGCGGCAGGAGCGGCCCAGGGTGAAGGAACCAGCCAGGTGGAGGTTTCATGGTGAGACCGGTCCTGTATTTTCTGCTTACAGTATTGACATCCGCGATCCTGCTGACCCTTGCTTCGTGCGGAGGGGCCGAATCCAGCGGCAGCGTCCAGCTGAATCTCAACCTTCCCACCGATTGGGAGAACCGCCTGGATATGGGTGTTCTGTCTTCTTCTGTGGGAACCCCATATATAGGATCCATCAGAGTTCTGGTAGCCGGTGCCGGAGGCAATGAGTCGGTTGAGGTGCCCTACATCGACAGGAGAACTTTGCTGAGCGGTTTAAAGCCAGGCGGGGGATACACTATAACAGTGCAGGCGGTAACCGAGGGGACGGTTATAATGGAGAAAACTCTCCAGGGAGTGACCCTGCCCAAGGAGCATAGCCTTGCCCTGGATGTAAACCTGATCGAGTCCGGCGGCTTTTCCTACGCAGGTTCGCTACTCCATACCCGCCTGCAGCACTCCGCGGTCCTGTACAGCAGCGGTGTGCTAGTCCTGGGGGGAAACCTCTCAACCGGAGTAATAGAGAGTATCGGTTTTTCCGGCGAGGGATTCAGTACGTCAGCATTTGCTGACAGCCTCACATATCCCAGAACAGGCCAGAAGGCTTTCCTTAGTTCCCAGGGTGAAGAGGTTCTGGTCTTCCTGGGAAGCCAAGGCCAGGAAGACAGTATCTACGAAGTGATCGACTTGGTGAACTCAACAAGTTCTACAAAGCTGCTTGGTACCATCAGAACCGGTTATTTCCCCGCCTACTACGGGTCCAGTGTTTATTTGGTGGGAGGTTATGACACAAACTCTGCTTGGCAGGAAGATACAATTAAGATTAATGATGAAACATTATTTGAAACATTACTATCTGGTATGGGTAGTTCATTTGCTCAATCTAACGCTCAATGTACGGTTTCAAATACTAAACTTGCATGTTTGGGGGGGTCTGTATTAGGGGCATATTCAAGCACACTTGAAACTTATGATCTTTCAAATGAAATATATTCGTATCAATTTCCAATAACAAATCTAAAGTCAAACTTTGCAACCACATCACTCCCAAACGAGAAGATTTTGATTACAGGTGGGTTGTCAGGGATTTCTTATTTAAAGGATGTAGAAATAATAAATTTATCTACAAATCAAAGTGATTATTTTGGCACTACTTTAAATAGATTAAGAGCAGGTCACACAACAACATTGCTTGACGACGGTAGAGTCCTCATTGTAGGGGGTGGTGCGACCCAACAGGTCATGGAATCTGCGGAGATACTTGATCCTGTCACTGGAGTTTCAGTGAATATTCCGTGGAAGATGAGGGTACCCAGATACGATCACACTGCAACGAAACTACCGGACGGCAGTGTTCTAATAATTGGTGGCAATCCAGGGGATACAACTTTTGAAGTGTTCAATCCGAACTAGGATTAGTTCCAAGTTTCAAGTAGTAGATTATTTTCAACTAGAAACCAGAAACTAGAAACCAGAAACTAGCCCGAAGGTGTCGACGCACACCCTCTCGTTCTTTGGATCGAGGCTTTTTTCGGCTGGGACTTGACCAGTTCTGCCTCTGCAACGACCCTCTTCCTTTTACCTTTCAATGTCTCATCTATCACTGTAGCTATCAGCTTATCGTCTCCCTCGTAAAATCCTATTTTTCGGTAGAGTTCGTTTCCCTTCCTGTCGAAGAAGATCATCGTTGGGACTGTTTCGGCAAAAAACATCCTGGGGATGATCCTGGTTTCATCCACCAGGAACGTATCCAGCTCGAATTTGTAGAAATTCAGGTAGTTCTCCACCTGGGACCAGCCTCTCCTGTCGGTAAAGGCGACGGTAAAGGAAACCCTGTTCCCGTATTTTTCTCGGATGGACTCTAAAGCCTTGAGTTCCTTTATGCATGAATAACAGGTTGTCTCGGTGATAATCAGAAGGTTGAGCTTTTTTGTGAGGATGTCCTGGAATGTTTTCTTCTGTCCGGAGAGGAAATCCCTTAAAAGAAAATCTGCTGGCTCCTCCTCTCCGAAGGAAACGCCAATGGAGAGAATAAGAAGGGTGAAAACAAGAAGAATTAAGCAGGATGATCGCAGGATTTTCATTTTTTTATCTGATATCTCCTTTGTGGTTTGCAACCGTAGTTTTTATAGCACAGAACCGTCCATCTAGTGAACAAAAACACAACTGAAACCTTTTAAAAGTGTGGTTCATCTCCTCCCGACCACGTTTATGCGTGGAGTCTGGCTGGCCTATGGCCAGGGTCCAACGACCAACGCCCAATGTCCAACGTGAGTCACGTGATGCGTAACGCGTAGAACAGGCTATAGGCTTAAAACAAAACTATCGACTAACAACCGATGAGCTGTGAGCTATGAGGTTTGTGCTTCGGTCAACATCCATGAATAATTGAGATTTTATAGACGTCGCCCATGGCCCATAGCCCAACGCCCAGAGCCCATTAAGCAATGCTCTAATGTTCTACTTCGATACCTCGACACCTCGATACTTCGCTACCCACTAATAAACCCCTTCTTCCTCTTTCCTTTTTCCTCCTCCCTGTTACCACTCCCACACGCTGTTACCCCGATACATATTCAGGGGTACAGCTCAGCCGAGGATCTGCAGGTTGGCATACTTCGCCACAAGTCGCTTTTTCCCACCTTTGGGGAAGTAGACGGTTATCCTCGCGTCCCCGCCTGTTCCTTCAACGGAGATCACCTGCCCGGCACCGAACATGGGGTGGTTTACCTTTCTGCCGGGGAGCAGTGCTTCGCCGGTTTCGGATGGGTCTGGCTCATAGTGAAACTGGCTTATGGGGACAGTATCGCCACCGATGGACCCTGCCGAGGGGAGGCTTTCAGACAGGCCAGGGAGGGGAAATGCCGATTCCTCGTGAACCTGAACATTTTCTGAGGAAAGCTCCATGAAGAATCTGGACGGAGAACTGTGATCATATCTTCCGAATAACCTTCGTCGTCGGGCAGAACTGAGGAAAAGCCGTTCCTTTGCCCTTGTCATACCCACGTAGCACAGACGCCGCTCTTCTTCCAGCTCAGCCGGTTCATTCTGGGAACGGTAGTGGGGCAGCAGGTCTTCCTCCATCCCAGCCAGGAACACTACCGGGAACTCCAGTCCCTTGGCCATGTGAAGCGTCATTAGCGTGACTGATGACCCCCCGTCATCCCACGTATCCACATCAGACACCAGCGATATCTGGTCCAGGAACGCCAAGAGGGTGTCAGTGCCGGTCCCGGTTTCGGCTGAAAGTTCACTTCCCGTGAAATCATCAACAACCGACAGGAACTCCTGGAGGTTTTCGATGCGGTTTTGAGCTTCGTCCGTTCCCTGCGTCAGGAGAGTTGGTAGGTATTCTGTATCTTCCAGGACCGAGACCACAAGTTCGTTAAGCGATTCGGTCTCCATTTTCTTTCGCAGGGAGACAAGAGTATCGTTGAATTTGCCCAGGGCGGAAGAAGCCTTGGGGGAAAGCGAACCATTCTCTACTGCCAGACGGACTGAATCCTCCGGGGTCCGTCCGTTGTCTGACGCTTCCCGGATCTTTGCCAGTGTTACCTTGCCGATCCCCCTGGCAGGTGTATTCACGATCCTTTCAAAGCTTGTCCAGTCAGAAGGGTTGACAAGGAGCCTGAGGTAGGACATCAGGTCCTTTATCTCCATCCGGTCGTAAAATCTCACTCCACCTACGATCTCATAGGACATATTAGCCTTCAGCAAGGCGTCCTCGATAGACCGCGACTGGGCGTTAATACGGTAAAAAACGGCAAAATCTCTGGACGAATAACCCTCCTGGCGCGCGAGACTCGAAATATGTGAGCGGATAAAATCAGCCTCGTCCCTCTCGTCCAGAGCCGCGAAGGCGGTTACCTTCAATCCGTCGGGGCGAACTGCTACCAGATCCTTTTCCTTCCTGCCCACGTTGGCGCTGATCAGACACGAGGCTGCTTTCAGGATGTGTCCTGTGGATCTGTAGTTCTCAGACAACGTGACTACCTTTGCTTCGGGGAAGTCTTTTTCAAAAGACAGGATATTGGTGATATCCGCGCCCCTCCACATGTAAATACTCTGGTCGTCATCACCCACAACACACAGGTTTCTCCGTTTTGAGGAGAGGTGACGTATGATCTGGTACTGGGCATGGTTGGTGTCTTGATACTCGTCTACAAGCAGGTAGTGGAGCAGGTCCTCGTAACTTTTTCTGACCTCCGGATGCTCCTCGAATAGCCGGAATGTAAAAAAGAGCAGATCGTCGAAATCCAGGGCATGTGAAGCGTGGAGCTTCTCATCGTATTTTCTGTATGCGCGTACGATCTTGTCCATCATCGGATCGCGCCTGACAAGACTCATCTCCTCCATCTGGTCAGGACCTGTAAGGGCGTTTTTTGCCCTGCTTATCATGTAAGCGGCCTTTCGAGCGGGCAGGGCCCTCTCGTCAAGGTTCATCTCTTTTATAATATCCTTAACTATTTTGAGAGAATCGTTGCTGTCGGCTATCGTGAAATAGCGGGAAACTCCCAGCTTTTCGGCGTGCTGGCGCAGGATCCTGACACAGGCGGAGTGGAAGGTGCTTATCCACACCGGCCTTCCCTGCTTTCCAACAAGCCCGATCACCCTCTCCCTCATTTCCTTCGCGGCCTTGTTTGTAAAGGTGACCGCCAGGATCGCGTAAGGGGGCACGCCTATTTCCTCTAAAAGATAGGCGATCCGGTAGGTAATGACCCTGGTTTTTCCGCTGCCGGCGCCGGCAAGGATCAGGAGGGGACCTTCGACTGTAGTTACCGCTTCTGCCTGGCTGGGGTTCAGGTCGTCGGGGTAAAAAGCCTTCTCAGTGCGTTTCTTCATATCTGAAGATAGCCTTGTTGTAGGCTGTAATGATATCCCGCCTGGTGAGGATGCCCACAAGTTTCTTCGGATCTTTCGAATCCACGACGGGGAGCTGTTCAACACTTCGATATGCCAGTTTGTTCAGAGCGTCCTTAAGATTGTCGGAAGGCGTGACTGTGGTGACACGGGTGGTGGCGATATCCTTTGCCACAACGAGGTTTTCAAGTTCCGCTTCAAAAACGTGCTGCCGGACATCCTGGAAGGACAGGATGCCGGTGAGTTCTCCCTCCCTGTTGACTACGGGGAAGTTGGAATATTTGCTCTGGGTGAAGTGCCTCGTGATTTCCCTGAAAGGCATGTCTTCCTTTATCACTTCCACATCCGCGGTCATGACATCGCGCACCCTGAGTGACTGGAGAACGTTCACCTCACGCCCGGCTTCAATAGTAATTCCACGCTTGTGCAGCCTGATGGAATATATGGAGTGAGGAGACAGCCCACGGATGACCAGATGGCTCATAATACACGACACCATAATAGGTAGAATAATATGATAATCGCCCGTCAGTTCGAAAAGGATCAGGATGTTGGTCAGGGGAGCGTGGGCTGCTGCTGCCACCGTAGCCCCCATGCCCACAAGGGCATAGGCCCCCTTGGTAGCTGTTACCGTTGGAAACAGAGAGTGTACAATGGAACCGAATGCACCTCCCAGCATGGCACCTATATACAGGGACGGGGCGAAGACTCCCCCTGAACCTCCCGAGCCCAGTGTAAGAGATGTAGCCAGTATCTTCAGGAATATGAGTGTCAGCATGAGACCGAAGGCCATCCTGCCCATAAGTGCGTCGCCCATGGATGCGTAACCATTGCCGAAGATCTGGGGAAAGACCAGGCCGATGGAACCCAGGATGAGCCCGCCGCCGGCGGGTTTCAACCACGGGTGGATCTTTATCTTTTCCTCGAAGTACTCCTCGGAGAAGTCGAGTACATGAATAAACAGAAGGGCCGCAAGGCCCGCAAGGAGCCCCAGAATTATATAGAAAACGATCTCCACCGGGTTCACCATCTGGTAGAGAGGGACGGTAAAAGCGGGTTCGTTGCCCAGTAGATGCCGCGATATTGTGGTTGCGATAACTGAAGAGATGATGACGGGGCTGAAGGTACCCACGTTCCAGTCGCCGAGGATGATCTCCATGGCGAAAAGTGACCCCGCTATGGGAGCATTGAAGGTCGCGGCGATCCCCCCGGCAGCTCCGCATCCGAGAAGTGTCCTCACGTTGTTCGAGGACATCCTGAATACCTGTCCGGCATAGGAGCCTATTGCGCTTCCTATCTGCGCGATAGGACCTTCACGCCCCGCTGATCCTCCCGAGCCGATGCAGATAGCCGAGGCGATGGCCCTGATAAACACCGTCCGTAACTTGAGCACGCCGCCCTTGAGCACAACGGCTTCCATGACCTCCGGAACGCCGTGGCCCTTGGCTTCCTTGGGGAAGATAGCGGAAATGGGCCCCAGCATGAGCCCGCCCAGCGCTGGCAGGAGGGGAATGAGAATACTTGTGATATCCCCCGCTACGTATCCGGTGTAGTCGCCCCAGTTCCACCAGAAACCACCCTTTAACAGGCGGATCAGCGCTATAAAGCCCACAGCTCCCAGTCCGCTGAGGAGACCTACAAATATGGCCAGGACCATTAGTATGGACCCTTCCGCGGTGAACGCGGTCTTGTAGCGCTCCTTTATGGTCTCTTTTATCTCGGGTTTAATGCCGGTCACGTTTATTCCACAGTTACGCTCTTTGCGAGATTCCTGGGCTGATCCACATCTGTGCCTTTTAAGACAGCTACGTAGTAGGCAAAAAGCTGCATGGGAAGCGTGGCCAGGATAGGTGATAGATAGGGGTCGGTTTGGGGGATCTTTATAACAGCATCAACCTGCTCGGCCAGGGCCCGGTCGTCATGGTCCGCCACTGCTATGACTATACCGCCCCGAGCCTTGACCTCCTCGAGGTTGGCAAGGACTTTTTCATAAACAGAATTCCTGGGGGCCAGAAACACCACGGGCATGTTCTCATCGATGAGAGCTATCGGTCCGTGCTTCATCTCGCCGGCGGGGTAGCCTTCCGCATGTATATAGCTTATCTCCTTCAGCTTGAGGGCGCCTTCGAGGGCAATGGGATAGTGAACGCCCCGCCCGAGATAGAGGAAGTTCGAGTAGCGGTAGAACTTCCCGGCCAGATCCTCGATCTCCTTTTCGATCCCAAGTATCTCCTCCATCTGGTGGGGCAGGGCAAAGAGGTGGTCCAGAAGCTCCCTGGACCGGTCACTGGTGAGAACCCCCCGCTTCCTGCCCAGGAAAATGGAGAGAAGCACGAGGCATGACAACTGTGTTGTAAATGCCTTGGTGGATGCCACACTTATTTCCGGGCCTGCATGGGTATAGATAACCCCCGAGGACTCCCGCGTGATCATGCTGCCTACAACGTTGCAAATACTGAGCACGGATGCGCCTTTTTCATTGCACTCACGGACAGCGGCTAAAGTATCGGCAGTCTCTCCGGATTGGGAGATCGCTATTGCCAGTGTCCTGTCATTCAAAATAGGGTTTCTGTAGCGGAACTCGGAACCGTATTCCACGCTGGTCGGAATACCCACCAGGTTTTCCATAAGGAACTGGCCAACCAGGCCGGCGTGCCACGAAGTGCCGCAGGCGACGATAACGCACCTGTCCAGGTTCTGGATGAGGCTGTCGGGGAACTCCAGGTCGTCGAGCTGGACGTCTCCGTTATCTTCAAAAAGCCTGCCACGAATAGTATCGGCAAGGGCCTCGGGCTGCTCATGTATCTCCTTCAGCATGAAGTGCTTGTACCCGCCCTTTTCCGCCATAATAGGATCCCAGGTGATATTCACCTCTTCGGCCTCTTGTACTTTTCCGTCAAGGTCCGTGAAGGTAGCTGTCTCGGAAGTTACGACTCCGATCTCATCATCATTCAGGTATATGAAACGCCGTGTATGGTGAAGAACCGCGGGAATATCAGATGCGACGAACATCTCACCCGAACCGATACCCACCACAAGGGGAGGACCGCTGCGCGCAACGATCAGCTTTCCGGGCTCATCACTGTGAAGAACGACAAGGGCGTAAACACCCCTGATCTTTTTCAGTGCCTCCCTTACAGCTTCAGCAAGGTCTTCGGTGTAGTTCTCTTCTACCAGATGGGCGATAACCTCGGTGTCCGTTTCGGACGCCATCTTATGGCCCCTTGCCAGGAGCTCGTCCCTCAGATCCCGGTAGTTTTCAATGATACCGTTGTGGACCAGGACAAGCTTTCCCGTGCAGTCCCTGTGAGGATGTGCATTTTCTTCGTTGGGCCTGCCGTGGGTCGCCCATCGAGTGTGCCCGACCCCCATAGAGCCGTCGACAGGATCTTCAACCAGTACCTTCTCAAGTGAGCTGATTTTCCCTGCGCTCCGGCGCACCTGGAGGTCAGTTCCTTTCAGGACTGCCAGGCCTGCCGAATCATACCCCCGGTATTCAAGCTTCTTGAGACCCTCCATGATGATCTCTGGAGCGCTTCCGGAACCTACGTAACCGACTATCCCACACATCAGGTATCTTCCTTGCCTTTGGCGGCTTTCTGTCTGAATTCGGGCGCCCAGTTCTCTTTCACCGTCTGCTTGCCCCTTGCTATCCCCAGGGCTTCAGGTGGTACATCCCTGGTGATCGTCGATCCCGCTGCTACTATTGAGTTGTTCCCTATGCGGACCGGGGCCACCAGCATGGTGCCGCTGCCAATAAAGACTCCGTCCTCAATTACGGTATTGTGTTTTGAAAAACCGTCGTAGTTGCAGGTAACTGTGCCGGCACCGATATTTACGCCTTCTCCCAGGTCCGAATCACCGATATAAGTGAGGTGGGAGGCCTTGCTGCCTCTGCCAATGGTGGATTTTTTCACCTCCACGAAGTTGCCGATGCGGGAGTCTTCCTTCAGGTGAGTCCCCGGCCTGAGATGAGCAAAGGGTCCCACATCCGCGCCCTTTTCAAGGATGGAACTGTTTATAACCGAATAAGGCCTGACAGTGACATCCTCTCCGAGGATGGAGTCGCTTATCACCGCGCCGGGGTGGATAACCGACCCCGTTCCTATTGTGGTTTCTCCTCGTAGAAATGTCATGGGATGAAGTACAACATCAGCTTCGATCTTTACTGTTTTGTCAACATATGTCGTCGCCGGGTCCATGATGCGGACTCCTGAGTCCATCAGCTTCGTTAATATTTCATTTTGCATGACGACCTCCATATTGGCGAGTTCAGCCAGAGTATTGATGCCCAGAGCCTGATCAGGGTCTTCCAGAGTGTGTGTCGTCACCGTCATTCCCGACCCTGAAGCTGCCAGGACCAGGTCGGTCAGGTAGTATTCACCCTGGGCGTTGTCGTTACTCAGGCGGGGAAGCTCCCGGGCCAGAAAGGGGGCGTCGAAAGCGTAGACGCCCATATTTACCTCAGTTATCCCGTCTTCACCAGGTAACAGATCCCTCTGTTCCCGTATGGCGACAGGCTTTGTGTCCTCATCCCTTATAATCCTGCCGTATCCATCAGGATCTTTCAGGTTCGAGGTAAGAACTGACACTGCAGCGCCGCGCTGCCTGTGGGATGCAAGGATACCGTTTACAGTCTCGGGCAGCAGCATGGGCACATCCCCGGACAGAACCAGGACAGTGCCTGTAAAACCTGTAAAGAAGTCGAGACACTGCAGCAGAGCGTGTCCGGTACCCTGCTGGGGATCCTGGATAACTATCTCATATTTATCTATATCCTGCATACTGGACTGGACGAGCTGGGCTCTGTGACCCAGGACCAGGACAGTTTTCTGTGCGGCCAGATCTGCAGCCAGCGAGAGAGTATAGCTTATTAAAGGTTCCCCTCCAAGGGTGTGCAGAACCTTGGGAAAGGAGGACCTCATCCGTGTACCCTTGCCGGCGGCAAGAATAACAACTTTCAGTGAGTTTACGTCAGAGTTTGCCATCTTTGTTACGACGACTCCTTGAAAATGAAAATCCGGGCGGCCAAACCGCAAGGATGGGATTATTTCAGTAACATTTTAGGCTGTCAAGGGCTGCGGCTGACAATTCACCGCAGCCCGCGTTCAACGTTCAACGTTTAAAGTTCAAGGTTGTTGAAATCCATGATCGGCTACGCCTATGCGTCGGGTTCCACGTTCCAAGTTCCAGGTTCCAAGTAAAATCAACAACTAACAACTTCTAATCTCCAATTTCTACTGTTCTAAACCCAATCTCGAATTTCCAAACACAACCCTATCCTGTATATTGCAAATTACAGGCGAAACGCACCTTAAATGGACAATTAATTATGATGACTTCACAAGAAGTCATTGTTGTTAGTGTCGTAAATTGCTTGGATGGACTTTTTACGACCCTACTATAATCATCGCGTCCGAGTGTGGGCGCCCGGATCAATGACATAAACCTTGAGTCATTGATCCGTGAGGGAAGCGGAAACCGCGCTTTCGCTTCCCGAGGAGCAAAAAGCCGCTCACGGACTTTTTGCGACCCATAAAATGAGAGAAAATGAGCGATAAACGGAGGAAAAACCAGATGTTTATACCAACGGCGATCTTCGCGATTTTAGCCGGGGTCCTTCTTTTTATAGGCTACAGAAACGGACAGGGCCAGCATATAGCGGGCATCAAGATCTCAACTTCCATGATAATCCAGATAATCCCTCTCCTGTTTTTTGCCTTCCTTGTAGCAGGAATGGTACAGGTTCTAATACCCAAAGAGGTGATTCTGAAGTGGGTCGGGACTGAATCCGGCTTAAGAGGGATATTTATCGGATCCATTGCCGGAGGTCTTACGCCCGGTGGTCCCTTCGTGAACCTTCCCCTCGCTGCGGCCCTTTTCAGATCCGGGGCCGGCATCGGTACGATGGTCGCCTTCATTACCGGCTGGTCGCTGTATGCTGTTGCCCGTATCCCCATGGAGGTGGGCATATTGGGATGGCAGCTCACTTTAGTACGTATCGCAAGCACTTTCCTGTTCCCGCCTTTAGCGGGGCTAATAGCCCATTTTGTGTTCGGGGGAGTAAAATTCGCCTTATAGGCGAATTAGAATTCAGAATCCAGTGGTCAGAATTCAGAATGGCTATTGTTAACGCACCAGTAAGCTGAATCCTGCGGTTCATGATCTGTACATATTTTTCAAAAAAGATTCTGACTCCTGACTTCTGACTCCTGAATTCTATCTCACAGACTTTTACACCAGCATCCTGCAAAATAACGCCTTCTGAAATACAAACCAATTGTACTGGCACGACAAACTGTAAAGGTTTTGAAATAGACAGCCTGTTCTGCTATCCTTTCAATTACATTCACTTTCTTCATGCACCGGGTAAATTGAATCCTGGGAGTATACAGCTTTGGGGCCATGGTAAACCGTATTCAACAACTGGAAAGTAATATCAATCTGCTGAAGGCTCAGTACGATCAGTATTTTGCGGGTATACTGAAAACTCCGCCTGCAAGATTGGCTGATGAAGTGGCACGAGAGATAAGGGTGATGACCACTGCCCAAGCTCCGAATACAGCTTTGCAGTTCAAGGTCCGGCAGTTGATAGCCAGATACAACACTTACCTTAATTTCTGGCAGAGAAACCTTCGGGACCTGGAAGAGGGAAGGAACATCCGCCGCAGAGATTCTGATATGGCCCTTGCTCGGGCCAGGAACGGCATATTCGAGATCAGTTCCACGGAAACCGATCGTGTTCTCGTAGAATCGCTTTACCGTAAACTCTCCAAGGAATACAAAGATCTGGGAAGAAAACAGATCCCCGATCTGCCCAAGATAAGGGAGATGGTGAAGCAGCAGACTGATTCCATAAAAGAGAAGTATAACTGCTCCAGTGTTGAATACAGGGTTGTCGTGGAGGGCGGAAAGGTCAAGATCAAGGCCAACCCAATTATGGGAGAGGAATAGATGAGTCGCTCCAAGGTTGCTGATCTGCTGGAAAAGCTGACAAGACTTGTACCGGGCATCTCAGGATACCAGGACAGGGAAAAGAGAAGAGCTGCAGACAAGGCAGTTCGGGAAAGAGCAGCAGCTGCGGTTCTCGGATGCAGGGAAAAGCTCCTGGGGATAATGGCCGATCTTGCAAGAACAAAGGGAATATCCAATCTTGAGTCCGTAGGTACTCTTGAACAGGTGGCAGTAAAGCTGGAGCGGGTTGAGGATGAGCTTCGGTTTGCGTCTTACGGATATGCCGGTTATTTCGACCGCGAGGGCATTGATCTGGATGACCTCAAAACCTTGTATGAGATCGACGTTGAGCTTCTCGAAGCTGCTGGTAATCTTGAGGGATTGGTGGGAGACAGCCTTCCCTCGCCACCGGCTTCCGGATGGGTGAAGGAGCTGGACGATGCGGTGGAGTCTCTTTCAAGATCGGTGAGTGACAGGAAGAAGAATCTTGAAAACGAGGGGAGTTGACTGTGAGTGAGTTCATTGAAGTTCTCGAATGGGATGATCCCACTGGCGAGGAGATGGTTCACAGGACCCCTGCCGAGGGGACCGGTGAGATAAAATTCGGCGCTCAGCTGGTGATTCACGAAAATCAGACTGCCGTTTTCTTCAGGGACGGGCGCGCACTGGATGTATTAGGTCCGGGCCGCCACACACTCACAACGCAGAACCTGCCCCTTCTTACAAAAGCCCTCAGCCTTCCCTTTAACTTCAAGAGCCCGTTCAGGGTAGCCGTCTACTTCGTTGCAATGAAGACTTTTACAAAGCTTACCTGGGGCACACGTGATCCGGTTGCATTCAGGGACAGTGAGTTGGGAATGGTGCGCTTAAGAGCCCACGGTAACTTCACTCTGAGGATCGTTCAGCCCATGCTGTTCGTAAACGTTGTGGTAGGCACTCAGGGCGTATACGTCACCGAGGATATCTCTGATTTCCTCAGGGCTGTAATCGTTTCCGGATTGAACGACCTTCTCGGAGAGCACCTGGACACGCTCCTTAGCCTCCCACAGGTTTATGAAGAACTGGGAGCTGCTGCCAAAGCCAGGCTCAGGGATGAATTCCTGAAATACGGGATTGAGCTCAGGGATCTTATTATTAGAGCTATCACTCCGCCTGACGACGTCCAGAAGATCATTGATGAACGGGGAAGCATGAAAGCTGTGGGTGAGACCGATTACCTGCGCTTTAAGGCCGCCCAATTCATGGGAGATGCGGCAAAGGGCGAGGGCGGGGCTGCGGGTACAACAGCTGAATCTGGAATGGGCCTTGGACTCGGGGCAGGCTTCGGCATGATGGTCCCTGCCTTCCTCCAGGGCGCCCTGGAGAAAAAGGAACTGAAGAAATCCGGCGTGACCCATTCCTGTCCCCAGTGCGAAACAAAACTCGATGAGAACGCTCGTTTCTGCCCGATATGCGGAACAGCGGTACTGAAGGGCAACCTCTGCTCAGGCTGCGATCAGGATCTTCCATCGGATGCCAGATTCTGTCATCAGTGTGGCATCGAGGTGAAGAAGCTCGGACGCAAATGCCCTCACTGTTCAAAGAAAGTCCCGGATGCCGCAAAATTCTGCCTGAACTGCGGTGAAAAACTATAAGGTATATTGGGGTCGGACCTCAGATTCTCAGGTTTCGTATGCAATTTTATAAAACCTGAGAATCTGAGATCCGACCCCATGACCCCTGACCCCCCATGCCCATGATTAAATCCTGTTACGTAAGCCACAGTTGCTCCCAGTGCGGGGGCGATGTGCTTTTTACAGAGAAGACTACGGGAACAGAGTGCAGGTACTGCAGTGCCGGCCTGATGGTTGTCGGCGGCAGGTCTGCGTGGCTGAATTTCCTGATAAAGCCGCTACAGAGCGGGAAGGAAACGGCAAAAGCTGTTACCGCGACAGCCATGGAAAAAGGATGGAAACCTCCACTGCTCCGATCGGTTCTGCAGTTCTACTTCCCTTATTACAGGTCTACCGGCCAGGTTGTCAGGTGGATGAGGGGCGAGAAAAGATCGGAAGGTTCCTCCCTGACGGGTATCGTGGACAGGGTAAGGACCAGGCATGCTGATACGATGCGTCCTGCCTTTGAAGCCCTGTGGTCGGGGCTCATCTCACCCGGGATCAGAGCGCAGACGCTGAAGCTGTTTGTGGCAACCAGGGAAAATGCGGGGAACCTGTCCTTTGTACCGATAAAAACCCGAAAAGAAGAATTTACCGAGGATATAAAAAGCAGCCTCACCGCAGGACTCAGTGCACCAGACATCCGTGTAACAGAAGAGCAAACCTTTTTCGTCTCCGAAAGGAATGCTGTCCTTTATTTTCCCCTTTCCCTGGCGGAGATCAGGGAAGGTACCCGCACCAGGCTGCTCCTGTTCGATGCGGTAGGCGGGGGATTCCTGCGGGAGATAACCCGCTCGGATATGGAAGCGCTCCTCGACAACATAGGTTTTTCAGGCGACAGATCTCCGGGAGAGGGGCGGTTGAAGCTGGCCCCTCTTATCTGCCCTGAGTGCGCAGGTGACCTGGATCTTCAGCAATACGCGGTTGTCAGGTTCTGTCACGGGTGCGGCAGGGGATGGGAGCTTTCCGGAGGCCGTCTCCGGGAAAGGGACTGCCTCTGGACAGGAGAAGTTTCTGTCGAATTCAGAAAAAACGTGATTTTTCTTCCGTTTTGGCGAAGATCTGCAGGAAAAAACACGTTTCACATCCCGGCTTTTGGCATCAGATCACCGAACCTGCTCTATAATGCATCTGTACGTTATCTGAAGGCTGATTTCCCGGCGGAAGCTATCCCCTACAACAGGAAGCTTGTCATCAAAAATATTCCGGCGCTGGTCCACGCTGATGAGATGCCTGAGATCATGGCCATGGCGGCCCATGCCAGAGAGGTTGAAATACCGTCACAAAAGGGCACCAGACAGTCACTGCTTATGGTACCCTTTAGAAGGAGGGGCACTGATCTGGTGGATCTGATCCACGGAATGGCGGTGCCGATTTCAACGTTGGATGAAAGGATTTGAGAGGAAAGTGAAAATGACGTTTTTCTCTTTAAGAAAACATGATTCTGTATTCTCAAAAAGATTTATTCTGCTGTTAGGCATCTCCATGCTTATGCTCTGGTTGATGCCTGTCCCGGGGATGAGTGAAAAGGACAGCAACGAAGGTAAAGCAGCTGTCGACCGAAGTTCAAGAGTCCTGGTTATAACCGTCGATGGCCCCATAAATCCTGTTACGGCCGAATACATAGACAAGGGACTTGCCGAGGCTGCCGAGAGAGAAGTTGATCTGCTTGTATTGCGGCTGGATACACCAGGGGGGCTGATGAGCTCCATGAGGACGATAGTGAAGTCGATACTGGCATCACCAGTGCCTGTGGCAGTGTATGTGTCGCCTTCAGGTGCCAGGGCGGCATCCGCCGGTGTTTTTATAACCATGGCCGCGCACGTGGCGGCCATGTCGCCGGGAACAAATATCGGTGCTGCTCATCCGGTAAACATCGGAGGAGGCAACCCCTTCAGCAAAAAGAAGAAGGAAGAGGACGCGGAGGATAAGGAAAGCAAAGAGGGAGAAAAAGAAGATTCAGAAGAAGACAAGGAATCTCAAGACGAAACACTTTCAGATGAAAGTGTGATGGCCCAGAAGGTGATAAATGATACTGTCGCTTTCGTCAAAAGTATCGCGGAAAAAAACGGCCGAAACGCGGAATGGGCAGAGCGTTCAGTAAGGGAGAGCATTTCTTCTACAGAAAGAGAGGCACTGGAAGAGAATGTCATTGATCTGGTGGCAGAAAATCTGGATAAACTTCTTGAAAAGATCGACGGCAGGACAGTCAGGATTGACGGCGAGGAGGTAACGCTTACTGTTGCCGGTGCGGACATTGACGAGATGCCCATGGATCTGCGTCAGAGGATCCTTGCTGCTGTATCAGATCCGAATATAGCCTACCTGTTGATGATGCTTGGGGTTTACGGGCTCTTCTTTGAGCTGGCCAATCCGGGTGTTATTCTGCCCGGTGTGCTCGGCGGTATATTTCTAATACTGGCCTTCTTTTCCTTCCAGGTCCTCCCGGTGAATTACGCTGGAGTGCTCCTCATCGGTGTTGGTCTCATCCTGTTTATTCTGGAGATCAAGGTGGTTTCGTACGGTATGCTGTCTGTGGGAGGCATTTTGTCCACCTTCCTGGGCAGCCTGATGCTCATAGACTCCATAGAACCCTACTACCGCATTTCACGAACCCTGATATTCGGAGTAACCGGGCTTACAGCCCTGTTTTTCCTGGTTGGCCTTGGGTTTGCGTTCAAGGTTCAGCGAAGAAAGGTCGTTACGGGAATAGAGGGACTTATAGGAACGACCGGTGAGACGACAACTGAAGTTGATCCGGAGGGTAAGGTGAAGGTTCATGGAGAGATCTGGTCCGCCGTCAGCGATACACCGATACCGGCAGGCAAGCGCATTAAGGTTATCAATATGGATGGAATGGTGGTTCGTGTTGAGCCAGAGCCTCAACTCGAAAATAATGAAGATGAATAGTGGTTAGTTGTTGGTTGTTGGTTGTTAGTCATTCAGAAAGCTATTTATAGCTTTCTACTATCAACTAAAAACTTGCAACTAACAACTTATATGCCATAGGCATAAAGGAGGCCACAATGTTCGGGGTAAATTATATTGTCGTTGGTGCGGTGATAGCGGTGATCATGTTCCTGTGGTCGGCTATCAAGGTAATGAAGGAATACGAGAGGGCGGTGGTTTTCTTTCTGGGCCGCCTGGTGAGTGACCGGGGTCCAGGGCTTGTGATAATTATACCTGTTCTGGAGAAGATGGTGCGTATCAGCCTCAGGCTTATAACCATGGATGTGCCGCCGCAGGATATCATCACCCTTGATAACGTTTCTGTGAAGGTCAACGCTGTCGTCTACTTCAGGGTGATGGATCCGAGCAAAGCTGTTGTTGAAGTTGAGGACTTCTACTACGCCACCAGCCAGCTTGCCCAGACAACCCTAAGGAGTGTCCTGGGTCAGGCTGAGCTAGATGATCTTCTCTCCGAACGGGAAAAGATCAACCACCAGCTCCAGGGGATCCTTGACACACAGACCGACCCATGGGGGATAAAGGTGACAACCGTGGAGATCAAACACGTTGACCTGCCCCAGGAGATGCAGAGATCTATGGCCAAACAGGCTGAGGCGGAAAGAGAGAGGCGAGCCAAAATAATAGCCGCCGAAGGAGAATATCAGGCTGCGGACAAGCTTGCGCAGGCTGCCAATATCATCTCGGTGAACCCGCAGGCACTCCAACTGCGCTATCTTCAGACCCTGCGTGAGATAGCAGTTGAAAACAACTCCACAACGATATTCCCGCTGCCCATGGACCTTATAGGAGCTTTTATGAAGATGATGGATAAGGTTGGTGATGTTGATAAAGATAAAGAGTAAGGCGGGATTGGGTTTCAGTCAAATGATCAACTATCAACTAACATCAGGCAATGTCACCAATAAAATCCCTCCCCCTTGACGGGGGAGGTTAGGTGGGGGTGAATCACTACCACCCTCCCCTTTGTCTCTCCCCGCCGTGAAACCCTATGTACCCAGTGGTGAAAGCTCTTATCTCTTTACGTGATACCCAACACCCAGGTCTTTTTTTCGAGCTTCATCACGCTGACGGCGTGATGAAGCTCGCTTTCCTCTGTGTTCTCTGTGGCTCTGTGGTGAGAACAGACTTTGGTTTTTTGATGTTGAACATAATCTCAAAGAATGGCATCTTGGAGCCATTCCGGAAAACAGAAGCTAGGAGCACATTACATGAAGATCCACAATGTTCACCCGAAGTATCTCAGCGATGACAGCATAATTGCGGAGCACGATTTTCTCCATGAACTGTACACCTCTATTTCAAACGAAAAAGGAGGATCCGTTGGTACGGATCATTCGGACTATTTCAGGTTCGCCGGCAGGAGAGGGGTGCTCTATGTCCGCCACAGGATGCTCACCGAGGAGATGAACGTTCGGGCCATAAGCCATACTACCCTTATTGACCGAAGGGTGATCGAGCCCGACGATATGGGTTACTGGGAACCATCCGATGAGGACGTCTCAAAAGAGAGGGACGAATTGGTGGCTGCCGGTGAAAGGGGCAGATATACTCTAAAGAGCGAGGACTCTGCTGAAGAGGCCGCCGGAAGAAATGATGTCTGCTCAGCCCTTGTGGAGATCGTTGATGACGAGATCCTCCTGGGTTTGTGGGCGCGGTACCGCTTGACTGTCATGGAGAGATCATACAGCCGCTACAGGGCCCTGACGGATCCCCTCCAGGGGAAAAAGTCAGGACAGGTCTGGATCCTGTTCGATCTGATGCTCGAGGAGGCCTTCTCTGTTGAGCCGGATGAAAGGGGACCAAAAATAGCCTATGAGTTTATCTGGGAGATCCTTGAAGAGAGTGTAACCGTCGAGGAGAATGATGAGTTTTTAAAACTTATGGATAAGGTTGAAAGCGGCCGGGTAAACCTGGATGTCAGGAAATTCCACGGTG
>Ga0255052_10000237_pt1 | contig 43556 bp, 33 predicted proteins | sample JV7_2_21_MG_FD_188632 | JGI IMG/M metagenome (GOLD analysis project Ga0255052, IMG submission 188632) | Seawater microbial communities from Jervis Inlet, British Columbia, Canada - JV7_2_21 | ecosystem: Environmental > Aquatic > Marine > Inlet | place: Canada: British Columbia | collected...
GGCAACCTGACGAACAAGCAAAACGTGTTCGACGACTTCACCGCGGTTATCAAGCACCTGGTCGCCGAGGGATACGCGGACCCCGACAGGGTGGCAATCATTGGCGGCAGCAATGGCGGACTACTCATGGGCGCGGCTGTGACGCAGGAGCCAGACCTTGCCGCAGCCGTTGTTTCACATGTCGGTATCTACGACATGCTGCGTGTCGAGCTCGACCCCAACGGAGAATTCAATGTGCCGGAATACGGCACGGTGCAGGATCCCGAACAATTCGCAGCCCTGTACGCGTATTCGCCCTATCACCATGTTGAGGATGGGGTCGACTATCCACCCATCCTGTTGCCAACAGGTGCGAATGACCCGCGTGTCAATCCCGCCCACAGCCGCAAGTTTGCGGCTCGGATGCAGGCTGCGCAGGAAGGCAATGGCATGGTGCTGCTGCGCACCAGCGCCGACACGGGCCACGGCGGCGGCACGCCGCTGGATGCGGTGATCGAGCTGCTTGCCGATCAGTACGCATTTTTATTTCATCACCTGGCTGTGCCGATGGACACACCCTGATATTTCTCGTCAGCAGTGCATCTGGGACGCTCAAGCTTGCATCTCAATAAGTAAGACAGCGAACAAACCAAGGAGAAACACGTGGAAAACTTAGGTGGAGGACTGGCTGCCCTGGCGTTCTGGGGATTTATCGCATCCACAGTGGTGGGCGGCATCTGGTATGCGATTCGCGAGAAACAAGCGCAGCATGCGACGCTGCAGCGCATGATCGAGAGCGGTAAGGACATCGATGCCGATGTCATCGACAAGATCATCAGCGGCGGTGGTAAAGCCGGCCCAGACCTCAAAATCGGGGCCTACATCACGATGTCTGTCGCGCCCGGCCTGGTTCTGCTGGGCTTTGCCCTGGGCCGCGTAAACGATGACATATTTGCTATTTTGTCGGCCGTTGCAGGACTCGTGCTCTTTGTTGGGCTGGGCCTGCTGGCAGCGTCTAGAATTGCAGAGCGCTCGGAGAACAGGAAGGACAGGCCACTCATGTAGTAATTGGTCGAGCAACGTTGCCCGTGAATTCAGACCAATACTCCGGTAGCGCAGAAGCGCTGCTCGTCGGCCTCGCGCGCAAAGGCGATCGCGGTGCCTTCGCAGAATTGCTGCGACGTCGTCAGGCGTGGATTCGAAACCTGTTGCTACGATGCTGCAATAACGCGGCACTTGCTGATGACCTCGCGCAGCACACCTTTTTGCAGGCCTGGCGGACCATTCACCAGCTACGCCACTCGGGTCGGTTCGCAGCCTGGCTCAAGCGCCTCGCCATCAATACCTGGTTGCAGCATGCGCGCAGGAACGATCCGCTGGAGCGAGCAGAAGATGTCGAGATACAAACATCAGGAAGTGACAGTGCCAGCATCGCCATGGATCTCGACCGGGCACTGGCAACACTCAAGGACCCCGTGCGACTGTGCATCGTGTTGTCGTATCACGAGGGCAATACGCACGACGAAATAGCTGAATTCACCGGTATGTCATTGGGAACCGTCAAATCGCACATTCGGAGAGGCACGCAACGCTTGCAGAGCATTCTGGCCGCGTACCAGGGCAGGCCAACTGAGGAGAAATCATCATGACCGATGCACCAGACACTCGCCTGCAAGCGATGTTCGATGCGGCGCGCGAAGCACCAGCGGATGAGGCCTTCGTCTCCCTGGTCATGGCTGACATCGACAAAGTTCAGCAGCGAACGGTCATCAGTTGGGTCGTCGGTGGGTTGCTGCTGGCCCCGGTCGCCTGGTGGTTATCGACGCCGCTGCTTGGCGCAATCGACCTGGCCTCGCAGCTCATGCCGGACTCACTCATCGCCGTGGAAGAACAGTGGCTGGCGCAGCTCCTGGCGCCTGTTAACGGTGTCTCGGGAATCGTTGGACTAACGTTTCTCGCCGGGTGGTGGTTTTACCGCAAAATTATCGGCTAGGAATGCCCTTTGGCGGTCGCGCTGCAAGCAGCGCTCCTACAGCGTGCCGGTAACGCTCAGGAATGCACCGCTGTGGTCGTAGCTGAGATCGGTCAGGTCGTCGGAGAAATCCGTAAAGTTGTAGCCAATGCCGACCTTGAAGTGCTTACCGAAGTACCGTGACACGATGGCCAGGGCGCCGGCGCGGCTTTCATCCAGGTCCGACATGTCGAGCATGCGTCCCTCGAGCAGAAATTCCCAGTTGTCGCGGAAACGGTAGTCGCCGCGGATCACGTACAGGCTGGCGTTGTTGTCGAAGAACTGTGGGTTGTCACGGTCGAGACTGACCTGCCCGAGGCGATACGCGTATTTGCCGCCTAGTGTGAAGTTCGATGTGATGTCATAGGTGACATCCACGGCAGCAATGTGGCTCTTCTGGATGAACTCAGCAGCCATGTTCTGCGATCCGACCTGTTCGGTCGTCGGCACATTGTAGAAATAAGTGTACTTGGCCAGCACATTGAGGCGGTCATTGTGGATTGGCCGGTGCGCATAGCCGAATACAGCTTCGGTAAAGCCGCCGTCGTAGAAGGCGCCCATCGAGCTTGTGCTGTCCGAGTGGTTGAGCTTGCCGAGTAAGCGGCTGCCATCGTTGATCTGATACTTGAAGCTGTTCTTGAACAACCAGGTTTCACGCTGGTTGCGACCGAGGTCGAGCTGCTCGACATCGTCGTCGCGATACTCGATCGCAGTCGAGAACTGCAAAGCGTTCGAACCGAAGCCCACCTGCACACCCGCCGCAATACGTTCGGTTTCGGAGCCCGTATTCATATCCTGCAACGTGCCGATATCGGTATTGAAGCCGAAGCTCCAGCCGTTTGAAGGCGCAAAGTTGATGCCGGTTGCATGTGTCAGGCCCGTCATCGTGTCGCTATGCTGGTAGCGCTCCTCGAGGAACACGCTGGTGCTGTCGGAGAGTCGTGACTTGATGCCGGCGACCAGGTTACCGCCCTGCCCGCGCGCGCTGCGCATGGCGTTATCGGTGCGCTCATTTTCGAGCGCGTAGTTCACGTACACGCTGGTCTGTTCGGAGTGCATGTAATTAGTGCCGATGCGGCCGCCCAACCCAAGGTCGCCGTCGGATACTTCACCTTCGATACGCAGCTTGTCCGACAGGCGGTACGAGCCACCCGCTCCGGCGCGCGAGTTCTCCTGGCGATCACCCGTTACTGACAACGTGTCCTGCGCAAACAGATAGGCGTCCCACGTGGAGCGGGAGTTATAGCCAACTTGAATCACCGCATCGGCCCGCACGCCCTGCTCCTGGGTCAGCGGAACGATAACCGAGTTATCGGTGCGCTCGTCGCGACGGTAACCGGCGCTCACGTCCCAGTGCTGGTTGAACTGGTAGCCGAAGTTGTACTCCTGCGCATTGAGCTCGACACCCTGGTCCTGCACGCGGCTGTCCGCCTTGGCGCGCATTGAGAATTTTTCGCCGATGGGCAGCGTCAACGACCCGCCAACGTTTTCGGTATCGGTCAGCGCCGCGAGGCCCGGGGCCGAGTAGCCGGCGTCCACTTCCTGCACGTACAGGTTCAGTTGTGCATCCGTAAATTCGACGAAGTCGCCGAGATTGACACTGATATCCGCGCGCCGCGCCTCTGCCTCGGCATCGACGAATGACGCAGGATCATAGCCGCTGAAGCCGAATCCGCCGTCGTTCGACATCACCGGCAGGGCAACCAGCCCCTCGCTCTTCGCCTGCTGCAGTTTGAGCCACGAACCAGCCGTCCAGCGCAGCGTCAGGTCTGCGGCATTCATCGTGCTGTCAGTGTCGTCCTCTTCATTGATGTTCGACGTGACGCCCAGTTTGACGTGGTCGCCAAACCAGTAATGCGCCTGGCCGCCTGTGGCCATGGCGTTGATATCGTCGAAGCCCGGCGTGTATTCGTAGCGCACGACGAGGTAGGCCTCATCGCCGGACACGGCATTGCTGCGTACCAGCAGGTTGTCGTCGACGGTCGAGGAAAGCGGCTCGGTCAGCAGGATACGTCCCTGCAGATAGTCGATGTCGTAGTCCATCGACGGCACGAGATTGACGACGCCCGTGACGATCCCGGATGCCTTGTCACGCAGTTCGACACGGACGCGCTCCGAACCGCCCAGGACGTCCTGGCGTTGCAGGAAATACAGTGAGCCGCCCGTGCCGCGAAATTCTTCGCGAGACCCGACCGTTCCCGGCTCGGCCGCGAACAGGTCCGCAGCCAGTTTCTTTTCGCCAAACTGGGTTGCCGAATCCGACTCATAGTGGACGTTGGCGCCGTACAGGCCTCGATCGACGTGTGCGAGCTCATTGTTCATGTAGCCGACTTTGAAGTTGCCCCACTGGCCGTAGTCGTCGCCCCGGCCCATGCGCACGTAGAACCTGCCCATGCTCGGTGCCATTTCTTCCACCGTACTGTCGTCACCGTACGTCGGGTAGTAGTAGTCCGGATCGATGCGGCGGAACAATGCCTCCGGCGACTTCTCCATGAAGTTACTGAACAGATCATCCAGCGGGCCTTCCCGGGTATCGGCGCCTGCGGTCAGCTTCCAGTGCTCGCCGAACTTGCCGTTAACGAAGAACGCCAGTCGCCCATCCAGGTCCGACTCGAGATCATCGTCTCCGTCTTCGCCCTGCAGCAGCTCGGCCGGGCCGTTGACCGAATTCTCAGCGAACGTCAGGTTGGCCATGCCGACGTAGAACCAGTCACTCTGTTTGAATTCCAGGTCGCGCAGGTACATTTCCCCGCCGCCATCCTGGTCCACGACCGCAACTTCGACGGTGTGCGAACCTTCGGGCAGGATTTCCTCGCTGACGAAGCTGCCGGACTCGTCGACCGGAATCGGCCGGCCGGCTACCCACACCTCGTGGTCGGCCGGGATGCCCGAGCCGCGCACGTTGACCGTGCCGCTCGACAAGCCAATGTTGTGCAGGCCAAGGCGGTCCTCGCCATACGCCTGCAGCAGCGCGGGATCCGGGTCCGGCCAGGCTTGCTCAAGTTCGTCGGCTTCGACAGGCTTCGCCTGGTCGTAGATGACCCACAGCGGCTGCGGTTGCGTCTCGTCAAAATTGCCGTCCGTACCGTAGGCGCGAAGTACATAGGTCAGCCTGTCGTGCCGCGCAGAAAACAGCGTGGTCTCCGGCGTCCACGTCGCTGCATCCTCGAGGTCGATCGGCACGACCTCAAGTGGCTCCGACTGCGGCGACCGGCCAGGCTCGAAGATGCGGATTTCGGCGCGATCAATGAATGATGAGTAGTTCGTGTACATCCGGAAGTGGATCGGCGACGCCTTATCCTCGTCCCAGATGCGATAGCCGCCGTCAAGGAATGACTGCGCCGAACGCACTTCCCGGAACACCGTCGTCCTCGATGGCTGCGCGGCGACACTGAGGCGCGGCGCAGAGCTCAGGTTGTCATAGCCAAACTGGATGTCGACCTTCGCCAGCGCGACGTCTGTACAGCGCTGTATGTCGGCCGAGCTCCGCTTTGGATCATCGATGGGTTTGCCATCGACCGTAATCCGCATCAGGTTCAGGCCAAGCGGATTCTCTGGCTCCAGTTCACGCGTGAGGCGCGTAATGTCGACGCCCTCATAGTCGTCGAGAATTGCCAGGTCGTCGTAGACCACCTGGACGGCAACATATGATGTCTCGCCCTGGATGAAGCCGGCATTCACGACATCGGCCGAGTGCACGTAGCCGCGCCCCTCGAATTCTGCCTGTTCTGCATCCGCACTCATCTCGGCCAGGACGGTCTCCATCGCACGGCGGGCACGCGAGGCCGACAGGCCAATGTCATCTCCGTAGACGGCAGCGGTACGCCGTTCCAGGCGTTCATTTCGCGTGTAGCCGACGAAACGCAGGCGCGCGTTGGTCTTATCGGCGACGTCGGCCAACGCCCGCTCGAGCGTTGCTGTAAAGCCCGGCGGTACGACCGGCGCCCCGTCGGCGAAGTCGATCTGTTCGATATCGCCCCAGGGCGGGTCGTAGACACGGGTGACGACTTCGGCGCCAGCGTCCTCGGGACACAGTTGTGGCTCATCCGGCAGATCCTGCAGCGGATCGTCGTACCAGAACTCGACCTCCACGCGACGGTTCAGGGCCCTGCCCTGTGGGGTGGTGTTCGATGCCAGTGCTCTACTGGCGCCACGCCCGTCGCTCTCGACGATTGCAGTGGGCAGATTCAGGTTGTCCTGAATCGCGAGCGCAACGCGGCGCGCACGAGCCTTCGACAGGCCCTCCTGGTCGCCATAGATTCGCTCGGTGCGGCCGGTGAGTGGTGCATCATCGGAATAACCGATAAACCGAACCACGACGTTTTGCTTGTCGCCGAGGTTATCGAGTGCCTGCCGCACGCGTTCAACGAACACGTCGTCCACATTGATGGCTTCGGCATCGAAGTACAGCGGCGCGACCAGGTTTTGTATACGTGCGCGCTTCGAGTGTCCTTCGATGTAACGCAGCTTGCACACGGTCTGCATGCGGCAGACCTTGACGCGTTGTATCTCGTGCGGCACGAGGAATTCTTCGAGACCGGCCTGTTGCGCCACCTCGTCATACCAGACTTCGACCTCGACACGCCGATTGAGTGCCCGGCCCTCGTCAGTCTGGTTGCTGGCAACCGGTAGCAATTCGCCGGCCCATTCATACGAAATCGCTTCGGCGGGTAACGCCAACGCGGTCTGGAAATGCTCTGCGACCTGCCCGGCGCGCTCCTGCGACAAGCCGGCGTTGTCGCCATAGATCTCGACCAGCCGCGGCGATAGTGGCCGATCGTCGGCATGCCCAACGAGGTGCAGGCGCACATTGAGCCGGTCCTTCATGCGCTCGAGAATTTCAGCCAGCGACCCGACCGTTGAGTCCGGGATATCCGCCACACCGGATTCGAATCGAACCGGTGGTACGAGGTTACTGAGCTTGATCGTTTCAAGCGCATCGGTCAGCGTCTCGCGTACTTCGATCTGGTCACCCAGTTCTTCGTCAATGCGATCAGGATCCTGCACCCACTCGGTGATCGGTTCATCGAGCGACAGGTGCCGCTCGACGGCCTCGCCGAGCGGTGCTTCGTCAACGTCCTGCGCCCACGCGGCCAATGGGCCGAGCAAGATCAGCGCCGAGGCCGCAGCGAATTTCAGCAAGCCGTTCATTCGCGCACGTCCCTGGGCCCGTCAGGCGGCCCGCCGAGACGCCAGAACACTTCCGGTTCGACCACGAGTTCGTAGCAGCAGCCGTGCTGCTCCCAGTCCTGCATGATCTGCTTCTTGAGCGTCTCAAGCCGCTTGTTCACCAGTGACTCGGACTCGACGTCAGCGACATAGGACAGCCGCAATACGGCAGGAGCCTTGCGCAGTTCGGTGAGCAGCAGGTTGATGCGCGGACGCCATTGCGGCCGCATCTCGACCGAGCCGGGCTCGAAGACCGGGTCGGCGATATCGAGTCCGACGACGCGGTGGATAGACGCACCGAAGTTGATCTTCAGCGCCTTACCGCGAGTGGCGCGCTGTACCTGCACGGGTCGCGTCGAAGCGCGGAAGCCGCTCGGCAACGTGCGGTCGTCGAGCTTGAGGACGAAGTCACTGCCACGGCTTTCGTGCGGAACGATGGCGCAAGTAATGTGATAGCGGCCGGAACTGTCCGTCTTTGCCGCGAGACCGCGTGCCGTGACCAGTCGCACGCCCGGCAGTCCGGTTTCATCGCCATCCTGGTAGCCATTGCGGTTCGCATCATCGAAAACCTTGCCCGTCACATCGGTGCAATCGAAGGTCGGGTCAGGCACGAGGCGCACGGTGGCCTCGGCTTCGGGCGACATCGCGATGCCGGTCAGCGAACTGATCGCCAGCGCGCGGTTGATGAATTCACCTTCGTTGACGCCCGCCCCGACGGCGAGCAGCAGCTTGATTTCGTGGCGCTCGTCTGTGACGAGTGACTGGCTGGTCCAGGTCAGTTCACGTCCCATGATAACGGGCTCGGTCGGCACGCCGTCGAATCGAGCCGAGCCTTCGACATAGCGGAAGCCGGCCGGGAAGCGATCAACGATCGTCACGTCATTCAGGTTGGAACCATACGAATTGGTGACCGTGATCTGGTACGGAATCATCTGGCCACGTGTGACATTGACAGCCGGCGTGGACTTGGTGACAGCAACAGCGCCATCGAGCCGCGGGTCCAGCGGGATATGGTTGTTGAACAGCTGGCTGGTGCCCGGAATACGAGTATCGTTAAGCGTCAGGAACAGGTGATACGCGGTGCCGGTGCTGCGTGCGGGCACCGTCAACGCCGGTGCGAACTCCGAGCCCGTGGCCTCGCAGTGGTTGAGAGTCGACAGCACGGCATCGGTTCCCGAGCCGGCGCACGACGGCACATCGAATGGCAACGTGTTCGGGTTGGACGTCGGCGGAATGAACTGCGACATACCCGTAATAAAATTGCTGTTCGGCACGGTCACCTGGGCCAGGTAATTGAGCCCGCTCGGGCAGGACGGGTCCGAGAAATTGATGTCGAACTTGTAGTAACCGTTGGCAACGGTGACCTGGCCCTGCTGGTTTGGATCGTCGAAGCAACTGCTCGGCACCGACAACCCGTTGCGTACGTCGACAAGCTCAAGCATGGCGCCACTGACCGGCCCACGTGAGACCGAGTTGTAAACGACACCGTTCGGGTCTATCGGCATGTTCTGGTCATCCCAGAGACTGCCTTCCTGGACCTCGATGTCGTCGATACGCTGCAGCCCGTCGGTAAAGTCGGAGTCGGTGGTGCCAAGCAACGCCGTACGCGAACCAGCACCCGGCGCGCGGAAGCGCAGCGAGTAACTGACCTGGGTGGCGTAGTTCGGCATGACGTTGGCAAACGAATAGAAGCCGTCGGCATTAGTCAGCATGGTCCGGATCGGCTGGTCGTCACGCAGCAACTCGACCGTCCAGCCGGCGAGCGGGCTTTCAGCCGCGCCGAAGGTATCGGAGTGGTCCGCGTCGTGGAATACGTAGCCGTTAAGGATTGCCGCATTCGGCATTGCGCCGACGTCGATCGAGACGCTGGCATCGGCAAAGCGCAGGGGATCGTCCCAGGATACCCGGGCAAGGTTCGTAATCGTCGTACCTGTGACCAGGCTGGGGTCGATGATGGCGCGGAACTTCAGTACCGCCTGCTCGCCGGGATCCAGCGCGCCATACTCGTTAAAGTAGTCCGCCGTAATCAGGCTGCCCGCGACCGCTATACCGTTCACCAGGCCATTGAGCGTTGCCGTCATGTCGACGTAGGTGATGTACCCCGGCGTAACTTCGTCGAGGTCGTCGTAAATCGTCATGTACAGCACAGGCACGGTACTGATGTTGCGCACCGTCACCGTGTATTCGAGCGTTTCGCCCGGCAACGCGAGTCCGCCACCGACAACGGCCACTTCCTTGACGATCTGCAATTGCTGCACGTCGCCTACAACGACGACGGTCGGTTCCGGCCCGGTTGCCGGGTTGCCATCGCCGTCGGTCAGGGTCTCCGGCACTTCGGCCGTATTCACCGTCGCCTGGTTGGTAATCAATGTGCCCGCGGGTACCGCCGCATTGACCAGCAGGTCGAACTGCACCACAGCGGACTGACCCGGGTTGATGACACCTTCGCCGTCATTCGGTAGCGGCGGCGTCAAGTCGGCAGAGCTGACGGGGATGCCGTTGATCAACGGCGAAATACCGCCGTCCGGCTGGCCGACCGGCAGGCCGTTCAGCGTTACAGAGTCGGCGACGTAGGTTGTGTCCGCCGGGACCAGGTCAGACAGTTCGGCGGCCGTGGCCGGCACGGCACCGTTGTTGTAAATCGTGATCGTGTAGCGCAGCACATCACCCGGATCGACGATGCCAGGCGAGCTGTTATCCACCAGCAGTTGCGCCGTCTTCGGCGCGAACAGCAGCGGGTAGTTGCCGACGACATCCCGCGTTGGATCGTCGACCAGTGGCGTACGCGGATCATCGGAAGGCAGGTCCCCAAGGCCCTGGTCGACTGCGCTAACGAACGCCTGGTTGGAAATAATGGTGCCGTCCGGCACGTCCGGATAGACGACAACATCGAAGATGATCGTCGCCGTGTTGTCTGCCACCGCGGCGTTCATGTTGCCCGGTGTCGTGTCCTGCGGTGCGTTGATCAGGATGCCGTCGATCAGCGGCGAACCAATGGCCGCGTCGGGAACCGCAACACCGTTCAACATCGTGCTGCCAGGCACATAACTCGTGTTGCCCGGGATCTGGTCGACGATGTCGACATTGGTCGCATTGTCGGTACCGACGTTCTGCACGGTAATCGTGTAGCGCAGCGTCTCACCCGCGAGCAGCACGTTGGGGTTACCGTCGATATACGACGACACCTTGTCGATGTCGAAAGCAGGCGCCGATTCGATGTAAATCTGTGTCGGGTCCTCGTCGCCGGCGACGTTGGGATCGGCCGGCCCGTTCTGGTTGGGATCGTCACTGATGGCGACCACATACCCGGCGAAACTCGCCTCGGACTGGTTCAGTACGTAGCTGCCGTTGGCAATCACCGGCGCCAGCACGACCTCGAACTCGATCTGCAGGCTGTCGCCCAGCCCGGCAAGGCTCAGGCCGGAGATATCAAGCAAGCCAGTGCCGGCGGCACCGCCATTGGCGTTGCTGTTGTCAGTCGCACCTGGCGGCAACGTGACGATGTTGAGCGTTCCCGCCTGGAACATCGGCGTGGCGTTCAGGCGGTCCAGTTCGTCGACGATGCTGAAGCCATCCAGCGGCGTATCCGCCAGGTTCTCCACGCGCAGTCCGTAGCGGATCGTATCGCCAGGCGTTGCCACGGTCGCGGGATCCTCTCCCGAGGTGACGTTGATAGCGTATTTCTCGAAGGTCAGGACCGGGCTAAAGACAACGGCCGTGTGCGCGTCCTCGTGGTCTAGTGTGCCGACCGTGCCGTCGGTGACGATGCGCGAGTAAGTGCGGGTGTAGCTAAACGCGACCGGGTCACTGACGTCGAGGCTGAACCATTCGGTGGCCCCGGCAATATCGGTCAGGCTCGCACCCTGCTGGCTGTCCGTGTCGAGGTACGCCAGGTAAGTGATGATCAACCGCTGGTCGGGACCAATGGCGGTGGCGCTCGTCAACATGTTTAGCGTGACGTTGCAGTCCGGGTCGCCGAGGAATGTGACATTGAAATCCGTGTTTTCGGCGAGCAGCCCCGACACCGGCGTCGTGCCATCGGCTTGGAATACCTGGGCCGTAAACTGTGCGGGTGCGACGTCGCAGGTACCGCCATCAGCCTGGTTCGGCAGGATGTCGTTAATCGTCGTGTTGTAGGCCGGCGAGCCGCCGATGTTGTGCACGTTCAGCGTATAGGATGACGGCACACCAAGCTGCAGTTGCGCCGGCCCGGTTTTCTCGAACGTCAGTTCCGGCTCGACAATCGTCATCTCGGCGGACGTGCCCGGGTAGCCCGGAAGGATCGTCGCCGGTGCGTTGTCGAGGCGGTTGTAGGTGTAGGTCGCGGTATTGACGAACGTCAGTCCGGCCACGTTGGTCGGCGTGTCGTCGAGGCGCACCGTGATATCCAGCACGATTTGCTGCCCGACCGGGATGTCGATGCCGTTGGCGACGTCTTCGATGACGAGGTTCGTTCCGGTTCCGGTATTGACCGGCGTCCACGCGCCGGCGCCGGACACCGTCGTCACACTGACGTAGCTCAGGTTGGCGGCCGAGGCGCCGAGGTCGTCGAGGATGCGGACATCGTGCAGCGGCACCACGTGCGGCGTTGTCGGGACCGAGATCCTGTATGTGAATTCCTCGCCGATCGTCGCAGTCGGCTGGGTAATTGCCTTAATGATTTCATCGGGGGGACCAACCGGGTAGGGCGTGCCGTCGGCGGATGCCGGTCCGAAACAATAGTCGTCGGGTGCCGTGGTTGTCGGGCAACCGGCACCCGTGCGTTCGTAGGCGCTGGCATCATTCAGGGACGTCCAGTCGACATAGATGATGTTCGTCAGCGTAATGCTCGGGTCCGCGGGCGCAACGAGCTGGACCTGGTAATTGACCTCGAGCGTCGCGACCGGCGCGACGTCGAGACTGCCGTCGTTGTTGCCGGCCCCCCAGACCAGCGGACCGCCTGGTGCGCCGCTCGGAATGCCGACGAATCCGGCGACATCGATGCCGTCGATCTGGGCCGTCGGCGTATAGCCTGCGTACAAGGCGAGCTCCGGCGGCAGCGTGTCGACGATATTGACGTCGTGGGCGATCGCGTTGCCGAGGTTCGGGACCGTGAGCGTGTACTGGACGATGTCGCCGAGCGCGATCGGATCTCCCGCATTCTTGCCGGGCGTCACGTTGGCGATCGCCTTGGTCGCCGTCAGGCCCGGCTCGGTCGCGATGATCGCTGCGGTCGTGTCGTTGTCGGACGCCTGACTGCCATCGTCACCATTGGTGAAGTACACGGTTGCCGAGTTCTGCAACGTGTCACCGATGTCGGTAACGAGGTCGTTGTTGATGCGTGCGGAATAGGTAGCCCGGATGTACGGCGCGATGTCGTTGACGACGCTGTCGTCTTCGATCCCGGTCTCAACCGAGCCGATGTCCCAGGTTGCCGTACCACTCGCGCCATCGGCAGGCACCGCCGTGAAAGCGGCCTCGTCCGGCGCCTGGCCATTGATGCTGACGATGCCGACGAAGTCGTAGGTAATATCGAAGTCGGCATTGTCCGACAGGAAGTAGCTGACATTGCCGGATGCAAGGTCATCAGCCAGCGACACAGCGTTGCTGACGCCTTCCGGCAGGTCGATCTGCACCTCGAACGACTTGTGGGCGCCAATCTCGGGTGGCAGCGCCGGGTCGAGGTCGTTCTTGGTGATGGCCAGCGGCGGCACGTAGACAGAGTCGCTGGCTTCCGCCTCGTAGTCGTTCAGGGCATTGCCTGTGTTCGGCAGTGCGCCGATGCGCATGCCGTCGACTTCACCGTCGATGCCGATCAAACCGGTCGGATTGAGAGACGTGTCCTGCCCCGGCAACGACGTCCAGTCGGCCTGGACCGTATTTTCGAGCACCTGCAATGGCTCGACGACGTCATCGACCTGCACAACGAATGTGAACGATACCTGGCCGCCAATCGGAATCTCGTAACCCGGGTCCCAGCTGAACAACGGACTTTCCGGACCGAAAGTCGTCGTGTCGATGTTGGGCGGCGGATTGGCGCCGGCGACGTTGCCGACGTAGGCCAGGTCAACCGCCGTCAGGTCGTCGAGGATGCGCGGGTTGTAGGCGGTCGCCGTGCCATTGTTCGTGATCGTCACCTCGACCGTGAGCTGGTCACTCGCGTCCGCCGTTTCGACGCTGAAGTTTTTCTGCAGTTCGAGCAGCGGTTCGGCGACGACGACTTCAGCCGCCTCGACGTCGATGACCACCGTGTTGCCGAGTTCATCGACATAACTGACGTTGGTGACCGTATAGACACCGCCATTACCGATGATGGCACCATCCTGGTTCGCCGCGACGTTGTCGATGCGTGCGATAAACTGAATATAGAAGTCGAAACGCCGGTCGTCTCGCGGTGACCGGGTTACGGTCTGGTTGCCGAAGTCCCAGATCACCTCGGTATTGGTGCAGGTCGGCGTGAACGCACCGCCCGGTGCGAATCCGGCGGCGTCATACGGCGGCGCGCCGAGGTCGACGATCGGCGCGTCGGCGCAACGCATGCCGGCAGGCAATTCGTCGCGAATGACGAAATTCCTGAGCTGGGCGACCGGGATCAGCGTGCGCAGCTCGAACTCGATTTCCTCGCCGATTGATACCGGTTGCGGGGTAGCCGGTGCAATGCTCGGCGTATTCGACAGTTGCAGGATCTGCTTCGGTTGTACCTCGACGGGGATGATCTGGATAGTGGCCTGACCAGGCTCCGACGTGTACTGGCGCGCCCCGCCGAGCTCGCCGTTCGCACCCCGCGGGTCAGACTGGTTGCCCGCATCGTTCTCCAGGCTGTCGTAGGTCGCGTAGGCGGAGTTGACCAGCTGCTGCAGCGGCGCCACGTCGTCGTGAGGGTCGACGCGGTAATAAAGCACGACGCCGTCACCGGGGTCGATGCGCAACAGCGCGTTACTGTGATCGTAAGCGGCAATGACTTGCGCCGGGCTGCCATTCAGCACTGTGTTGTCCGGGATGATCTGACCCTCACCGCCTGCCTCGTCGATCTCGCCGTCGCCGTCGTTGTCGAGGCCGTCGGCGTCGAGCGGGACGACATAGATCAGATCGGTCGGGTCCATGTCATTCGTGACCGTGACGTCATAGGCTGGCGCGCGTGTGACGCCACCGGCGGCGTCCCCGTTCGTGACCGTGACGCGATAGATGTACGTGTCGTACGCGTCGCCATCGTCGGCGAGTGGCACAAAGTTCGTACAGGACGGACCGGTGCCGTAGATCGTCTCGTTGCAAACCTCCTTCTCGAGGAGCAGCCGCGGTTCCGTGACGGTCAGGTCGACACGACGCCTGAATTCCGGCGGATAACCGACCGTCGACGGGCCGAGCGTGTACACCTCCTCCTGGTTCGTCAGCGCATTGAGGAACACGGCATCGAACGTCGACGTCAATACGTTGCTACTCGGCGCGGCGTGCAGGTTCGGCGGCGCGCTGAGATCAACCGGGTCATTCAGCAGGCGTGTCGTGGCGTCGACGCGGAACCAGTGATCCTTTTCGGTGATGCGCTCGGCCGGGTCGTCCTGGTTGTGCGTCCAGTCGAACGGCGCTTCGTCGAGCGGCGCCGGCGGTGGATTCAGGTTTACGTTCAGGATCTGCGCGGTGCTGTAGCCGGGCGCGAACGGGTCAGTCGAGGAAATATAGCCCTGGCCGTTCGGAATCTGGTCGACAACCTGGATGTCCTGCACGGCGATGTACGTGTAGCCCGGCGTCAGGAAGCCAAACCAGCCGCCCGACTCGATGTGGATCTCGCATTCCTCGCCGATCTGGATCTCGACATCAGGGTTTGCCGGCGGCGGGTTGTTTTCGGAGCAGATGCCGAGCTGGTTCTTGGTCAGGTTGTAGCCCACGACGCGTGCGCGAACCGCGTCGATCGTATAGTTGTTGGCGCGATCCGTGATGCCGTCACCGCGCGGCTGCACGGTCGGGAACCACAGCAGCGTGCCATCGTTCAGCGTGATCTCGCCGATGACGTCAGCGCGGAACGTGAGGTCGTCCTCAGCATTCGCATCGGTGTTCTTCACGACCTGAAAGTTGAGGTTGCGCGTCGCATTGGCGGGGACCACACCGACGTCGCACTCGTAGATTGTCGCAGATGCTGGCGGGCCAACCGGGTCGGTCCAGACCGGCATCGGCGGCGGATTGCTTGTCTGGCTACAGGCGCCCGGCGCGTTCTGCACAGTCATGGCATCGCCGAAGGTGACGTACGCGAAATAGTCGTCGGCGTCGTGGCCACCTCGGTTGCGCAATTGCACCCTGAGGGGCAGTGTGTCGGTGTTCGTCAGGATGAAGTTGAGTACATTGCCCTGGACGTCGATGTCCAGGTCTTCCGGCTCAGCCTCGTCGTTGTCGTTGACGAGCCGGTAGTGCGTGTCGGTTGTGCAGAACTCCTCCCACCAGATTTCGGTCTGGCTGTTAATCGGGAAGCTCTCGGTCGGGTCGGTCCCAGGCGGGTCGCTCGCGGGCCGTTCCTGGCGCACATCGACATGCGCCTCGAGGTCGTAATACTGTGGATCGATCAGCACGACCTGGAAAGTGACGTTCAAGGTGTCGCCATGGCGCAGCATGTTGAACTGGTCCGCGAAATCCGGGTGCACCGTGCTACTCGTCACCTCGAACTCGGGCTCCGTGTTGCCGAGCGGCAGCGCCGGGTTGTTCGTTGTCAGCGGATAGGTGTTCGGCTGCGGGTTGGTCCACACGACCGAATCGAGCATGCCCGGGTAGGCCGCACCGTAAGCAGCCGAGACCTGGGCAACCGGATCGAAGGTCGGGTCGACGACGTACTCGGGTGGCAGCACATGGCGCAGTTCGAGCCCGTCGATACCACCCTTGATCGTGCCGCCCGTCTGGTTGCGAATCCGGATTCGGACGCGCCCTTTCGTACCCATCGGCTGCGACGTGTTCGTGCCGGTCATGAACACGTCGACGTCGAGGCCATTCTCGACCGACAGCGTGCTCAGGAAAGCGTCGTCCTGGGCCGTTAGCCCGAACGACGTTGCAGAAATACCGCCCGCCGGCGACTGGACCTGGCAGCCCCACTCGACGTCGAGGACGGAATTGGTTCGGTTCGTGCAGGAATCCGTGATGCGGCCGACGAGGTAGTAGAAGCCACTGCCGCCTGCCGGGGCGACAATGTAGGGATTCGCGCCGCCACCGAATTGTTGTGCGACATCGACGTTGTTGAGGTTGGTAACACCGCCGACAGAGGCGCAGCTGCCGGTGCCGCCGCCACTTCCGGCGGACGTCGCGTCACCTTCGTTATCGCAGATGTAGTCGATCTCGAAGTTGCCGGGCTGCATCGAATCGTCAAAGCGCAGGTCCTGCAGGTCGGCCGTGCCGTTGTTGCGGACCTCGATGCGCCAGATGGCATCGTCATTCTCGTGGCCGTACATCGTGTTGGTATAGCTGCCCGGGCCCTGGCCTGCATCGAGGTTGCGGGCTAACTTGATAATTTCGGGCTCGGGCTCGAGGAACGGCAGTTCGCCGAGGCCCGTAGAACTCGTCTGGCGAAAACCGAGGTCGCAGCTCGGCGTGAACGTGACCTCGGCACCAATGTTGCGATTGGCGGCGACAAGGCCTTCTTCGCCGACATTGCTATGACGGCGTACGTCGAATTCGATAAACAGGCGCCGTATGCCACCACCGCCATTATTGGGGCGAGTCGGCAGAACGTACTGGTCACTGAGTGTCCACGTCAGGACAGAACCGTTGGCCCCGCTGACAGCCGGCTGGACGACCGGCGGCGGTGCCACGTTGGTACCGGAAAACTGCGTGCTGCCGGGCACGTAGGTGAGTCCCGATGCCAACAGGTTTTCTGTGACGACGATATCCGAGAAGTCCGCGTCGTCGTTGTTGCGAAACGGATTTTCGATCTCGATTCGTACTGTGCCTACATCGCAGAGCTCGCAGAAGCTGACCGTGAAGTTATGGTCGATAACGTCTGCAGTGTCGAGGTTGGCGGGGCAGTTGACCGACTGTGCCTGCGCCGCGGCAGCGCCGCACATTAGAGCCGCGCACGCGACAACGCGCAGCACGATGCGTCCAAGCATCCTGCGGCCGTTCACTGCGAACATGTGGGCCGTTTGGTTTGCCACTTTTCGGTGGTTATGCCTTTGCTGAACCGAATGCCGACTATGACCGATGCATCGGGTGGCTTGGGTGACCGGCATCACAGATTGAGGGGGCATCTCCGCTGTCGCTGCAATTTTGTGAAACCCGCATGGATAAAGGGCTGCAGCGACTCGTCAACATGGGCGAAGGGGAAAATCCGGCGCATTATGTAGGAGAAATCGGCCGCAATTCGGCCGCTGTCAGGATTATGTCCAGTCGACCCGGATTCAGCCTGCTGGCAGGAAATCGATCGGGTAGATAATCGTCACGGCGACGATATCTTCCTTGGCGCCGAAGTCGAACGTGCGCACGCGATCCACGACCTGACCCGCAAGTGCCGGGGCGTCCATCGTCGAGGAATGCAGCTCGCACAGCGACACCGATCCGTCGGGATCGATGGTCAGGCGCAACACGAGCTGGCCGCGCAGGGTCGGGTCCCTGCGTAATTCGCGGTTATAGAGGCGATACAACGCCGCCTTGTAGCGATCGAACACGATCTGAATTTCTTCATCGGTGCGGCCTGCTGCCGCACCGCCAGCGAGTGGCCGGTCCGGACCGTCACCACCACCGATCGAGCTGGCGACCCGGCTCAGCTGTACTCCGGCGATTCCGTCGCCGCCGTTGCCACCAAAATCGCGGCTGTAATCGGCCAGGTTGATGCCGCCGCTGGAGCCCGGCGCCGACGTCGTCACCATCATGCGTTCGGGGCGCCCCGTATCCTGTGCACCGGCATCGCTGACACGTGCATCCAGGCCGAGTTGCGCGGTCGGCCGCAATTGAGCCCGGCTGGCGAAACTGTCCTTGAATGCGAGAATACCTTTGGACTTGACCTGCTCGCGCGTGTCCTGCTGCTCGGCAACCTGCGGCTGGTCCGCCGAAACCGGCAACGGTTCGGGCGGCAGCTCCTCGACGAGCTCGGGTTCGGGCTCCGGTACCTGTTCGTCGGGCATGTCAGGTTCCTGCACTGGCGGCAGCGGTGGCGGCAACTGGCGCTCCTCACGCACAAGTCTTGCTATACGTTCCGGCAGTTCGAGCTCCTGTGCCCGGTCGCGGATCGGGATCGCGATCATGCTCAGCATGAGGGCGACTGCAATCGACGCCGCCAGTGAACTGGCCAGCGAACGGCGGAAGCGTCCGTCTTCCTCGGTGCCCCGCGCCCAGGGCATGACCTGGGTGCGCCTGGGCTCGTCGCTGTCGTCACGATCGACAACCCACTCGTTCTCGCGGTTTTCTTCCTCTTCGATGATGTCCTGCAGGTCATAGTGCAGGTAGTCGAGCTGTACGTTTTGCTGCTCGATGTCTTCGAGGATTTTCTCGCGCCGGCTCTCAACCCCGACAATCGATTCGTGGTACTTGCCGATCTGCGCTCGGGCATGGTCGATGCGCGAAGCCTTGCTCTCGTCCCCGACCGCATCCCAGAACAGGTGACCCGCGCCAATTTCATCGAGTTCTTCGAGAGACGCGCAGATCTGCTCGAGCTTGTCGTACTTGTGCTGCTCGCGGGACAGCACCACGAACTCGTCATCGACCGCCCGCAGGTCGGCCACATGACTGTCGAGAGCAATCTCAGAGTGCCTGAGCTGCTCTCGCAGTGACTGTTCCAATTCGTTAAGGGCTGCTGAACTCACGGAGATACCTGCGTCCTTGCGGTATTAGTTCGCTGCAATCTGCGCCGGCTTCTGTATCACTGCCAGGCTGACGTTTTCATAGCCTTCGCCCGTGCATGCCGACATCACTTTGCGGACCACGATAAATGGCACCGACTTGTCGGCCAGGATGGTCACTTCCTGGCTTTCGGCGACGACCAGCGTCGACGGTCCTACAATGTTCTCCTTGAGTTCGGCCAGTCTTACCGCCAGCGAATCGAGTGAAGTTTCCTTGTCTTCCAGGATATCCGCGACTGAGGCGACGATTTGACCCTGTACGATGACGTCCTCGGGGCTGACCGAGATAACGACAGTTTCACGCGGCTTGGACGTCTCGAACGACTCCGGCAGTTTCACGTCTCGTGGAGACTCGACGAGTTCGACCGACCCGGTGTTGACGAGCAGGAAGAACACGAGAATTGTGAAAACGTCCATCAGCGACGTCAGGTTCATCTTCGTAATTTTTATGCGGTTGCGCGACATGCGCTTGATGCGACGACTGTTTCTCATGGCGCATCTCCCACCGAAATATCAGAGAACAGTGCGACAAGTTCGAACTGTGGTTCGCCTTCCACAAACTCCTTGCTGTCGTCTATTTCGATCGGCACTTCGACACTGCGCACGATATCCATGACCCGGATCAGGAAGTCATAGGGAATCTGCGCCTCCATGAGCACCGATGCCGCATCCTGCGCGGGGTAAGTCTGTTTGAGCTCGACCATGTAATCGGACAATGTGTCCAGATCGAAGTCCTCGTCCTTATTTGGAATGGTCGCGATCACCTGCTTGCCGTTCGAGATCTCGATGCCTGCTTCGCGAACGATGACCTCGGGCATAAAGCCCTCCTCAGCACTCCGAGGGCCACTGGCTGAACTCGGCAGGGTCAATTCCACGATCGTGAGCCGCGAAAACACGGCCGTGATCAACAGGAACGGTATGAGCACCACCATCAGGTTAAGGAAGGTGGTGACGTCAAGTTCGTGCGCAGGCTTGGTGCGACGCTTGTAATGATGCCGCCTGGCCATCGTCTTTAAGCCGCCGCGGCCTCTGCCATGCGCTTTGTTCGCCTCGAAAAGACGTTCAGCGCCTTGACCGTCGCCATCTCCAGACTGTCGACAATGTCGCCTGTCTTGCTCGTCAATACGGCATGAACGACGAGCAGCGGAATTGCGACCATCAGGCCGAATGCCGTCGTGTTCATTGCCACCGAGATACTGGCGGACAGCATGTCAGCCTTTTCGGCGGGATTCGCATTCGCGACTGCGGTGAACGCCTGGATCAGGCCCATGATCGTGCCGAGCAGGCCGAGCAATGTGGCAATACTCGAGGCAAGGGCGACATACGGCGTACGCTTCTCGAGTCGCGGCACGATTTCCATCATGCTTTCTTCCATCGCGATCTCGATGTCCTCACGACGACGAACGGTGCCCTGCAACGACAAGCCCATGTTGAGCACCTGCGAGATCGTCGATTCGTCCGCGCTGGTCATCTCACGAGCATCGTCGAATTGGCCTTCAGTCAGAAGGGGCTGCACTTTTTCCCAAACAACCCTGTTCTTGCTGGTTACCATCGACAGCGTAATATAGCGTTCGACTGAGATAGCAACCCCGAAGGCGAACACGAGCAGGATCGGGTACATGAAGATACCGCCCGTGCTGAAGAAACTTACAATCGAATAAAAGAAGTCCATTTGGTAGATCCTCAGTTTGACTGGTCGCCCGCGATCAGCCGCGGACGACAATAAGAATAGAGACAGATCAAGGGTTTAGGTGTGACGCAGCGCACGTTCGCGCATTATGTTTCCTCGCCAGCGCGAATTTCGTAGAACCGCAGTTCACGCAGAAACACTTCTTTATCAACGGGTTGCGCGCGATCGTCCAGCGTATCGGAGAGCCCAAGTTCATCGCCCATGCGGGAACTCTTCCAGGGAATGATGACCAGCGACTTCGGGGCCTCTTCGTTACCCAGGATCGACATCCCGGACATCGTTTTCGGTGAGTCGATACCGTTACCGCGAGGCGCCTCCTGCGCTTCCTGCACCTCGTCCTGCGGCGCTTCCTGTTCTTCCACGGCCTCGGGCTCCTCGGCCCAGGCGCAAGACAGCCCGAAGGTCGTCAATACTAGTGTCAGCAGCGTTCGTCGCATCGCTAATTCTCCATGTCGCCCATGCGGAAACGCACATTCCTGAGCCACATCGATGCTTCCTCATCGCTGTGTACCGTGGCCATGTACGCCTCGTAGTTTTGCAGTGCGCAATCCAGATCCGCGAGATACAGGTCGCAGAGAACTGCCAGGTTGCGGCGCGCGTAGTGGTAGCCCGGGTAGACAGCCAGGGCCGCTTCGTAACTGCGTCGCGACTCGGCAAAGCGCGCTGTCTTGCGATAGATGATGCCGAGCTCGTTGAGGGCAATCGGATGGTTCGGGTTTACATCGAGCGCTCGCTTCAGATGAGTTTCTGCCGACTCGAGATCGCCCTGGTTGTGATAGGCGATCGCGAGATCGATGCGCGGTGCGCTGAGGTCAGGATACTCGTTTGCCACGGATTCAAGCAACGCAATGCCTTCGACCTGTTCGCCTCTGCCGAGCAGGTCAAGGGCGCGATCGTAGTCGGACCTGACATCGCCACTGACTCGCGAGTCCTCGGTAATGGTGAAGCCGACAGAGTCCATTATCTCGATGCGAGCCGGCGTTGCAGCCGTGCGTTTGCTGGGCGTGGTGTTGCACGCCGCAAGCAACGACGTCGTACACAAGATCAGGATTGCTCTTTTCATTGGCTTACTCCGACAACTGCGCCGTAACTTTTGGCGATTGCGAGCCATCCGCCGGCGGTGCTATCGGCATGCGGTAGGCATGAGAATCGATCGACTGCAGGTAGCCACCGCTGATTTCGTTGCGTGCGTAGCGTCCCGGCATCAGGTCAACGAGCTGGTCAAGACTCTGCTGTACCCATGAGTTGTGAATACCGCCCGCCAGCATCTCGAAGTTCTTTTCATGGACCTCGATGGCTTGCTCCTCGAACGGATAGGCTTCTTCCTCGATCACCAGTTCGTAATCGACCTTCTCGGCCGCGCTCAACCCGGACGGCCGCTCGGACGCCAGCAACGCCGCACTGAACTCGAGATAGGTCTCGGCAATGTAATAGGTTGCCGCCGCTGTTACGTCCGCGACCTGGTAGCTTGTGAGGACTTCGAATTCCACCAGCGCCTCGTCCATGAGTCGTTGTTTTTCGGCGAGACTTTCCTCGAACGGCTGCACCAGGCGGATACGCTTGAAGTCGTCGAAACGAATTTCGGCCAGCACGAGCGCGGCATTACCGGCGAGGTAGCGGCTGCGGTCGGTCCGGTCCGCGCCTGCGCCACTGTCCATGGCGACGATGGCGCCGAGTTCGTCGTGATAGCGGTCGTACAGGCGTTCCGACTTGAATATCTCAGCCAGCCGCGAGCGGGTCTGGATTGCCAGGTCGAGCGGCCGCGGATACTCATCTACATAGCGTTCGTAGACGCGTACCGCTTCCGGCATGACGCCAGCCTCGTCAAACAGTTCGCCCGCTGTGAGTAATGCCTCGCGACCCAACACGGGGTCGGTTGCTTCAGCAGCGATACGCTCATGTTCCTCGGCCGAGCGCTCGATCTGGCCGTCTTCACGGTAGATGAATGCAAGCTGCTTGGTCGCTTCAGGGTTCAGCTCGTGCTCGGGGTGACTGCTGCGAAATTCCTCGAGCACGTTTGACGCGAGCGTCCAGTCTGCGACCTTCATCAGCGCCGCGGCCGCATCGTACTCGGCAGAACTGCGGATCGCCGATGTCGGCGCCAGTTCCTTGATACGCAGGAAGTGCGCAGCGGCGCCGCGATAGTTTTCCAGCAAATTCTGTTGTTCGCCCTGCTTGTAGATCGACGCCGCCAGACCGTCGATGACGGCTGGACGTGTGTCGTCCTCTTCCGGCGTCAGCGCCAGCACCCTGGTGTAGGCGTGCTCGGCGTCGGCGTACTCGGCGAGATCAACCGACGAATTCGCGACGACAGCCCAGGCCGACCGTACGAGCAGCGTCTCGGCATCGGGGTAGCCCTCGATCAGTTTGCGAGCCGACTCGATTGCCAATGGCAAATCCTTCATTTCGTACAGATCATCGGCGGCCGCACCGAGAACAACTGGCGCCTGCTCATGCTCGGGGAATGTATCGGCAAAACGCAGCGAGCTGTCGACAGTCAACTGCTTGACGTCCAGAACGCCCGAACCGGTCGCGCGTTTGAGGTCTTCACGATAGGCATAGACCGCGGCATAACCGGCCGCCGACGCCTTTTCGTGAGTGTCGTACTCGTAAGCCGTCCGCTCGTACTCCCTTGCCGCCTGGCCGAAGTTCTCGTTCTCGAGCAACAGGTCGGCCAACTGGTAGTTGATCTGCGGAGATTCGGTGTCTGCCGGGAACGAGCCCAGGAACTGCGAGTACCAGTGCAGTGCTTCGGCAAAATTTTCCGGTCTTTCGTCGACCAGGACAGCCTCCTGGTAGAGGGCGTGATAATGGCCAGCAAGATCCGTCAGGTTTTGTTTGAGAAAGCCGATGATTTCGGCGGACTCTTCAGTGTTAAAGAAATTCCAGTACTCGGCATCGACGGCATAGCGCAAAGCAAAGTCCTTCTTGGCTTCCACAACCAGCCGCGGGAAGCCGGCTTCCGTGTAAACCTCGACGACACGCATGCCGAAATGCGGCGACACCTTGTGGTACGGATTCAGGCCGACAAACGACTTGTACACCGAGGCGGCGTCCTCGTAACGCAGTTTGCTGAAGTAGAACTCGGCAAGATTGCCGTAGATCTTGTCGGCGTAACTGCGGTGACCGTTCTCGGCGAAGTAATCGTCAAGAACGTCAGGCCCGCCGAGGTTCGAGAAGCTCAGGCTGATAACACGAAACGTGTCGGCAAGCCGATGCTCGTCGTCCTCGGCATATTGCTCCTCGAAGTCGAAACCGATCGACTGCCGGTAGTCGAGCATTGCCATGTAGCGATGCAGCGCTTCCTCGTACAGCTCCTGCTTGTAGAGCGACCAGCCGAGCTTGTACAGAGCCAGCTCGTGGTAGTCGGAAGACCTACCCAGGCGAATGACGGCGCCATAAGCATCTTCGGCATCCAGGAAACGCTTGCGAACGAAGTAGTACTCACCGCGACGGAAGTACACCTCGTCGAGGAACCTTGAATACGGATATTCGGCAACGAAGCGATCCATGACTTCCATTGCCTTGTCGGGATCACCGATCTCGTCATAAGCGCGAGATAACTGGTACAGGACCTGGTCATTGCGCTCGTAGTTCGGATAGGTCTCGAGAATCTTCCAGTAGGTCTTGATTGCCTCGCGCGGTCCCACCGGGACGGACACTTCGGAAGCGCCCGGCAACAGGGGATCCGAAGCCTCGGTTTGCGCCAGCAGCAACTCGCGTTGCGTGGCTCGCGCTTCAAACTCTGCATCCGATTCGGACTCGGCCTTGGCGCCGCTTTGTGGGCGGTCCGCGGCGATCTGTTGCGTCGCTGCGGCTGTGTCCGGCGTCGCCATTTCGACGATGTCGTCAGTCCCCATGACGCCATAGGCCTGCTCGATCTGCAGGTCCGCAAGACGGCGCATGGCTTCAGGCGTTTTCGCGTTTTCGGTCGTTTCTTCGAGGTAACGACGGTAACTGGCGGCCGCCCTCTCGAGGCCGTCCGCGACCTGGATGTCCTCGACGTCAGGCGGCAGGCGCTCGAGTTCGCTCAGCGTGCCACCCTGCTCAACCGGCGAAGCACATGCAGCTATGCCGGCACACCCGAGTCCGATCAGTAACAGGCGCAATTTGTTCACGGCGCCTCACTCCGCGCCTGGACCTGGGTCGCGCGATCGTAGCTGTCGGCAAGCGCGAACCGCGCCTTGTCTCCGAAATTCTCCAGGCGGCTGCGACGTGCGACGAGTTCCTCTACGGCCGCTTTCTCGAGCAGGTGGCCCTGGCGCGCCATCAGCAGGTCGATCTCTGCAATCGCGTTGGCCGAATGGACACGCAATCGATTGATCGGCTGTTCATAACCGGAATAACTGTGGGTTGCGGCCTGCCGCACGCGCACGTACTGATCGTACTGCGCCTGTGCAACGGCCATTGCCGCGTCGAGGCCGCGAAGGTTCATGTCAAACTCGGTCAGCCGCTCGTGATACTCGGTCTCGAGGCGCCAGACCAGCACGCCCTTGAGGCGCTTGATGCGCTGCGTCGCCGATGCGTTTGCAATAGCCTGCAGTTCAAGGGCTTCGAGGCGGGCCAGAATTGCCAGCTCCTCTGGCGTCGCCAGGAATTCCGGTCGCGGTGTCGTCAGGAGGTCGTCGCGTCGCCGCACCAGCATCTTGTGCTGCTCGACGCGCAGGCGCATCCGTGAGTCGAACTCCCGGAACTCGGTGTCGACGTCGGGAAGTAATGGCTCGTAGTGGTCATGACGAATTGCGACCATCTCATCGTAGGCATCGAAGCCGCCCTGCCAGGCGACCAGCTTGCGGCGCAGGTCGGCCAGATCGAGGTAATTTTGCAGCCCCGTCTGGAAATCGTGAGAGGCAAGCAGCTGCATCAGGTAATAGGTCTCCGGCGCCTCGGAAAGCGACCGCAGGCGTATGACCCAGTCCTTGTCCTTGCGAATCTCTTCACGCACAAGCGCTTCAAGAAACTTCCCTTCGCGGATACTCTCGATCGACTCGCTCAGTTTTTCGATTTCGGCGACGAACGCATCGAGCGCCTCACCGTAATACACGGCAGCACGACCATGAACATCGAGCTTGCCGTAGGCATAAGGCAACGCCAGCATCGCTTCCTGCGTCGCCTTGTCGGTCACCTCGCGCTCCGCGAGCAGGCTCCAGGGCACGACGGCCCGCTCGACACGGCCGCTGGACAGGTTCGCCCAGCCCGAGCTAAGCAGCGCCTGGTTTGAAAACGGCCCGTCCAGACGTACGCGATTCAGGTAAGGAATCGCCAGCTCGAATTCTTCGGCTTCGAGATGAATCGTGCCCGCGACGAGATTCGCCTTGTCGCGGATGGCAAGTTCGGCGGGATCGTCGGTCGCTGTGAGCCCGGCCTGTTGCAGTTGTTCGAGAGCATCCTGGCGCCGGCCCGACTCCAGGTAGGCGATGCCGAGGTTGTAACTGGCGAAACCGCCAAACTCGTCAGAACCCTGCAGTTGTTCGAGGACGCCGATCGATGCCTCGGGATTGCCCTCAGCCAGCAACACGTTGGCGCGCAGGAAGTCGATGTCGTCGCGAATCGCGTCGGGCACCTCGCCATCGATCCTGTCGAGAGCACGCAATGCTTCGGTAATCTGGTTTTTCTGGAAATGGATGCTTGCCAGCCTGAAAGCGGCATCGTTCCTGATGACATCATCGACGGCAGCCTCCAGCACCGCCTTGATGGCCCGCCCGGCGCGATGGTGCATGCGATAGCGGAGCTCGAAGTCGCCCAGCGAGAAATCGGCGTCATCGATATGTTGGTAGAGCGAGTCGAGTTCGGGCTCGTCGATCCCGTCGTGTTGTTTGACCTCGGTGTCGAGTCGTTCGAGCGCTTCGAAATACAGGCCCTGATGCGCGTAATACAGCGCCTCGCCGAAATACAGATCTTTCAGCTCCTCGCCCTGACTTGGACCCGTTGCCAGACCAGCAATCAGCAAGAGTCCGAGCACGGAATATGGTGCTCGACGCATGATCTACCAGTCTCCGACCTGGATTCCATCACTGCCGAGGCCTGGCTCGGCAAGTGTGATTCCCAGCGTCTTCGGTTTCACGCCCTTGGAGAATGCGAATGTGCCGGATTCGCTGAAATCCTCGCCACTGTCAGACTTGCCGATGACCGTGACACGCAGTTCGTGGTCGCCGGTGACGACATTTCCTGTGTAGGCACGCTGCACACCACCCTTCTGCAGGGCCTCGAGTTCGTTGAAGCTGTAAATATGGTGGGTTGCGAGTTCGCCATTGATTTCGATCTGCACGGCGTCGAGGCGAAAGTCCTCCGTTTGCTCTACAGCGACGAAGATCGACAACTGCGTGCCTGAGGGATAAAGCAGGCGCTCCTCGAGGTTTTGCAACTCGGAGGCAATATCGAGCACATCGGACTTGATCTCCTGGACCTGGCCATCCAGGCTCCGCAGGTTCTCGCCTGCAAGGTCCTGGGAATGAGCCGTTGTCGCTGCGAACAAGGCAACGATCGCCAGAAGCACCACAGTGTTTGGTCTCAACATCTCGATTTCCTTCTCAATTTGACATATTCCGTATGCGCGTGCCGAACCAAAGCCGCACCAATTTCGTTTCGGCTGGCCTCGAGCAAGTGTTGAGGAATTACACGCCCATATCTGTGAACTGCGCCTCAGTTCGATGGGCTTTCGACGGCGACCTGGTTTACGCCTTGGTGGGTTTATCGATTTGTGAACGACGTCACAGACCGAATTCGCTATGCGAAAGATATTTCCCCTTGAAGATCATGATCGAGCAAACACTATCAACCGCGGGTAATTTCGTCAGCGCAGTCGTGCAGGCGTTTCTGCTGCCTGCCGAGTTGATTTTGTCTTTAATAGGGAAGATCGCTCCACAGGCCGAGGCAATTATCACCATAGGACAGGGAGGCACGATCGCAATATTTTGCATCGCCCTGGCCGCCTGGACGGGCATTCTGGTGATTGGCCTGCTGATTTCCAGAACCTGCCTCAAGTTAACCCGGACATTCAGCGCGCTGATTCGGATAGCCCTTTGGCACCTGAAGATGTCGCTCGGCAACCTGAAAACAAGGCTGATCTGGAAGTATCGCGAGTATTTCCCTCACAAAACGAAACAGGCCCAATCCGTGTCTCACGCCCAGTTTGACGACATGGATATCGCGCTGCTTGCCTCGATGTCGCGGCGCGGGCCCGGGATGGCAACATCTGCGCCTGAGTTGGCGGAGAAATACAAGCTGCGGCCAGCCCAGATTCGGGACCGACTCGACAGGCTGGCAAGGAATCACATGTTGAGCTCGGTTACAGGCTCGACCGATGGTTACGAGAATTATCGGCTCACCGATTCGGGGCTTGCCCTCATCGCCATGTGCGAGCGCCAGGCCGCGGCGCGCGTCAGCCCAGCTTCTGCTTCAGGATCTGGTTGACCTGTCCGGGGTTGGCTTTGCCGCCGGTTTCTTTCATGACCTGACCGACGAAGAAGCCGATCAACTTGTCCTTACCGGCCTTGTACTCGGCGACCTGGCCCGGGTTCGCTTCGATGACCTTATTAACGATGGCCTCGATGGCTGACGAATCCGTGATCTGCTTGAGGCCCTTCGCGTCGATGATCTCGTCGGCCGTGCCCTCGCCTGCCCACATGGCTTCGAAGACTTCCTTCGCAATCTTGCCGGAGATCGTGTTGTCCTTGATGCGATCGAGCAAGCCCGCAACCGCCGCCGTGGACACAGGGCTCTGTTCGATATCGAGCCCATCGCGATTCAGCGCGCCAGCGAGATCACCAATGATGAAGTTGGCGACGCCTTGCGCCTTGCCCTGCGTCGCCGCAACCACTTCCTCGAAGAAATCAGCGAATGCCCTGACCGCTACGAGTATTCCGGCATCCTCTTCACGCAAACCGTAGTCGGCCACAAAACGTTGCTGCCTGGCGGCCGGTAACTCGGGCAGGGTCTCGCGGACTGCCTCGATGTAGGCCGCATCGATCTCAACGGGCAGCAAATCCGGGTCAGGGAAGTAGCGATAGTCGTTGGCTTCTTCTTTCGAGCGCATCGAGCGCGTCTCGTCCTTGACCGAATCGTACAGGCGCGTTTCCTGTACGACCTCGCCACCGTCCTCGATCAGTTCGATCTGCCGTTCGATCTCGAAGTTAATGGCTTTCTCGATAAAGCGGAACGAATTGAGGTTCTTCAGCTCGCTGCGCGTGCCGAGCTCTTCCTGGCCACGGGGTCGTACCGACACGTTGGCATCGCAACGGAATGAGCCTTCCTGCATGTTGCCGTCGGAGATGCCCAGGTAACGCACAATCGTGTGAATCTTGCGCATGTAAGCGATAGCTTCCTTCGCTGAGCGCAGGTCCGGTTCCGAAACGATCTCGAGCAGCGGTGTGCCCGTACGGTTCAGGTCGATGCCAGATGATTGTTCGAAGCCCTCGTGAACCGACTTGCCTGCATCCTCTTCGAGGTGTGCACGCGTAATACCAATGCGCTTTTCGTTGCCGTCCGCATCCGTGATGAACAGTTCACCATGCTCGACGATAGGCAATTCAAACTGGCTGATCTGGTAACCCTTTGGCAGATCCGGGTAAAAGTAATTCTTGCGCGCGAAGACAGACCGCGGTGCGACAGTTGCATTGACCGCCAACCCGAACTTCGTTGCCATGCGCACCACTTCTTCATTCAAAACCGGCAGCACGCCCGGGTAGCCAAGGTCGACCAGGCATGCCTGTGTGTTTGGTTCCGCGCCGTAGGCTGTCGACGCGCCCGAGAATATTTTGCTTGAGGTCGCCAGCTGCGCATGGATCTCGAGACCGATAACGACTTCCCACGCACTGCTCACGAAAAGTCCTCCGGGCAGGCGCTATGCCAGTCAGTCAGCTGCTCGTACTGGTGAGCGCAACGCAAAAGCGTCTCCTCACCCCAGTGAGGACCTACGAGATGCAGGCCGACGGGCAAGCCATCGACAAAACCGCAAGGTGTCGACATACCGGGCAGGCCGGCGAGGTTCGCGCCAATCGTGTAGATGTCATTGAGGTACATCGTGATCGGGTCGTCGGTCTTGTCGCCGAGCTTGAACGCAGGCGTCGGCGCTGTCGGACCGGCGATCACGTCGACATTCTCGAAGGCCTTGTGAAAATCGTCGGCGATCAGGTGCCGCACCTGCTGCGCCTTGAGGTAGTACGCATCGTAGTAACCGGCTGACAACACGTAGGTTCCGGTCATGATGCGGCGTTTGACCTCGGCGCCGAAGCCCTCGCCGCGGCTGCGACAGTAGAGGTCCAGCAGGTCTTCGGGGTTGTCGGCACGATGCCCGAAGCGCACGCCATCGAAACGCGACAGGTTCGAAGAACACTCTGCCGGGGCCACCACGTAGTAGGTCGGCACCGACAGGTCGAGGTTCGGCATATCGACCTCGGTAAGAACTGCACCGTTTGCTTCGAGTACCGCAAGCGCATCGCGTACTGCTGTGCCGGTTTGTTCATCCAGTCCGTCATCGAAGTGCTGTTTCACAACACCGACACGGAGACCCTCCAGCGATTGCGACAGCGCCGCGGTGTAATCCGGAACCGGGTGATCGATGCAGGTAGAATCTCGCTCGTCGAATCCAGCCATGACACCGAGCAGCAATGCAGCGTCCGCGCTCGAACGCGTAATGACGCCGGCCTGGTCGAGGCTCGACGCAAACGCGATCATGCCGTAGCGAGATACGCGCCCATAGGTCGGTTTCAGGCCGACGGTACCCGTCAGGGCCGCAGGCTGGCGAATCGAACCGCCGGTATCCGTGCCTGTCGCTGCCGGTGCGAGGCGTGCCGCGACCGCAGCGGCGGAACCGCCCGACGAGCCGCCCGGCGAGCATTCGAGATCCCAGGGGTTTTTGACGGGTCCGAAGTAGCTCGTCTCGTTCGACGAACCCATCGCGAACTCGTCCATGTTGGTCTTGCCGAGTACAACGGCGCCCGCGCCAGCCAGTCTCTCAACGATGGTCGCATCGTAGGGCGAGATGAAGTTCTCGAGCATTCGAGAGCCACAGGTGGTGAGCACGTCGCGGGTACAGAAAATGTCTTTGTGAACCAGCGGCAGTCCATTCAGCACGCCGGCCTTGCCGGCCAGCCGTGCCTCGTCGGCGCTTTTCGCCGCTTCGAGCGCGCGCTCGGCCGTGACCGTGACAAACGCATTGAGTGCTGCATCGTGCCTGTCGATGCGACCCAGCAGATTCTCGATCAGCTCAACAGACGTGAAATCGCCGCGCTCGAGACCTGCAGCAAGTTCAGTCAGGGTTTGTGTGTGCAGGTCCCGGCTCATCACTCGATGACCTTTGGCACAAGGTAAAAGCCACCCTCAACCGACGGTGCATTTTCCTGGAAATGGTCCCGATCGACGGTCTCGGTCACCACGTCAGCGCGCAGGCGCTGGGCCTGGTTCAATGGATGGGCCATGGGCACGACACCGCTGGTGTCCGCCTGCGACAGCTGGTCCACAAAATCCACGATTCGGGACAGTTTATCGACGGTTTCAGCGAACTCGTCATCGGCCAAATTGAGTCGTGCCAGCGTCGCGATGTGCTGGACTTGATCTTTATCGAGTGACACGGGGAATTCCTGCTTTTTCCTGGTGCGTCGCCGCCGTCCGGCGACGCGCACGCAATGATACACACCGCCTTGTGCTATGTCGTGCGCATTGTTAGATTAGCGCGTTAATCTTATATTCGGGACCTTACCGCCACATGTTCAAGAACATTCTGGGTTATTTCTCCAATGACCTGTCAATCGATCTCGGTACTGCAAACACGCTGATTTACTCGCGTGGTCACGGCATCGTGCTCGACGAGCCCTCTGTAGTCGCCATTCGCGAGGATACCGGTCGTGGCGGGCGTGCTGTCGAGGCCGTCGGCATGGAGGCCAAGAACATGCTGGGTCGCACACCCGGAAATATTACCGCCATCCGGCCCCTGAAAGACGGCGTCATCGCCGATTTCACGGTTACCGAGAAGATGCTGCAGCACTTCATTCGCAAAGCCCATGCCTCGCGCTATTTTCGTCCAAGTCCGAGAGTACTCATCTGCGTGCCATACGGCTCAACCCAGGTAGAAAGGCGGGCAATTCGAGAATCGGCTGAAGGCGCCGGCGCACGCAAGGTACACCTTATTGATGAGCCGATGGCCGCAGCTATCGGTGCCGGCATGCCTGTACATGAAGCGCGTGGCTCGATGGTCCTCGACATCGGTGGTGGCACCTCGGAGGTCGCCGTCATCTCTCTTAACGGCATCGTCTACGCGGCATCCGTCAGGATCGGTGGCGATCGCTTCGACGAAGCGATCACGAACTATGTGCGCCGCAACTACGGCATCCTGATTGGTGAGGCAACAGCAGAGCGCATCAAGCACGAAATCGGCTCCGCGTTCCCTGGCCAGGAGGTCCTCGAGATTTCAGTCAAGGGCCGCAATCTGTCCGAAGGCGTGCCGCGCAGCTTCACGCTGAACAGCAACGAGATTCTGGAGGCACTGCAGGAGCCGCTGCAGGGCATTGTTGGCGCCGTCAAGGAAGCGCTCGAGCAGACGCCGCCCGAACTGGGTGCCGATGTCGCCGAACGCGGTATCGTCCTGACCGGTGGTGGCGCGATGCTGCGTGACATCGACAAGCTGCTGATGGAAGAAACGGGCTTGCCAGTCGTCATCGCTGACGATCCAATGACCTGCGTGGCACGTGGCGGCGGACGAGTGATTGAACTCATTGATGAGCATGGGCCCGCGGTCTTCGGACTCGAGTAAGTCAGACTCCGGACCTGGGTGACGTATGGTCGCTTCCAGAACCGATAGCAGTAATCCCGCAAGAATTCCGGCCCTGGGTGTTCGGCTGATCGTCCTGCTGTTCGCGAGCATCATCCTGATGGTGCTCGATCATCGCCAGAATCACCTCGGCGCCGTGCGCCAGACAATTGGCGCGGCAGTCTATCCGCTGCAGGTCATCGTCGACGCTCCCTTTCGGCTGTGGGAATGGGTTCGCGATAGCACGGCAGATCGCAATCAGCTGCAGCTCGAACTCAGTCGCCTGCAGGTCGAACGCCTCCTGACCAATGCGCGACTGCAGCGCATGACAGCGCTGGAAGCCGAAAATGCGCGGCTGCGGGACTTGCTCGACGCACGAGCGCAGGTTCGGGACGAGGTGCGCGTGGCGGAGATCATGGCGGTTGACGCCAACCCCTACCGGCACAACATCGTTATCGATATTGGTGAACGCGAAGGCGCCTACGATGGCCAGTCCATCGTCGATGTGACTGGCGTCATTGGCCAGATCATCGAAACCGGCCTGACAACGTCGCAGGCCATGTTGATCTCGGACCCGAGCCATTCTCTGCCCGTCGAGGTCAATCGCAACGGCTTACGGACGATTGCCAATGGCACCGGCGAATTCGGCCGGCTGGTTCTGCCGTTCGTCACTAACAACGCCGACATACGGCCAGGCGACCTTCTCGTCACCTCCGGTTTGGGTGGCGCGTTCCCGGCAGGCTATCCGGTCGCCGTCGTTGATACGGTTAACCGAATTCCGCAAGAACCGTTCGCAGACGTGACAGCGACGCCGGCTGCCGCGCTCGACCAGGTGCGTGAAGTCATGCTGATCTGGTCTTCCCCAGAACCACGCGACGAGGAGCCACGCGACAAGAAACCGGGCGATGAGGAGCCGAACGATGAGTAGGGCCGGCCGTGCGGGAAGATTGCCTGTCATCCTGACGATTATCTTGTCGCTGATGCTCATGGTCATGCCCCTGCCCGACTGGGCCATGCCGTTTCGGCCAGACTGGGTCGCATTGACACTTATATATTGGGCCATGATGTTGCCGCGCACCTGGAGTGTCGGCACGGCCTGGTTGATCGGCATCGTCCTCGACGTCGCACAGGGAACGATACTCGGTCAGCATGCACTCGCACTGTGCTTCATCGTGTTCATCACGGTACGCTTTCACTTGCTGATGCGCGTCTTCCCGATGCAGCAACTCACCGTGACGGTGTTTGCGATTCTTGCGTTGTATCAGTTCGTTCTATTCTGGATCAACGGCGTTGCTGGCGTAGATGCGCCGCTCGTCAACTACTGGGGGCCGGTCATCTCGGGCGCCTTGTTCTGGCCGGTCGTTTCCCTGCTGTTTTCCGGCGTGCGCCAGCGCGTACAACACGGGCGTTAGGTCGAGGCAGCAGACATGGACCTCTTGTCACCCATCAAGGACCATCACTCCGAGCGGCGTTTGTTTATATCGCGTGTCGTCCTGGCATCTGTCGTTTCCATTCTTCTGCTGGGTACGGTTGTTGCGCGGCTCGTGCAATTGCAGGTCTTCGAGTACGAGGTCTTCGCGGCGCAATCGCAGGGCAATCGAGTTCGTATCGAGGCTATGCCACCAATCCGCGGGCTCGTATTCGATCGTGAGGGCCGCGTACTGGCCGAGAACCTTCCGGCCTACCAGCTTGAACTGATCCCCGAGCAGGTCTCCGACATCAATGACACGCTGCAGCGGCTGGCCAACCTGGAACTAATTGCGGCTGAGGACATCCCGACCTACAAAGATCTCATCGACGGCGGACCACGCTTCAAGCCGGTGACACTCAATTTTCGCCTCAGCGACGAGCAAATCGCGAACTTTGCGATTCAAAGGCCGCGCTTTCCGGGTGTCGACTTCCAACCTCGTCTCGTCCGGCACTACCCGCACGGTGAAGCCGTGGCTCACGCCGTGGGCTACGTTGGCGCCCTGTCAAAGAATGACCTCGGTCGACTCGACGGGTCAGACTATGCCGGCACCTCACATACCGGCAAGACCGGCGTCGAAAACAGCTTCGAGAATCAACTACACGGCGATGTCGGCGTGCAGCACGTCATTTCGAATGCGCTTGGCCGGCAGATCCCAACGGATTCCCGCGAGATGGCGGATTCATTGCCCACGGATGAATCACCCGCGCCGGGCCACAACGTCTACCTGAGCCTCGACCTCGACCTGCAGTTGCTTGCAACACGGGCTCTCGAGGGGCGCCGTGGCGCCGTCGTGGCCCTGGATCCGTGGACAGGAGAGATCCTGGCCCTTGTCAGCGCACCGATGTTCGACCCCAATCTGTTCGCGCTGGGCATGTCGACAACGCAATTCGCCGCACTGCAGAACGACCTCACACAACCGCTGTTCAACCGAGCGATTCGCGGCGCGTATCCGCCCGGTTCGACGATCAAGCCAATGCTCGCCCTCGCCGCGCTTGAGACCGGGGCAACGAACCTGACTCGCAAGACAGTGTGTCGCGGCTACTTCATGCTACCGAACACGACCCATCGCTACCGAGACTGGAAACCCCAGGGACATGGCGAAGTCGACATACACGATGCACTGCAGCAGTCCTGCGACGTGTACTTTTACGAAATCAGTATCGATATCGGTATCGATCGAATGCACTACTACCTCGACCAGTTCGGGCTGGGTCATCCATCCGGCATCGACATCAGAGGTGAGCATGCGGGCCTCGTGCCGTCGAAAGAGTGGAAGCGCAACGCATTTCGCGAACGGACAGACCGGAAATGGTACAACGGTGAGACGGTGATCGCCTCGATCGGCCAGGGCTACATGCTTACAACACCGCTACAGCTCGCAGCGGCGGCCGGCGCACTGGCAACGCGCGGCGTTCGATATGAGCCGCACCTTGTCGCCGCGGTTGAAGACCCGATAACCGGCGAACGCTCACTCGTTTCACCGAATCGTCTTGGCGACGTACGCATTGACTCCGAGGAACACTGGAACGTGGTGATTGGCGCGATGCACGACGTCATGCAAAGCGTACGAGGAACGGCATGGGCCGTTGGCGGCAACGCACCCTACCAAATGGCGGGCAAGAGCGGCACATCACAAGTGTATTCCGTCGCACAGGAAGATGAATACGACGAGGACGAAATCGACGAACGCCTGCGTGATCACGCGTTGTTCCTCTCGTTTGCGCCACTCGATAATCCGCGCATCGCGGTTGCAGTCGTCATAGAAAACGGCTCAAGCGGCAGTCGTGTCGCTGCACCGATAGCACGCGCAATCATGGACGAGTATCTCGGATACAGTGACGATGCGCCGTAGCGACACACAGCAGCTATTGTCGGGCAAAGCGGCGCCGCTGCGTGATGTCGGACACATTTTTCGCCGCCTGCGAATCGACGGGCCGCTGCTCGGCGGCATCCTGCTCATCTGCGCGCTTGGTCTCGTTGTTCTTTACAGTGCTGTTGGCGAAAACATGCGACTTTGGACGAACCAGGTCATTCGACTGGGCGTGGCACTGGTTGCGATGATTATTGCGGCACAGATGTCACCCGATTTCCTGAGACGCTGGACCCCGTGGGGCTTCCTGGGTGGCACCGTCTTGCTGGTGCTGGTCCTGACGACGGGTGAAGTCGGCCAGGGCGCCCGTCGATGGCTGGACCTCGGCATCCGCTTCCAACCTTCTGAAATCATGAAACTCGCCGTGCCGATGATGGCGGCCTGGTACCTGCACGACCGGCAGATGCCGCCGAGGGCCGGGCAACTGCTGCTGCTCGCGGTGATGATCCTGATCCCAACCCTGCTGATCGCGCGCCAGCCTGATCTCGGCACGTCGCTGTTGATTGCCGCGTCCGGGTTCATTGTCATCGTGCTCGCGGGCCTGCCTATCCGCGCAATGCTTGGACTCGCCGTTCTCTCGGTCCCCGGCGCGATGCTGTTATGGAATTTCATGCAGGACTACCAGAAGCAGCGCGTTCTGACACTGCTCGACCCGGACAGCGACCCGCTTGGCGCGGGCTACAACATCATTCAGTCGAAAATCGCGATCGGCTCAGGCGGACTATTCGGCAAAGGCTGGACCAATGGCTCCCAGGCACAGCTCGAGTACCTGCCGGAGCGCGATACCGACTTTATCTTCGCGGTGATGGGGGAAGAGCTCGGCCTGCTCGGCGTACTCGCACTGCTGAGCCTGTACGTGTTTGTCATCGGTCGCGGTCTGTATATCGCAATGCAGGCGCCCGATACCTACTCCCGGCTGCTGGCGGGCTCGATCAGCCTGACCTTCTTCGTTTACGTGTTCGTCAACACGGCCATGGTCACCGGCCTCGTCCCGGTTGTCGGTGTTCCTCTACCACTGGTCAGTTTTGGCGGAACGTCCATGGTGACGCTGTTGGCCGGATTCGGTATTCTGATGTCCATTCACTCGCACCGGAAATTGTTGCCGCACTAATGACCTACCGATCAGCCGCCGGCATCATTCTCCTGCTGTTATCCATGAGCTCGAGTTACGCCGTTGACCTTGACCGCCCTGACGTGGGCGCGTTTATCACGACAATGGTCGAGCAGCACGATTACGACCGCGAGACGCTGCGCGATATTCTCGGCGAGGCCGAGAAGAAAGACTCCATCATTGACCAGATCAGCAAGCCCGCTGAGAAGACGCTGACCTGGGCCGAATACCGCCCCATCTTCATTACGAAGGAGCGCGTCAACGCCGGCGCGACATTCTGGGAAGAGAATCGTGATGCGCTTGAAGACATCGAAATGCGTTCGGGTGTTCCTATCGAAATCCTGGTCGGCATCATCGGCGTTGAAACGTATTACGGACGCATCACGGGTGGGCATCGCGTTCTCGATGCGCTGACTACGCTCGCTTTTTACTATCCGCCGCGCTCGAAGTTCTTTCGCGGTGAACTCGAGCACTTTCTGCTGCTGGTTCGTGAAGAAAAAATGCAGCCGACGGATGCGTTTGGCTCATATGCCGGCGCCATGGGGCGTCCACAATTCATGCCATCGAGCTACCGGGCATACGCCGTTGACTCCACCGGTGATGGCAAACGTGATATCTGGAACGACTGGAAAGATGTCGCAGGCAGCATTGCCAACTACTTCAATGCACACGGCTGGCGAACTGGCGAAGAGGTCACGAGCCTCGCAACGATTGGCAGCCGCTGGTCGGGGCCGTTCCCCGAGAACGTACTGAAGCCCGAAAAGACGATCGATTCCCTGAGCCAGATGGGCGTTATGTTCTCAACTACGCTGCCCGGCGAGAGTGCAAGTCAGCTACTGACGCTTCGAGGCACCGATGGCAATGAGCATTGGGTGGGCTTTCACAATTTCTTTGTTATCACTCGATACAACCACAGCGTGATGTACGCGCTTGCCGTTCACCAGCTCGGCCAGGAAATTGCACTAGAAGTTCGTGGCGATGCATCGTAGGGCGACCCGCCTGTTACTGATATTGCTGAGCGTTTCGCTCGCCAGTTGCGGCTCCAACAAACCGCAGGACGGCCCGCCGCGATCCGGCAGCACTCGCATTCCCGACCTGCCTGGCGATGCGGTGCCGCGCCCCGAGCCCAAAAGCAAATACGGCAACGGACCGGTTTACGAAGTTCTCGGCAAGCACTACACGGTGATGAAAAGCAGCCATGGTTACAAAGAACGTGGCGTTGCTTCCTGGTATGGCAAGAAATTTCACGGCAGGCTCACATCGAATCGCGAGCCCTACGACATGCACGCGATGACAGCCGCGCACAAGACGCTGCCACTGCCGACGTATGTCCGTGTGCGCAATTTGAGCAACAACCGCAGCATCGTCGTACGAGTAAATGATCGCGGCCCGTTTGTACACAACCGCATTATCGACCTGTCGTACTCGGCGGCTCTGAAACTCGACATGGTCAGTTCTGGCACCAGCCTCGTGGAAGTCGAAGCAATCAGTTTCGACGAACCCGCCGGCGACCGACCTGTCCGCCAGACCACGACCCCGGCTCCTGTAGCGCGAACGCCTGATCCGGCACCGCCACAAATTGATGAGAACCGGATTTACGTTCAGGTCGGCGCTTTCGGTAGCAGAGAAAATGCCGAGAATCGCCTTGCGACGCTCAGGGGCGCAAGCATACTCAGCGCATTTGTCGTCGAAGACACATCCGCGAACCCGACGCTGTACCGTGTCAGAATCGGGCCGATCAAGGGTGTCGTGCAATACGACATCGTTGTCGAAGAACTGGAGAAACTCGGCATCTCCGACCCTTACCTCATCAACGAATAGAGCCCCAGGACAGCATCTGCAACCCAAAAGAGCCAGGGAAAATAGCTTTGATTATGGGTTCAGGCTCTCTATACTCCGCATAGTTGAAAGTACGTCTGATATTTATGTACACCATTACGAAGTTCCTTCTTTAATACCTCGTCCTGTTTTTCATAAGTAATAGCAGCACTTCCGGCGATATGGCCTTCAAAAGAAGGCTCCCGTTACTCTTGAACAAATAGGATTATTACTATGGCTACAACTACTGGAACTGTTAAATGGTTCAATGATGCCAAAGGCTTTGGCTTTATCGAGCAAGAATCTGGACCCGACGTGTTTGCCCATTTCAGCGCTATTACAGGCGATGGACACAAATCGTTGGCTGAAGGTCAAAAAGTCGAGTTCACTGTTACTCAGGGCGAAAAAGGTCCCCAGGCAGAGAATATCGTAGCGATTTAATTAGCGCGATTCGGCTTGCAATGCAGTCATTGCGGGCCAGCCTCACACTCCCTGGGAGTTGAGGCCTGAAAGGGCGGGACCTGTAGGTCTTGCCCTTTTTTCGTTTAAGCTGGCAGAAAGAGAGGAAAAATCGTGAGCAAAGAGCAGAGAAGCAAGAAAGAGACAAAGAAGAAACCGGCCATGACGCCAAAAGAGAAAAAGGCAGCGAAGAAAGCCAAGAAGAACGAAAAGAGTCGTATAGGCGAATAGACCAGAGACCGAAGCCGAAGCCTCTAGGGCAGACCTTCGAGCATTCTCATTGCTGATTGTCGGATCGACTCGTCGGTGCCAACCTGCGCCGCAGTCGTGAGCGCTGCGCGAGCTTGTTCGATATTGCCGAGCTGGCTATTGACGTATCCCAACGTTAGCCAGATTCTCTGGTGTTCCGGATCTACGGCGATACCTTCATTGAGCCTGCCGAGAGCCTCTGTTGATCTGCCGAGATAGTGTAGCGTGAGACCCAGATTGTTATAGATTTCTGCATCGTTCGGACTGAACGCCAGCAGCTGTTCGTACATGTCCGCCGCTCTGTCATATTGTCGGTTGGTAAAATACTCATTCGCCCGACGTGAAATTTCGAACGGATCCAGGGTCGTTGGCTCAGTCGGTACTGGCGAACTCAGTCGTGCAATTTGTGTATCCGTGATGCGGTTGGGCCATACGGGAGCCGACTGGTTTAGCGTTGCTGGGTGAGCGCTGACGGTTTCCACATCTTGAATATAGTAGTCGCGGGTGACTGCAAAAACCGCGAGTCCAAAGACTACCTGGAACACCGCAAACGAAATCCAGAACCTGGAATTGAGAATCAAAGCTGTCACCTGCTGCAAACGTCGTGTTTGAGAATATACACCGCTTCAATCCTTAACCGCATCCATTAACACCGCTCGACGCTCAAGGCTTTCTCTCGGCCAGACTTCATCTGCGACGTAGTATTCATCGACGACCAGATCATCTGGCGACAATGTGACCCAGGGCTGTTTCGATGATGTGTATATGTGGACGTCCGGAGGCATGCTGCCGGGATCATCAAGTGTTCCGACGCGAATAAATCGAAAAGCATCGCCGATGCCGCCAGACAGGATCAGGTAGTGGCTCCAGACGGCAACCTGGCAATTCGGGCAGCGAGCGATTCTCTGGCCCTTGCCACTGCGGCTGGGCACTGTGACTTCTGTGACGTCACCCTGAAGTAATTCTACCCGGTCTGTTTCGATCAGCGCGTTCACCGCGAAAGCGGAGCCATTCTGACGTTGGCACCAGCTGCAATGGCAGCAGTGCACAATGAGTGGCTGCGACTTCATTCTGTAGCGCACATGGCCACAGGCGCAGCCACCATCGTGAAAGTCCGTACTGTTTGGCATCGTCGCTCCCGTTGCTACTCGTTTAGTAGCACACTCACGTCCCGAGCGCGACGGGTAGTTCTCAGCTTGTGATTTCCTATCCGACGACCACGCTGGTCAGTGCAAACAGGCTTACCACGGCTGCAACCATGGTCAGCGATAATTTCAGGTTCTTGATGGTCATTTCTTTCTCAATTGGGGTGGATTCGATGACGCGATCATAGGCCGCAGATACCGCCCCCGATGCCGAGCGGGTCACAGTTAGAAGGCGAATAAGTAGTATCCACGACAGCGCCGAATGCGGGTAGAATACGCGCCCTGACTCATTACCCCTGAGAATCCATGAAAGCTCGTTTTTTCGCTTTATTTACGCTATTTCTCGCCGTTACCTCCTTCGCTGCCGAACCCCGGCCGCTGCCCGCCCCGCCGGTCATCGGTGCGACCAGTTTCTTTGTTGTTGACGCCCGGACCGGCCACGAAATAGCCGCTCTCGAGCCGGACAAGGCTGTAGCGCCGGCAAGCCTGACGAAGCTGATGACAGCTTACGTCGTATTCAAGTCACTGCAGGAAGGCCAGATTCAACTCAGCGAAGAAGTCACCGTCAGCGAAAAAGCGTGGCGTGCCGAAGGTTCCCGGATGTTCATCGAGGTCGGCAAGCGAATAGCGGTCCAGGATCTCCTGCTCGGCATGATCGTGCAATCCGGCAATGATGCGAGTATCGCGCTCGCGGAACACGTTGCAGGTTCTGAGTCGGTGTTTGCCGAGATGATGAACCAATACGCCAGGGCACTTGACATGCTATCGAGCAACTTCGTCAATGCGACGGGTCTGCCGGATGACGATCACTATTCGACCGCGCGCGATCTCTCAACACTGGCGCGTGCCATCATCAGCGAGTTCCCCGAGTACTACAAGTGGTACTCAATGAAGGAATTCACGTTCAATGACATCAAGCAACCGAACCGCAACAACCTGTTGTGGCGAGATGATTCCGTTGATGGCATGAAGACCGGCCACACCGATGCGGCAGGCTACTGCCTCGTGTCATCTGCACAGCGCGACGGCATGCGTGTTATCTCCGTCGTTCTCGGCACGTCCAGCGCGAAGGCCCGCATCGACGGCAGCCAGGCGCTGATCAACTATGCATTCCGCTTCTTCGAAACGCGCCTGTTATTCAAGGCCAGCGAGGTGATCGCCAATGCACGCATCTGGAAGTCGGCGAACGAATTCTCTGCTCTCGGTGTTCTTGAAGACCTTTATATAACGGTGCAGCGCGGTGCTTATGATTCGCTCGAGTCCGTGCACAACATACCCGCCATTTTAGAAGCCCCCGTTGCAATGGGACAGCCACTCGGCGAGATGAGCATCAGCCTGAACGGCAATGTCCTCGTCAAACAGCCGCTACGCGCGTTGGCCGACAACCCGAGCGGTTCGTTCTGGCAACGTACTGTCGACAGTGTCAGCCTCTGGTTCGAGTAATTTGATGAACGAGGAGTCCCTACTCACATTTCCGTGCTCGTTTCCCATCAAGATGATGGGGCGTGACACGCCGGAATTCAGAGCGACGGCTCGAATGCTCGTTGAACGGCACACCGGTCCAATCAATGACGAAGCGATCAACGATGCCCTGAGCCGCAATGGCAATTTCGTTTCGATCACGATTACCGTTGTCGCACTCAGCCAGGAGCAGCTCGACGATATCTATCGCGACGTGTCGTCGCACGAAGATATCTTGATGGCGTTATGAGCGAACTGGTTGTTCGCGAACTCGGCCGCCAGGCGTACGAACCCGTCTGGCGCGCAATGCAGGAATTCACAAACACTCGTACCGAGTCAACGCCAGACGAGATCTGGTTCTGCGACCACGAAAGCGTCTTCACGCTCGGGCTCAACACAAAGCCCGAACATCTGCTGGCGCCTGGCGACATCCCGGTCATTCAGATCGATCGCGGCGGACAGGTCACCTATCACGGTCCGGGCCAGCTCATGATCTACCCGCTCATCGACTTGCGTCGTGCGGGTTTGGGCGTCCGCGACCTGGTGACAGCACTCGAACAGAGTGTTGTTGACCTGGCTGCGGACTACGGCATCGAAGCGGCAAGCCGCTGCGATGCACCGGGCGTTTATGTTGATGGCGTCAAGCTCGCCAGCGTCGGCCTGCGAATCCGGCGCGGCTCCAGTTTTCACGGCATGGCGCTCAACGTGGACGTCGATCTCGAGCCGTTCTCACGGATCAATCCCTGTGGTTTCAAGGACTTGCAGCTGATAGACCTGGAGCGTCTTGGCGCGGACAATGATCTTGCAGCCGTTCGCGACAAACTCCTGCCGCATCTGTTGCGCCACTTGCACCTCGATCAGGTGTTGAGTTCGGCAAGCCTCTCCGGCGTGCCCACGTCTCTCCAGAGCCCGGAATAGATACTGCCACTGATCTTGTCGGCATCCGCCGCCGCACGAAGCATCGGCACCACTGAAAAACGGCCAGGCGTGCAGTCTGCGAAAAATTCTGGTCGGTAGATCGACACACCGCTAAACGTGAACATGGGTTCACCGTCGTTGCGAATACGACCGTCTACAATAGCGAAGTCGCCGCTGCTCTTGTCTTCCGTGACCGGCACGCAAATCAGGTGCGCCATGTCATCGTCACCGAGCTGCACATCCGGCAGTGGCATGTCGGTGTAGATGTCGGCATTGATGACGAGAAACGGGTCTGCGCCCAGCATGGGCAGCGCCCGGTGAATACCACCGCCGGTCTCGAGGATGTTGTCGCCTTCCTGGCTATAAACAACATTGAGTCCGAATTCTTCCCCGGAACCGATGCGTTCGGTGATCTGTTCGCCAAGCCAGCCCAGATTGACAACAACCGTTTCGACGCCGTCCTTGGCAAGTGATCGAAGATGCCGTTCGAGCAGTGCCTGGCCGTTAATCTCAACCAGCGACTTGGGCATGCTGTCGGTAACGGGCCTGAGCCGTTCTCCACGACCCGCGGCGAGGATCATCGCAATCACGACGCCCCCTCCGGGGATGGCAGGCAGCGCTCGTTGATCAGGTCAACGACGAAAGTCAGCTCCGGATACTTCCCGGCCAGGTC
>Ga0255052_10000238_pt1 | contig 43503 bp, 41 predicted proteins | sample JV7_2_21_MG_FD_188632 | JGI IMG/M metagenome (GOLD analysis project Ga0255052, IMG submission 188632) | Seawater microbial communities from Jervis Inlet, British Columbia, Canada - JV7_2_21 | ecosystem: Environmental > Aquatic > Marine > Inlet | place: Canada: British Columbia | collected...
CTTCCATTTCAACCATCGTCTTGCTCCGCTGTCTTTGAAACACCACAGCTTGCAAAGAAACGGATCAGACAAATAGAGCGTGGTTTATTTTGCGCTTACGTTGCAACGGTCCTTGGCAACTTGAAACATAAACGCGAAACCAGAGGCAAGAATGAGTTGGACAGTCTATCTATCCGGTGAAATTCATACGGACTGGCGTCAGCAGATCATGCAGGGAGTAGAAGAGCATGCGCTGCCGGTCGTATTCACATCTGCTGTGACTGATCACGCAGCCAGCGATGCAGCTGGTGACGTGCTGGGAGCGGAGAGCGACAACTTCTGGCGCGACCACAAGTCAGCAAAGGTCAACTCAATACGCAACCGAACACTGATCGGAAGATGCGATATTGCAATCGTTCGTTTTGGACACAAATACAAGCAATGGAACGCGGCATTCGATGCTGGTTATTGTGCTGCACTTGGCAAGCCATACATCACGCTACATGACGATGAGATTATTCACGCGCTAAAAGAGGTGGATGCGCAGGCATTGGCGCGGGCTCAGACACCGGATCAGGTGGTCAGGATACTGCAGTACCTGGTCAGCGAGACATAAGCTGGGACACTGCGTATGCACGTTGTCGCCAGCACTCAGGACATTGAACAATAAATCCAATACACCACTCACTATTTTCGAAAGTGCAGGGTGACAGATGTCGCGGAATTCAACTTTGGTCGCGGTCCTAATCGGGACATCGAATCGCCGTCAAACCAATCGGGGGCGCTCAAAACGTCACGGTGTTAGTGGTGGATATTGTCCCTGAGGATTCTGAGCAGGCAGAAATTGTGAATACTGCTGTCACGCCGATCCACGAGAGGGTCTCCGGATCCCTTGCGGCGGCACCTACTGTGGCAGATACTGATGGCCAAATGGACGAACCGTAGGGCGAACAGGACCAATTTCAAAATGGTGGAGGCTCCAAACGCACTGGATCGCTTGCGAGATGGAAATCATCGTTTCGTTTCGGGACGTCGCAGCCGAGATGCTCAGCCGACTGAGTCCCGGCGAGCTGAGGTCTCCGATGAGCAAAAGCCGTTCGCCATCATTCTAGGCTGTTCCGATTCGCGAGTCCCGGCCGAAATCATATTTGATCAGGGCCTGGGCGATCTTTTTGTCATACGAGTTGCGGGCAATATTGTGGCCCCATCGCAAATCGGAAGCGTGGAATTCGCGGCGGCTCAATTTGACGCCCGGCTGGTCGTCGTTCTGGGCCACTCGCAATGTGGTGCGGTAGCAGCTACTTTGGAAGAATTGCAACAACCGATGGAATTTCAGTCACATAATATTAGGTCCATAATCGACAGAATAAGGCCGTCCGTCGAACCGTTGCTCAACAGTGGTCTGGAAAAGGACTCCGATGCTCTACTTGCGCGAGCAATACGTGCTAACGTCGATTTTGCAGTTAGTCACCTGCGGCACGGGTCTGTGATTCTGGAGCGGTTAGTAGAAGAGGAAGGGCTAATGGTCGTCGGTGCCGAATATTCCCTGGAGACGGGGGAGGTCGAATTTTTCGATGCAATGTAACCCAACATCAGTAGTAATCGCATCCTGGTCGCGTTCGACTGACATGCCAGTGCCGGTCGCTTAGCCTGAACTGGCTGGTCTGGCCGTATAACGTCGAAGAGTGAGAGACAAATGGCTAATGAACTCGTAATTACGTTTGAAGGTGACCACATACAGGTGCTCTCAGACGGGGTCAAGGATTTCGAATTTTCGACACGATTGTGGACAGGCGTGGTTAGCGCATGCGAGAAAAACAACTGTTTTAATGTGCTTGGTATCGCAAACACAACCAAACCACTCGAGACGATGGAAGCGTTTGACCACGGAAAGTTATTTCAAGAGCTGGGAATATCGAGAAAATACCGTATCGCGTGGATTGAGCAAAACCCCAAGGGATATGATGCCGCGTATTTCGTTGAATCCGTGCTTTACAATCGTGGTTTTCTGGCCCGACTATTTCCCAATGTAGAGCAAGCCAAGAAATGGCTGCGGTCTGGCGTTGAGACTTGATGGTCTGGATCGGTAACGCTGTCTGGTTGAATACAGCATGATGCTTCGCCGCAATGTGGTTTTCGTCCCGTTATGATCACTGTGAGAACAGGCCGTGGCGGGCAGGTACTCACCGCCATGGCAAGCGACAGGTCCGGGACCGAACCGTTACAGATACTTGTGAGTATGCTGGCAAGATAATCACGGAGATAGTGGGGCTCCTTCGCGGCTGAGTTGCTCCAGATCAAGTGGTTGTTGTCGGTTTTTCAAAAGGTAGTGTTATCGCAATTCACGCGTCGAGTGTCGATTCTACAATCGAAACAGAGCGGCTTTGTATGCGTCGACTGACACTGGACGATGCTGATTTAATGCTGGCCGTCTGGAACGACCCTGCGTTTATTCGATACGTTGGTGATCGTGGCATCCGCACGCTGGAGCATGCCAGCACGGAACTCGAGAACGGTGCAATGCGGCTTTACAGAGACTACGGCTTTGGCCCGTTTCGCGTATCTCTCAAGTACGACGACACGGCGATTGGAGTATCCGGTGTGTTTCGACGCGAAAGTCTGGACGACCCGGATCTTGGCTTTGCGATGCTACCCGGGTTTTGTGGGCAGGGATATGCCTACGAATCCGCTTGCGCCGTTGTCGATCATGCGCGAGCTGATCTCAGGCTGCCGCGACTATCAGCGATCGTCTCGCCCGAAAACGAAGCGTCGGTCAGATTGATCGAGAAACTTGGGATGCAGTTTGAGAGAATAGTGCGTATGCCGGGTGACGACCATGACATCCATCTATACGGAATCGAACTGACAAACTGAAAGGGATTTTTTATGGGTTTCTTTAGCAATGACGGTGCAAGGACGGGGCTGTTTTTCGGCGCCACGTCGGGCGTCATAACAACCATCGGCCTGATCGTCGGGCTGAACGCAGGCACGCGTTCGGTGCCGGCTGTTCTCGGCGGCATATTCGTCATAGCATTTGCCGACGCGATGTCCGATGCTCTGGGAATCCACCTGGCCGAAGAGGCCGATCCAAACGCGACGACGAAGCACATATGGTCGGCGACCATATCGACTTTCCTATCCAAATTCATTTTCGCGATCACCTTCGCTGTGCCGTTATTGTTACTGCCGCTGCAGTCGGCTGTCGTCGCCTCGGTCGTTTGGGGAATTTTCGTCATCATCGTACTGAGCTACTTCCTCGCTCTCTCGCAACGAGCGTCACCGCTGGCGATCATAGCGGAGCATGTCGGTATTGCGAGTGTTGTTGTCGTCTTGTCACATTATATTGGAGTTTGGGTGGCGAATACGTTCGTCTGAATACGACCACGTTCTGGCGCTGCGGGTGTATGATCTGCGTCATCTCATTGGCGACAATCCGGCGCTGGTTGCTGTCGCAATTTTGTTATTCGCATTATTCTAAAAGCAGAAATAGACTGATCCGGCACCGCAATGTCCGCAAAGTGCTTCAAATCAAAGGTCGACCACTGGATATTCCTGATTCTGGTTGCTGTGATCGTTATCAACGGGGGTGTGATCGGGATGATCGCCCTTGACGGAGGCGATCCGCTTGCGTCGACCATAATTATCCTGGTATTGCTGTTGGTGATGGCTCTGATCATGTCAATCATGTTCAGCACGCATTACACGGTCGATCGCGGCATTCTGCGAATTGCTTCCGGGCCGTATCGGTTCAAGGTGCCAATCAATCAGATTACGTCGGTTAAAGCGTCGAGAAGTCCATTGTCATCACCCGCCCTGTCAATGGAGCGATTGCTGATTCGCCACGGTAAGAGGCGACGCATCATGGTGTCGCCTGCCGACAAGGCGGGGTTTCTCGATGCGATCGGACACAAGCTCAGTGGCTAAAATAGTGAATTAACTGATTGATTTATAACAAATAATGAATGAGCACGAAGGATCAATCGACTGGCGTATGCTGCGAGAATTCGCAGCCGTAGACCTGACCAAGTCATTCGTGCTGTCATGGAGAATCGAAGCCGGAACTCTGCTTATCGATGTCGATTTGTATCTGACCCCTGGGCACCCATTTTACGAAAAACCCCGTCCGGTAGAGAAGGTCTGCATTCGACCAGCAGTCATCGAGTTTCCGTATTGTAAAAACCTCAAGACAGACGGCGACAACGATGATCTGGATTTGAACGAGGGCGTGCTCAAATTGGGGCTCGGTGCTATCAGCGCAGCGCGACGTTTGGCAGACGGCAACTTTGCAGTAGGTGGCGAATTTGGTGCGATACTGATTGACGCGGAGCGACCAATATTGCGGCTCAAGCACCGATAGTCTTAGGCATGCGGGCCTCACTTAACGAGGTCGACACGGGAGAATTGAAATGGCGGTAGAGAATCAAATTGATTACATAGAAATTTCCGTTACTGATCCGGCGAAAGCTCGTGATTTCTTCGCCAGGCTTTTTGGTTGGAAATTTAAAGACTGGGGTGATGACTACATCAGTTTCAACGACGGTCGACTGAATGGCGGTTTTTGTCGCGCCAAGGAAGCAGCGCCAGCGACCGGTACACTGGTCGTATTCTACAGTGAAGATCTTGAGCGTGACATCAAGCGAGTGCAGGAATTGGGTGCTACGATCAGTGTTGATATCTTCCCGTTTCCGGGTGGAAGGCGGTTCCACTTCATCGATCCCGTGGGCACTGAGTATGCTATCTGGTCTGAGGTCTGACAGAACAGGCAATTAAAACGGAGCAACACCATGCACGAACAAATTAATCATCCATGTGTGCAGCACAAACTTGCCATCATTAGAGATGTCGAAACACGCCACAAGCGGTTCCGAGAACTTGCAACAGAGATTACACAGTTCCTGTGCTACGAGGCTCTGAAAAACGTCAAGGTGAAGGCGGTTTCGGTGCAAACGCCGGTAGCTGAGGCTTCCTGCCACAAGATCGATACGGACATTGTCGTTGTTCCAATACTTCGTGCGGGCGTGGGCATGCTAGAAGGCATTCTCGAACTCGTACCGACAGCAAGGGTTGGTTTTGTTGGCATGTATCGTGACGAAGTGACAAAAGAGCCGGTCAGTTATTATCAGCGACTACCGACACAGACGAAGGGCGGCACGTGCATCATCATTGATCCGATGCTTGCGACTGGTGGCTCGACTGTGGCTGCAATCGACCTGTTAAAGGAAAACGGCGCTGGTGAGATCGTTGTAGTCTGTATCGTAACGTGTCCTGAGGGGCTGAAGCTTGTTGAAGATTCACATCCTGACGTGACAGTTTATACTGCGGCGATTGATGTCCAGCTCAATGATCGAAAGTACATCGTTCCAGGCCTCGGCGACGCTGGTGATCGCTTGTTTGGAACTACTGACTGAAGTGTAAACCTGATCTTCGCGGGCTGCCGGCCTGTTGCGACGCTGCCGGAAATTGGAACTGCTGTTATGGCCGAACTCAAAACCAGAAAGACCAACGCCAGCGTAGCTGACTTTCTGAACGCGATTGGCGACAAGAAAAAACGTTCGGACGCAAGAAAAGTCGCAGCAATGATGCGCAAGGCGACCGGGTCTCGGGCAAAGATGTGGGGTACGAGCATCGTTGGCTTCGGAAGCTATCATTACAAATATGCGAGCGGCCGCGAGGGCGACTGGATGTTGACGGGTTTCTCGCCTCGCAAGCAGAACGTCACGCTGTATATCATGGCAGGGTTCAAGGAGTTCGATGCGCTTATGGGCAAACTCGGCAAGCACAGGACCGGCAAGTCGTGTCTCTACATCAAAAAGCTTGATGATGTCGACACAAATGTGCTCGAATCACTGATAAATAGATCGGTCAGGTACATGCGTAAGAAGTACGAGACGAAGTAGACGCTTATGAATGAAACGATCAAGTCATCTCGCCTTGAAGGTATGACGCTGGTTGTCGAAACCAGCAGTGGCGTCGAGACCTACGATTCGCAGTTTCTTGTGGCGGCACTGCTGGTATTCATCGCCCGTGGCAGCGGCACAATTGAGCCCGAGGAATCGGCAAAGATGCTGGAGCTGATCGAATCTCAGTTTCACTTGCAAGGGTCAGCATCGCTCGAACTCTTGATGCGTGCGATGAGAGAAATGGCTGAAAAACCAGGACTGGAAGAGCTGCTGGTGGAGCTTGGACAAACGCTTTCAGACGGCGACAAGGAAGATATCGCGGTGATGGCGCTCAAAGTAGTCGCAGCTGACGGCAGCCGGCAAGATACGGAGATGAAGAGTTTCTACCAGGTGGTCAAGGCAGTCGGGATATCGCCTGAGGTCTTGCATCATGCATTTGATCGCTATTTCGCCGAGACGATGCCAGGCGGCTGACTTGCTCGAACAATGTCCGTGAACCCGGCGATTGACGAATGGACGTTGGGCCGGCGATGGCAACTGATACTGGCACGTCAATGAACGAGTCCCGGCAAGCAGACTGTTACTGGCTGGCTCCCTGGACGAGTAGACTGAAGGCGGCGCACTTCAACGCCGTTGAGAATCTTGTCGTCTTCGCCACCGGGTTTGTTTGTCAGGCGGCGTTGGGACTGCAGCTCCTTTAAAAATGCATCAGTCGCGCGTTTCGGCGTCCGACTGAATCGAATCCTGCATCGATTCGAGTTCGCCCCAGCGTTCAACCGAAGCCTCCAACTGGGCTTCAGTATCGGCCAGATCACGCAATGTTTGCTGCACAACCGCATTGTCCTGCGCGTAAAATTCCGGCATCGATATTGTCTGTTGTAACCCGGAGATCGACATTTCGAGGGCCGCGATCCGGGTTGGCAACTGTTCAAGCTCACGCTGATCCTTGTAGCTGAGCTTTGTGGGCGGTCTTCGCCGCCTGCGCTCGGCGACCTTACGTTTCCTGGCTTTCGATCCATACGGGCTATCGGTTTCAGCAAGAACCTGTCCTTGCTGCAACCAGTCACTGTAGCCGCCGACGTAATCCTGGAGATGGCCGTCGTTTTCAAAAACAACCGTACTAGTCACGACATTGTCGAGGAATTCCCGGTCATGGCTCACGACGATCAGTGTGCCGTTGTACTTGCATAGCCTGTCTTCGAGCACTTCGAGCGTTTCGATATCGAGATCGTTGGTCGGTTCGTCGAGCACCAGAAGGTTGGCTGGTTGCGTAAACAATTTCGCGAGAATGACGCGATTACGTTCGCCGCCGGATAGGGACTTGACCGGGGTTATCGCTCGCTTGGGGCTGAACAAAAAGCCAGTCAGGTAGCCAATGATGTGGCGATCCTTACCGTTGACCGTAATGTAGGTGCGTCCGTCGCCAACATTGTGCGCAACCGATTTGTCCAGTTCGAGGTTTGGCCGCAACTGATCAAAATAACCAATCTCGAGATTGGTCCCGTGTTTAATCGTTCCCGACTGCGGCTCGAGTTGTTCGAGCAACAACCGCAGCAACGTTGTCTTGCCAACACCGTTATTACCAATCAGGCCGATTCGATCGCCGCGCATTATCTTGATCGAAAAATTCTCGATCAGCGTTTTGTCGTCATAGCGGTAGTGAACATTGCGGGCACGAATGACTCTGCGGCCTGATTGATCGGCTTCCTCAATATGAATACGCGCGTTGCCTTCCTGTTTTATGCGCCTGGCGCGAAGTTTGCGCATCTCCACGAGCGCCCGCGCGCGGCCTTCATTGCGGGTTCGTCGTGCCTTGATTCCCTGGCGTATCCACACTTCTTCCTGATCGAGTTTTTTGTCGAAGCGAGCATTTGCGGTAACTTCGTCTTCGAGCAACTTTTCCTTTCTAATCAAAAAGTTATCGTAATCGCCTGGCCAACTTGTCAGGCTGCCGCGATCGATTTCTATGATGCGTGTTGCCAACCGTTGCAGAAAGGCGCGATCGTGGGTGATGAACAGCACGGTGCCTGGATAAGCGTAGATAAGGTCTTCAAGCCATTGGATCGTGGCAATGTCGAGATGATTGGTCGGTTCGTCGAGCAAGAGCAGATCGGGTTTTTGCACTAGCGCCTTGGCGAGTGCGACGCGGCGCCGCCAACCGCCGGACAGTTCGCTCATCTTCTTGCCGGCTGGCAGGCTCAGTTCTGTGATCGTCGACGCAACACGCAGATCAATGTGCCAACCGTCGTGCGCGTCGATCTTCGAGTGCAGCGCTTCGAGTTCGAGCATGCCACGTTTGTCAAGGTGCAGTTTTGATTGTCGCTCGTATTCGTCGAGCAGTACCTGCACCGAAGCCAGTCCTGATCGAACCACGTCAGATACGAGTTGATCCATAGCCTCTGGCGGATTCTGTGCCAACTGGCTGACGACAAGATGGGCGCTGCGTACGATCTCCCCACGGTCGGGCTCGACCTCACCGGTTATCAGTTTGATAGTTGTTGATTTGCCAGCGCCATTGCGCCCAATCAGGCAGATACGCTCGCCTGCTTCGATAGAGACGCTGGCGTCGGCCAGAATCTTCAGTTCACCGAATTCGAGCGAAACCTCGTCGAAATGCAGCAGTGGCATTGCTCATACCCCACCGGGGCGCTGGACCGGTTGGCAAAAAAGAAGCAAGGATACACGCTGGCACGGAGCAGGGTTGAACGCGTTGATCCCAGGCCCGCGGATACGTAATGTGCGACCATATTGTGACCGATTTCGCTCAGGGGGCGATATGGACGAGTCAAAACTGATTGAGATCGAAACGAAGTTCGCGCACCAGGACCAGCTGTTGATCGAGTTGAACGATATCGTTACCGATCAGCAAGCGCAGTTGGGGCGGCTGGAAGAACTTTGCAATCTGCTCGTTGAGCGAATTCGATCTCTCGGTGATGACCGTTCCGATGAGCCTTCCCAGGATAAGCGACCACCGCATTACTAGCCCGGACTATTCATGAATAGTCCGGGCACCAGGCGTACGCTCTAACCCAAATTTCGTTTTGGCCGCGTTCCTGTAAAGTATGACCAACGTCGACACTGAGGAGACAGAGATGCCCTTGATACTCAGGCTGATGGTTTTTTCGCTGCTGCTGCAGCCATTAGCCCACGCTCAGGATGTTTACGTTCCAAATGAACTGCAGGACTGGCAGGCGTGGGTGCTGCAAGACAAGGAGTATCGCGACTGTCCTTTCTTTTTCGACCGCGGTACTGGTGGCCGGGATGACTTCATTTGCGCCTGGCCCGGACTGCTCGAATTGTCCGTTGACGCGAACAGCGGACACTTCACGCAACAGTGGAGTGTATACGCCGGCGAACAATGGGTGTCGTTGCCCGGCAATGTGGACCACTGGCCACATCGCGTCAAAGCGAATGGCAGGCCGATCGAAGTAGTGCTGCGCAATAACGTGCCGAGCCTGCGCTTGCAGCCAGGTAGTTATCGGCTAGCCGGCAGCTTTGAGTGGGATGAACGCCCGGGTGAGTTGCAACTGTCATCACAAAGCGGCCTTGTTTCTCTGACCGTCAACGGGCGCAAACTGGCACGTCCTGAGCGTACGCTAGCTGGCGTGTTTCTCGGTGAGCGGAAGCAGGAGACCCAGGAGCGCGACGCTGTTCGCACCGAGGTATACAGGCTCGTTGTTGATAATGTTCCAACCGAGTTGACAACACACCTGGAGATCGAGGTGTCGGGTAGTGTTCGCGAAGAACTGTTTGGCGCCCTGCTGCCTGAGGGTTTTGTGCCGCTGGTGTTGAGCAGTCAACTGCCTGCGCGATTCGAACCCGATGGCATGCTGCGCGTCCAGGTACGCCCCGGTAGTTGGACAATTGTGTTGCTGGCCCGGGCACCAGAGGTGCTCAATGCCATCACATTGTCTGACCCTGAGAGCAATCTTCCGCCGGCCGAAATCTGGAGCTACAGATCAAACGATCGTTTGCGCGTGACGGCCGCCGAAGGCCTCGCGCCGGTTGATCCGGACCAGGTAACGGTGCCTCGAAATTGGTATGAACTGCCGGCATTTCGCATCGAACCCGGTCAGACGTTCACCATTACTGAACGCAGCCGTGGCATGGTCGCGGCTGACAATGAGCTGTCGCTGAGCCGCGAAATGTGGCTCGACTTCGAGGGCGAAGGTTTTGTCATGAGCGACAGTATTTCCGGCACGATGCGCACTGCCTGGCGGCTCGACATGGCACATCCCTACGCACTGCTGAGCGCGGCGGAATACGGCGACAATCTGTTGATCACAGCCGGGAATAACGATGGCGAGACTGGCGTCGAATTGCGTGCTAGAGAGGTTGATGTTGAAGCTCTTGGACGCAGCGACACGCGAAGCTCCATGCCAGTTACAGGTTGGGATGCACGATTTGCGACGGTGTCGGCGGTATTGCACCTGCCGCCCGGTCACAAGTTATTGACCGCCCCTGGCGCGGACCAGGCGCCGGGCAGCTGGGTGAGCCGATGGCAATTGCTCGACTTTTTCCTTGTGTTGATCGTTACGATCGCCGCATGGCGATTGTTTGGTCGCACGGCTGGCATTATTGCGCTGGTTGCGATGACCCTGAGTTTTCACGAGATCAACTCTCCATCCTGGTTGTGGCTGAATCTGTTAATCGCAATTGCATTGATGCGCGTTGCACCGCCGGGGCGCCTGAAACAGACCGTGCACACGTATCAGGTTTTGAGTGCTGTACTTCTCGTGGTCGCTCTTGTGCCGTTTGTCGCGAGTCAGCTACGTATCGCGATTTATCCGCAGCTCGAGTCTCAAGACAGCGGACGTTATGCACAAGTAATGCCAGCAAGTACGACACAACTCGAGCAACTCGCAACAGACGATTATCGATTCAGCAACATGGCTGCGGCTGTAGGGGAACGGGCAGAAAATGATCGCCTGCTGGCAGGCAAATTGGCATTGGACCGTCCTTTGGAAGAAATCATGGTGACCGCAGCGAGGACCGGTGCGAGTTACTCTCGCTATGCGCCGAACGCGATCGTTCAGGCCGGTCCTGGTATGCCGTCCTGGCGATGGAATACCTACCGCCTCAGCTGGGGAGGCCCGGTCGATGCTGATCAGTCAATGCGGCTCGTTATCATGCCGAGTTGGCTGGTCTCAGGACTGCGCGTCCTTGAGGTCTTGATGTTGCTGTTGTTTACTGGCGTTCTTGCGGCCGAGGTTCTCAAGCGGCGCATCAGAATACCCGGCGGGCTTGCGACAGGCGGTACGCGGGCGGTCGGTATGCTGGCGGTCGGACTGCTGTGCAGTTTCCTGAGCGTCAGCCCGGTGGCACACGCGCAGACCCCCGATGCCGAGATCTTGCGTGAGCTGGAAACACGTCTGCTCAAACCGCCTGAATGTGTGCCGCGTTGTGCCGAGATCGTTGCTGCGGAGGTTGATGTTGGCGCGGACAGCGTACGCATGAATCTGACCATCCATGCGCTGGCCGAAGTTGCTGTTGGAATGCCGGGGTCTGAGCAGGGCTGGCGCCCGGTGGCAGTGTTGCTCAACGGTACGGCTGCCGGCCAGGTCCTGCGCGGGAAGGATCAGGCACTGTGGCTGAGGCTTGCAGCGGGGCGTCATTCAGTCGAACTCAGTGGTCCCGTGCCGACCGTAGACAGCCTGGAAATTCCTTTCCCGACGCCGCCACGCGTGATCTACGTTGACAGCGACGGCTGGTTTGTCGCCGGCATCAAGGACCGGCGCCTGCTGTCCGGTTCATTGCAGTTGACACGGCGGCAGACCGAGAGTGAGGGCGAATCGACAGTGCGCTGGGAGAGCAGTCGTTTTCCGGCATTTGCACGTATCGAGCGCGCAGTCGCACTGGATCTGGACTGGAGTGTTACTACGACCGTGGAGCGCGTTGCGCCAGTGCAGGGCGCATTGACGCTCGAGGTGCCGTTACTCGACGGCGAATCGGTGTTGACAGAAAACCTCATTGTCAAAGACCAAAAGATCCTCGTGTCGATGAACCCCGATCAGCGTGTTGTTTCTTGGCGATCAAATTTGCCAAGAACATCGCCGCTGGTTCTCAACGCGGAGGCCGGCACTTCGTGGAAAGAAGAGTGGTATGTCGGTGTCGGAAGTATCTGGCACGCAGAGTTCAGCGGTGTGCCCGAAACAGAAAATGATCGCGGCGACACGGATGCGCACATAGCGGAGTTTCATCCCAGGGGCGGGGAAAGTCTGACCATCGTCGCGACGCGACCCGAGGCCAGCGCCGGGTCGACGCTGGCATTTGATTCGGTAGAGCTCGGTGTCGAAAACGGCAGCCGTTCGAGCACGGCCAGGCTCGCACTTGCTTATCGCAGCACCAGCGGTGCGCAACATGTGCTGAAGCTGCCCGACAATGCGGTGGTCACTGAGGTCTTCATTGACGGTGAGTTGGAACCGCTGCGCGCGGACAATGGTGAGCTAACAGTGCCGATATTGCCGGGAGAGCATGCTATCGATGTCGCCTGGCGCAGCGACGGTGACATTACGGCAAGGTCGCAAACGCCGCTGGTCGATATCGGCGCACCGGCCAGCAATATTGCTTTGAATCTGGGCTTGCCGGCGAATCGATGGTTACTAGCAACGAACGGACCGCGTCTTGGCCCGGCGGTATTGTACTGGTCGGAGCTTGCCGTCCTGCTGCTGTTCGCGCTGATCCTTGGACGTGTCAACCTGACACCACTCGGGTTCCGGCACTGGCTGTTGCTGGGGCTCGGCTTCAGCACCTTCAGCTGGCCGGTACTCGGGTTCGTTATTGCCTGGCTGCTTGCTTGCGGCGCGCGCGAAAAGTGGCGGACTGAAGTGCCATGGTGGCAGTTCAACCTGATTCAGGTCGTCATCGCGGGACTGACTGTTATTGCGCTGCTCGCGATTGTCACGAGTCTGCCCAGCGGGCTGCTCGGCACACCCGACATGCATGTCTCGGGCAACAGTTCGTACGGCAACTCACTGAAGTGGTTTGCTGATCGCAGTGAATCGTTGTTGCCCGTGGCGTCCGCATGGTCTGTACCGATGTGGATCTACAAGACGTTGATCCTCGCATGGGCATTGTGGCTGAGTTTTGCCCTGTTGCGCTGGCTACCCTGGGTCTGGCAGTGTTTTTCCCGACAAGGCTTCTGGCGCTCGCGAAAAGCAGCGGGGCTTAGAGCGCAAGAGGGTGATAAGTGACCGCACAAGCAAAGCAGGTTGTGTGGATCATCGTTTATGTCGCGGTGCTGGTTTGGTCCGCTATCGGGGCGAAAGACGGGCTCACCTGGTTTCTCGAGGTCTTTCCGGCATTAGCAGGTGCTGTTGTATTGTGGATAACACGCAAGAGTTTTCCGTTGACGCGACTGACCTATGCACTGATCCTTGTTCATTGCGTGGTTCTAATGGTCGGTGGCCACTACACCTACGCCGAGGTGCCGCTCGGTGACTGGATTCGCGATGCTTTCGACCAGACTCGCAATAATTACGACAAAATCGGGCATTTTGCGCAGGGGTTCATCCCGGCGATTATCGCGCGTGAACTTGTAATTCGGCAGTCGGTGTTCAATTCGATACGCTGGCGTGATTTCTTCATCGTATGTTTCTGCCTGGCCCTCAGTGCGCTGTACGAACTCGTCGAATGGTGGGTTGCCTTAGTGTCCGACGAGGCCGCAGAGGCGTTCCTCGGCACTCAGGGTGATGTCTGGGACACACAGTCGGATATGGGCATGGCATTACTTGGCGCCGTTCTGGCTCTGGTGCTGCTGGGCCGAATTCACGATCGGCAAATTCGCGAGGTGGGGCTTGTCACCGCTGGCGGCTAAGGTCTTGCGGCGCCACGTTACGCTCACGTCGCTGTTGCTCTTTTCGGCGACGGCTGGCGCTGCCGAGTGTGTGGTTCTGTTACACGGTCTTGCCAGGACGTCCGCATCCATGCAGACGATGTATGGGGCGTTGCGCGACGCGGGTTTCGAAGCTGTGAACGTCGACTACCCATCCCGCGAGCGCCCGATTGAAGAGCTGGCGCCGATTGCGGTCGGTGCCGGACTTGAAGGCTGCCGGGCGGTCGACAACATCGATCGCATTCATTTTGTCACGCATTCACTGGGTGGTATTTTGCTGCGGCAGTACCTGGCCAAGAACGAGATTCCCGACCTCGGTCGTGTGGTTATGCTTGGCCCGCCGAACCAGGGCAGCATTGCCGTGGATAAGCTATTAGATGTACCCGGGTTTGACTGGGTCAACGGCCCGGCTGGCAGGCAACTTGGCAAGGGTGAAGCGAGCGTGCCGCTGGCGCTCGGATCGGCTGATTTTGAACTCGGTATAATTGCTGGTGATCGGACCATTGATCCGGTTACATCCGCTGTGCTGGAAAATCCGGACGATGGCCGCGTGTCAGTCGAGGACACGAAGCTCGACGGTATGGACGACTTCGTCGTTGTCCGGCACTCACATGCGTTCATGATGCGCATGCAGCGCCCAATTGAGCTCACCATTCACTTCCTGCGGTCGGGTAGATTTGCTACAACAGGCGAATTATGCTGCCCGATCAAGCCCTTTGCTTCGCCGGCAGTTCACGAAACAGCGCCTTCAGATACTGACCCGTAAATGATTGCTCACTGGCCGCCACCTGCTCCGGTGTCCCGAAAGCGATAACCCGGCCACCGCCGTCGCCGCCTTCGGGCCCAAGATCGATAACCCAGTCCGCCGTCTTGATCACGTCGAGGTTGTGCTCGATAACAACGACTGTATTGCCCCGGTCGCGTAGCCAGTGCAATACGCCCAGGAGTTGCTCGATATCATGGAAATGCAATCCAGTCGTAGGCTCGTCGAGTATGTACAGCGTGCTGCCCGTGTCTCGCTTCGATAATTCCTTCGCGAGTTTGACGCGTTGTGCTTCACCGCCCGACAGCGTCGTCGCGTTCTGACCGAGTCGAACGTAGGTCAGGCCGACATCCATCAACGTTTGCAGTTTTTTTGAAACGACGGGTACGTTTTTGAAAAAATCGGCGGCATCTTCGACAGTCATGTCGAGTACCTCGTGGATATTCTTGCCCTTGTACCGAATTTCGAGTGACTCGCGGTTGTAGCGTTTGCCGAGGCACAGATCGCATGGCACATAGACGTCGGGCAGAAAGTGCATTTCGACCTTGATCACGCCGTCACCCTGACAAGCTTCGCATCGTCCACCCTTGACGTTGAAGCTGAAGCGACCCGGCATGTAGCCGCGCGATCTTGCCTCCTGGGTGCCGGCAAACAATTCGCGAATGGGCGTGAACAGGCCGCTGTAGGTAGCCGGGTTGGAGCGCGGCGTGCGACCTATAGGGCTTTGGCTGACGTCGATAACGCGATCGATTTGTTCGAGGCCGCGAATTTCGTCGTGCGGTGCAGGATTCCGGTTGCTGCGATTCAAGTGATCTGCGACCGCCTTATACAATGTGTCGTTGACGAGAGTTGATTTACCGGAACCAGAAACGCCGGTCACGCAGGTCATCAGGCCGATTGGGACCGACGCCTCAATGTTCTTCAGGTTGTTGCCCCGTGCGCCGATGATCGAAATTTGTCGGCCCACATCGCGTGGTGTGCGCAACTCCGGAACCACGATAAACCGCTTGCCGGACAGGAACTGGCCGGTTATTGAGTGCGGATTTTTTATAATCGCATCAGGGGTGCCGGCGGCAACGACCTGACCACCGTGCACGCCGGCACCTGGTCCGAGGTCGATGACGTGATCTGCCGCCAGGATGGCTTCCGCATCGTGTTCGACCACGATGACCGTATTGCCGATGTCACGCAGGCGCGTCAGCGTGCCGAGCAATCGCTTGTTGTCGCGCTGATGCAGTCCAATCGATGGCTCGTCCAGTATATACATGACGCCAACCAGTCCCGAGCCGATCTGACTTGCGAGTCGAATACGCTGTGCTTCGCCACCAGACAGTGTTTCGGCACTGCGATCGAGCGACAGGTAATCGAGACCGACGTCACTCAAGAAGCTCAACCGCTCACTAATCTCCTTAACGATCTTCCCGGCAACAGTTGCGCGCCAGCCTTCGAGTTCAAGTGCGGCGAAGAATTCACGAATATGACCGACCGACATCCGCGAGATTTCAGGCAGCGTGTGCCCCGCGACAAACACATGGCGCGCAGCGCGGTTCAAGCGCGTACCGCTACACTCGGGGCACGCCTGGCTGTTGAGAAATCGCGCCAGTTCTTCGCGCACAGCACTCGATTCGGTGTCGTGGTAGCGGCGTTCGAGGTTCGGAATTACGCCCTCGAAGCGATGCAGTTTCTTGATTTGCATACCACGGGAATTCGCGTAACGAAACTCCACCTTTTCCTGACCGCTGCCGTACAAAACGACATCACGGGTCTTTTCGCCAAGATCATCAAACGGCGTTTCTATGTCGAAACCGAAGTGCGCTGCCAGGCTTTGAATCATTTGGTAGTAATACGTCGTTTTCCGATCCCAGCCTCGTATGGCGCCGCCGGCCAGCGAGAGTTCGCGATTGACAACTACGCGCGCCGGATCAAAAAACTGTTTAACACCCAGACCGTCGCAAGCGGGGCAGGCACCGCTGGGGTTGTTAAACGAGAACAGGCGTGGCTCGAGTTCCGTCAGGCTGTAGCCGCAGATATTGCAGGCGAAACGGTCCGAGAAGACTATTTCTTCAGCATCAGAGCCATCTATCCACGCGACGCGTGCGACACCGTCGGCGAGACTCAATGCCGTTTCGAACGACTCCGCGAGACGTTGACGAATACCATCTTTGATCTTGAAGCGATCGACAATGGCATCGATATTGTGTTTCTTGCGCAGATCTAAGGGTGGTGGTTGATCGAGTTCGTACACTTCACCGTCGATGCGCGCGCGGATGAAGCCCTGCGCGCGCAGGTCCTGCATGAGTTGCACGTGCTCGCCCTTACGATCTGCGACAACAGGGGCGAGCAGCATCAGTCGCGCTCCTTCCGGCAGGGCAAGAACCTGGTCGACCATCTGGCTTACCGTCTGGGCCTCAAGTGTGACGTCGTGGTCCGGACACTTTGGAATGCCGGCTCGCGCGAACAACAGGCGCAGGTAATCGTAGATTTCGGTTACGGTGCCGACGGTTGAACGGGGATTGTGCGAGGTCGATTTTTGCTCGATCGAAATGGCTGGCGACAGTCCGTCAATGTGATCAACGTCAGGCTTTTCCATCAACGAGAGGAACTGCCGCGCGTAGGCTGACAGTGATTCGACGTAACGACGCTGGCCTTCGGCGTAGATAGTGTCGAAGGCCAGCGAGGACTTGCCCGAGCCCGACAGGCCAGTGAACACGATCAGCCGGTCTCGCGGCAATATCAAATCAATGTTGCAGAGGTTGTGTGTCCTGGCGCCGCGTATATCGATGGACTTCATAAAGGTGATTCAGTAATCGCCAACCAACCTGCTAATATACGCGGCCCGGCAACGGCGGAGCAAAACCGGCTGCAGTGAGATTGAGAAGGCGGGTCGGCAATTTCAGGTACTTCAAGACAATGACAAGGGACAAGTCGCTGATTCCACACATATCCAGCAAGCCGGTCCGCCGCCGATGATTGCGCAGGAAGATGGCGCGATAGTCGCAATGCTACCGGGCGAAAGGCGTGCCGTCGGCGTCATTGCGCTGATTGCGATGCTGCGCATGTTCGGTCTGTTCGCGCTTTTGCCCGTGTTGTCGCTATACGCGGCAACGCTTGCGGATGCGACGCCGATCCTGATTGGACTGGCCGTGGGAGCCTACGGCCTGACACAGGCCGGACTGCAGATTCCCCTGGGGGCCTTGTCGGATCGCGTTGGCCGTGTTCCGGTGATTGTCGGCGGTCTCGCCATTTTTGCGATCGGTAGTGTCGTTGCGGCTCTCGGTGATTCAATCTGGACTGTGATTGCGGGCCGCCTGCTGCAGGGCGCGGGCGCAATCTCCGCAACATTGACGGCGTTAATCGCTGATGCGACCCGGACACACGTTCGTACCCGATCGATGGCGTTCTATGGCATCGGCATCGGTGTGTCGTTTCTGATATCCCTTATTGTCGGACCCTTGCTGGCCGCTCGCTTCGGAGTGACCGTATTGTTCTGGCTCGGGGCACTTTTTGCCATCGTTGCCGCTGTGGGCCTCCGGGCGTTGCCCGCCGGTATCGAACGACCTGCCAGATCGGGGCAATGGAACCTGGCAAGCGCACTGCGACCGGAGCTGCTGCGTCTTGATTTCTACGTTTTCATGTTGCACGCGATTTTGACGGCGAGCTTCGTGGCACTGCCGTTCCTGTTTGCGCACAAGCTCGAACTTGCGATCACGGCCCACTGGAAAATTTATATTGGTGCTTTGCTCGTGTCGCTGCTCGGCACCGTGCCTCTGATAATCAGCGACGAGCGCAAGGGCAAAGCCGCGACGCTCAGCATCGCAGTTGGTTTGCTCCTTGCCGGCGAGTTGATACTCAGTTTTGCGGGTTTTGCGGTTCTGCCTGTATTTTTTGCTCTGGTTTTGTTTTTTGCTGGCTTCAATTTCCTGGAAGCCGGGCTGCCAGCACGGCTGTCATTACTCGCCGAGGGCCAGACTCGAGGTGCATCTCTGGGTGTCTTTTCGAGCTCTCAGTTCCTGGGGGCTTTCGCGGGCGGCCTGATAGGCGGTCGTTTTCTTGCTTCCGGAAACCCTGCCGACGTGTTTTTCGTCTGCTCGCTGTTGGCCGGAATATGGATGGCGGTACAGGGATTTGGCCGTTCAGGTCAGGACACCTGAGAATTGCGCGCTTTGCGGCAGATATCGGGCTGGTATTTGCCTCGGCAGGCTCTACAATAGTTCCCCCTCGCAGCCGGCAGGGTTGGTTTCTAGCGGTGTGCGGAAACACATTAGTCAGAATACAGGACAGGGGATAAGCTATGGCCCGCGGAATTAACAAAGTCATTATTGTCGGCAACCTCGGGCAGGATCCTGACACTCGGTACATGCCAAGTGGCTCAGCTGTCACCAATTTCACTGTCGCTACGAATGAAAGCTGGAAAGACAAAGCGACGGGTGAGCAAAAAGACCGCACGGAGTGGCACAAAGTTGCTACGTTCAACAGGCTGGCCGAAATCTCAGCCGAGTACCTGCGCAAAGGTTCGCAGGTCTACATCGAGGGCAAGCTGCGTACACGTAAGTGGCAGGACAAGTCGGGCAATGATCGTTGGACGACAGAGATAGTCGCCGACGAAATGCAGATGCTTGGTGGCCGCGGTGGCGGTGGTGGTTCGGCACCAATGGGCGGCGATACAGGTCCGGCCAGCGCACCGCCACAACCCTCCAGCGACGATTTTGACGACGATATTCCTTTTTAGGATTTCAGGCAGCCAATTCGTTCTTCCAGGCATGCGTGGCGGATTCTCGTCAAGCTAGAGAGTATGGGCTTCATCTCATAAACTCTTATTGTTCAGTAGGTTAGATCGATGGCCAACAAGCTCTACATCAAGACTATGGGCTGCCAGATGAACGAGTATGACTCGAACAAAATGGCGGACGTGTTGCGCGAGTCGCACGGATATGAGCTAACAGAGAATGTCGAAGATGCTGACCTGCTGCTCGTCAATACCTGTTCGATTCGAGAGAAAGCTCAGGAGAAGGTGTTTTCAGAACTTGGTCGCTGGCGTGCGTTGAAGGACAAACGCCCGGGCGTGATGATCGGTGTCGGCGGTTGTGTTGCAAGTCAGGAAGGTACTGGCATCACCGAACGTGCGCCGTTCGTTGATATGGTTTTCGGTCCGCAGACCTTGCATCGATTGCCGGAGATGCTCGACACCGCACGGAAAGACACCGCTTCTGTTATCGATATTTCCTTTCCTGAGATCGAAAAATTCGATTGCCTCCCGGAACCACGGGCCGAAGGCCCTGCTGCATTTGTTTCGATCATCGAAGGGTGTAGCAAGTACTGCAGTTTTTGCGTCGTCCCGTACACGCGCGGCGAAGAAGTAAGTCGCCCGCTCGATGATGTCATTACTGAAGTCGTTAGCCTCGCGGCGCAGGGCGTGCGAGAGATCAACTTGCTGGGTCAGAACGTCAACTCCTACCGAGGTTCCATGCATGACGGACAAATGGCTGACCTTGCAACACTTATCTACTATGTAGCGGCGGTCGAAAGCATCGAGCGCATTCGATTTACGACATCACATCCGGTTGATTTCAATGACAGCCTTATCCAGGCGTATGCAGAAGTACCCAAGCTTGCCAATTATTTGCACCTGCCTGTGCAGCATGGTTCAGACCGAATTCTGGCGGGCATGAAACGCGGCCACACCGCGCTTGAATACAAACAAAAGATTCGCAAACTTCGCGAAGTACGTCCGGACATTTCCTTGTCATCAGATTTCATTGTTGGGTTTCCGGGCGAGACTGATGCGGACTACGATGCTCTGATGCGTCTTATCGTTGAAGTGGGCTTCGATCAGTCATTCAGTTTCATCTACAGCGCCAGACCGGGAACGCCGGCTGCGAGTCTTGCAGACGACACGCCCATGAACGTCAAGAAGCAGCGACTACAGGCTCTTCAGGCATGCATCAATCAACAGGCAATGGAAATAAGCAAAGCGATGGTTGGAACGACACAGCGCGTTTTGGTCGAGAAAGTGTCCAAGAAGAGTGACAATCAGGTCGCAGGTCGCACCGAGAATATGCGTTGGGTGAATTTCGATGGCGATGCGTCGTGTATTGGCCAGTTCATTGAAGTTGTCATTACTGAGGCGCTTCCAAATTCCCTTCGTGGGCGTCAGGCAGGAAGACTGTCCGGCACGACCTCAGTTTCAGCTTGATGGAACACTGGCCTGCTGCCGCCTTCGTGAAATATGGGGGTTGGCAATACGCCTGCCGTGGGCACACTTCCCAAGCCCGGTGCATCGCGGTACTCTTCGAGGCAATGATCTATTGCTCAAATAGATTTGGTATCGTCGCGGTACCGCCCGAAAGCCCTGCAATCCTGGCAGGCAGATTTTTGCGTAGAGGTTACAAGCACACATCTTGAATGCCGCCCAGATTTCGAGGGACGTAGTCCTCGAGCCCATCGACAATCACCGCCTGGCCAACTTGTGTGGCCAGTTTGATGAACACTTGCGACAAATTGAACGTCGCCTCAGTGTCGAGATTGCGAGTCGCGGCAATCGTTTTCGTGTAACAGGACAATCAGGTGCCGCGCAGATCGGCAGCGATGTATTGCGCGAACTGTTTAAGATGACTGGTATGGAACAACTGGATCCGGAACGAGTGCATTTGCTTTTGCAGGAGTCCGTCATGAACGAAGGAAAGGCCGTGACGACCGGCCCTGATGGGGCTGCACAAGACAATGACGATGTTGTGATTCACACGCCGCTGAGAATCATCCGACCGCGAGGCGCGAACCAGACGGCATATGTCAGGAATATCAATAATCACGATCTCGCGATTGGCATCGGTCCGGCGGGGACCGGCAAAACCTACCTTGCCGTTGCAAGTGCTATCGACGCGCTGGAGAACGAACAGGTGCGACGCATCGTGCTGGTGCGACCGGCGGTTGAAGCTGGCGAGCGACTCGGGTTTTTGCCGGGCGACATGTCGCAGAAAGTTGATCCGTATCTTCGACCGATGTATGACGCGCTGTACGACATGATTGGCGTCGAGAAGGTGTCACGCCTGATCGATCGCAATCTGATCGAAATTGCGCCGCTTGCGTTCATGCGCGGACGATCGCTGAACAAATCGTTTGTAATTCTCGATGAGGCACAGAACACGAGCGTCGAACAAATGAAAATGTTCCTGACGCGAATCGGTTTCGGTTCACGTGCGGTCGTAACCGGTGATGTTACCCAAATCGATTTGCCCACCGGGCAACTTTCAGGCTTGAATAATGCGGCACAGATTCTCGATGGTGTTGACGGCATCGCGTTCACCTTTTTTGGCCCGAAGGATGTAGTACGTCATCCGCTGGTGCAGCGAATCGTCGAAGCTTACGAAGCCGATAACAACGGCGGCGGGCGCTGAAGATTGCATGTGAGTTCGCAGCTGAAAGTGTCAGTGGATGTACAGTTCGCCTGTGATAGCACTGGAATGCCGAGTGAGGAACAGATTCGGGGTTGGGTGGAGCTTGCTGTGGGCGGTGCGCCGCTATCGTCGCAACGCGATATTGAACTGGCAGTGCGTGTAGTCGATGCAGACGAGATTCGTACGCTTAATAACTTGTACCGTAAGCAGGACACCGCGACCAACGTACTGTCTTTTCCGGTTGGCGAGGTCGACGGTTTGCCAGAGCATGCGACCCTGGTGCTGGGTGACGTCATCATCTGTGCATCAGTCGTGTGCACCGAAGCGGCTGATCAGGGCAAGTCACTCGCCGACCATTGGGGCCACATGCTGGTACACGGAACCTTGCACCTGCTCGGCTACGACCACGACACCGATGCCGAATCCCTCGAGATGGAAGCCCTAGAAGTGTGTCTTTTGGCGACGCGAGGCGTTACAGACCCTTATGGGGCGACCTGATATAATAAGCCGTCCTTACGTTATGCGAATAGGTCGGACAGAACACTAAATGAACGACAAACCGCCAAGTACGAGCGGCACAGGCATCACCGGATTGTTTTCGCGCTTACGGCGCGCGCTCAGCGGTGACCCCTGGAGCCGCGAAGAAATTCACGACATTATTCAACAGACTGAGCTGGAGCTTGACGCCGAAGAGAAAAGTATGCTCTTCGGCGTCCTTGAGGTGTCAGAGACGCAGGTGCGCGACGTAATGGTGCCGCGCTCGCAGATGGTCGTAATCGACATTGATCAGGGCCCCGACGAAATACTGCCGGTTATCCTCGAGTCCGGCCATTCGCGCTTCCCTGTAATCGGTGAGGATCGCGACGAAGTGCTCGGCGTATTGTTGGCGAAGGACTTGTTGCGTTACTTCGGCAGCGATCTGGCTAAGGAGCTCACGATTCGCAAGTTGCTGCGCCCGGCCGCCGTGATCCCTGAATCGAAACGTCTCAACGCCTTACTCAAGGAGTTTCGGGACAGCCACAACCACATGGCAATTGTGGTCGATGAGTACGGCGGTGTGGCGGGCTTGTTGACCATCGAAGATGTGCTCGAAGAGATCGTTGGTGAAATCGATGACGAGCACGATCAGGAAGAGGTGGAGTGTATACGACTGGATGGCGAGAACAACGGCGAGCCAAGCTTTGCCGTGCGCGCGCTTACCCGAGTTGAAGACTTTAACGAGTATTTTGAGTGCGAACTGAGCGATGCTGAATACGACACTATCGGCGGGCTGGTCATGCACGAACTCGGACGATTGCCACGTCTTGGCGAGACAGTACAACTCGGCGGCTTCGAGTTTGCTGTCGTCAGTGCCGATGATCGTCGCATCGATGCGTTGCAAGTTCAACGCCATGACAAGTAACCCTAGTCTTCGTGAACCTCCTAGCTTTCCAGATCACCCGGGCTGACACTCGTGCCACGTAGGCGCTCGCCGTCACTGATCGTGGCTGATCGACCAATACTCAGTCGGTCGATCTTCTTTGTGCTGGGCTGTCTTGCAACGACAGCGTTTGCACCAGTGGGATGGGGTTTTCTGGCGCCATTGTTACTGCTGCCGTTTCTATATGCGTGTCTGACGCTGTCGCCCCGAGATGCATCGCAGCTGGCTCTTTGGTTTGGTTTCGGGCTGTTTCTCTGTGGTACGTACTGGATCTATATTTCAGTACATGTGTTCGGTGAGGCGCCATTGTGGATCGCCGTACTGTTGATGTTTGGCCTCGTCCTGCTCATGTCATTCTATATATGGCTGACGGGCTGGCTCATCAGTCGCCTGGCGATCGGTGAGCCCTGGCTGTTGTTGATTGTCGCGCCGGCCGTCTGGGTGTCGATTGAGTGGTTGCGTGGCTGGGCTTTGTCTGGCTTCCCCTGGCTTGCCTTGGGATACAGTCAAATAGACTTACCCCTGGCCGGTTGGGCTCCCGTACTCGGCGTGTACGGTGTCAGTATCATGTTGCTGTTGAGTACGACCGCATTAGTCATTTCATTCAGGATTCGTGGGCGACAGCAATTGGTTGCGATCGCCATCGTGTTACTACCGTGGATTGTCGGCGCAGGACTTGGGCGTGTCGAATGGACCGAGTCCGCCGGCAGTATGATCCAAAGCACGCTCGTGCAGGGTGGTGTTCCGCAGGATCAGAAATGGTTGCCAGGGCAACTGCAGCCGACACTTGATTACTACCGGCGTGAGACGCAACTTGCCCGGACAAGTGAAATTGTCGTCTGGCCTGAGGTAGCCGTTCCCTCGCTCACCGATTTGGTTGAGGATTACATAGCGCTTCTTGAAGCGGACAGTCGAGCGACTGGGCAGACGATCATGTTCGGCATCCTCGAGCGTACCTATGTGCGCAATGACAAGCCAACTATTTACAACAGTGTCGTCATGCTCGACGGCAACCGCAGGCAGATCTATCGCAAACGACATCTCGTGCCGTTCGGTGAGTACTTTCCCGTGCCAGATCGCGTGCGTGAGTGGCTGCGAATGATGAGTCTGCCACACAACGACTTACAGGCAGGAGCCGATATTCAGCCGCTTCTCGTCGCGGCAAACGGGGCCAGGGTGTCTGTCGCGATTTGTTATGAAGATGCTTACGGCGCCGAGCAGCTGTACTCAATGGATGACGCGTCGCTGCTCGTCAATGTGAGCAACGATGCGTGGTTCGGCGATTCGATAGCACCGCATCAACACCTTGAGATTGCGAGGATGCGAGCGCTCGAGGTAGGTCGTTACGTGATTCGTGCCACCAATACGGGCATTAGCGCTTTTATTGGCCCGGATGGCGATATTCTGGAGTCAGGCCCGCAATTTCAGGCGGCGTCGGTGACAGCGAGCGTCGAGCCGCGCAAGGGCAGTACACCGTATATGGAGTGGGGCAACCAACCCGTGATCGGCTGGTGCCTGTTCATCATCGCTGCATTCTGGCTTCGTGCGCGCGGCAGCTTCTGATGGTGCCATGCTGCTGCGAAGCGCGTAGTGTTGATGTACGCTTGCGCGTTGTCGCGAACACAGAACCATACCAGCCCTGAGACCAACCGATGAGCACTGCTTACATCCCTGAAACAGTCGAGCAATCTGCCCGCGAACACTGGCAAACGTCGCGCTGTTTTGAGGTTGGTGAAGACACCGACAAAGAAAAATTCTATTGCCTTACGATGTTCCCGTATCCGAGCGGCAAGCTGCACATGGGGCATGTGCGCGTGTTCACGATCAATGACGTTATCGCCAGGTACCAGCGTATGCAAGGGCGGCACGTACTGCAGCCAATGGGCTGGGACGCGTTCGGCATGCCGGCCGAAAACGCCGCGATCAAACGTGGCGTACCGCCGGCTGAATGGACCTACAAGAACATCGAATACATGCGCGGTCAGTTGCAGCGACTCGGTTACGCTTACGACTGGAGTCGCGAAATCACGACCTGCCGGCCTGAGTATTATCGCTGGGAGCAGTGGCTGTTCACGAAGTTGTTCGAGAAGGGCCTTGTGTATCGCAAGAACTCGGTCGTGAACTGGGATCCGGTCGATCAAACAGTGCTGGCGAACGAGCAGGTAATCGATGGCCGTGGTTGGCGCTCGGATGCTCTCGTTGAGCGCCGCGAAATTCCGCAGTGGTTCATGAAAATCACCGCCTATGCCGATGAGTTACTGGAACAACTTGATCAGATGCCGGGCTGGCCCGATTCCGTGAAGACGATGCAGCGCAACTGGATCGGTCGTTCGGAGGGGCTGGAGTTGTCTTTCGACGTACCTGGTGAACCTGATCCCCTGACTGTTTTTACAACGCGTCCCGATACTCTGTGCGGCGTAACGTACATGGCGGTAGCAGCAGAGCATCCTCTTGCCACCAAAGCCGCAGGCAGAAATCCGGATGTTGCGGCGTTCATTGATGAGTGCAAGAAAACCGGCGCAGCAGAGGCCACGCTCGAGACGATGGAGAAAAAAGGTATGCCACTGGGCATCTCAGCCACACATCCGATCACGGGCGAGGAAGTGCCACTGTGGGTTGCCAATTTCGTACTCATGAGTTACGGCACCGGCGCCGTTATGGCGGTGCCGGGTCACGATACGCGTGACTGGGAATTTGCCAGGAAACAAGGTCTGCCTGTCAGGCAGGTTGTGGCGCCAGCAGATGGCACTGAAATCGATGTCAATGAAGCCGAATTCCTGGACAAGGGCGTACTGGTCAACTCGGGTGAGTACGATGGCCTGAATTTCCAGGAGGCATTTGACGCGATCGCTGATTTTTTTGAGCGCAAGAATCGAGGCAAGCGTAAGGTTAACTACCGGCTGCGCGACTGGGGCGTATCGAGACAGCGATACTGGGGTACACCAATCCCGATTATTTACTGTGATGACTGCGGTGCTGTACAGGTCCCTGAAGACCAACTGCCCGTGGTATTGCCAGAAAATGTGGAATTTACTGGCGTTGGTTCGCCGCTGCGTGACATGCCTGAGTTCTTCGAAACGACGTGTCCTGCATGCGACAAGGCAGCGCGACGCGAAACGGATACGTTCGATACGTTCGTCGAGTCGTCGTGGTACTACGCGCGCTATGCTTGCCCCGACAATGATCAGGCTATGCTTGATGAGCGAGCCGGCTACTGGTTGCCCGTCGACCAGTATACGGGAGGCATAGAACACGCCATCCTGCATCTATTGTATGCGCGTTTCCTGCACAAACTGTTGCGTGACGAGGGCCTGACCGCGAATGACGAGCCGTTTACGAATCTGTTGACACAGGGAATGGTGCTGAAAGACGGCGCGAAAATGTCCAAGGCGAAGGGCAATACTGTCGACCCGGAAGGACTGATTGCACGGTACGGTGCTGACACCGTGCGGTTGTTCATGATGTTTGCTGCGCCGCCTGAACAAGCGTTGGAGTGGTCGGACGATGGTGTGCAAGGGAGCTTTCGATTCCTGAAGCGCTTTTGGGCTGCTGTGCTACAGCACATTGATGGTGGTCCCGTCGAAGAACTAGACAAAGAGGCGCTTGACGCTGCACAGAAAGGCTTGCGGCGCAAGACGCATCAAACGATTGTGAAGATCAGCGACGATATCGGCCGGCGCTATACGTTTAATACGGCAGTTGCGGCGTCGATGGAATTGCTCAATGCGATCAACAAATTTGAAGATGCAACAGACGTCGGTCGCGCGGTCCAACAAGAAGCACTGGAGGCCGTGGTGCTTATGCTGTCGCCCATTGTGCCGCATATATGCCATGTGTTGTGGCTGCAATTAGGGCATTCGAGTGCTCTGATCGATCAGCCATGGCCAACACCGGATGAAGCAGCCTTGGCGATGGATCACGTAGAAATCGTAGTACAGGTCAACGGCAAGTTGCGTGGTCGTCTTGCGGTTGTCGCTGATGCCGACAAAGACTCGATCGCAGCGGCCGCGATTGCTGATCCTAATGTGCAGCGATTCATCGCTGATAAGGAGATTCGCAAGACTATCGTCGTACCTGGCCGATTGGTAAACATCGTTGTTTAGGCAAAATGTGAACAGACGTACCGGACGAGCACAGATCCTCGCTCTGTTGCTGTTTGTGTCGGCGATGAGTGCGTGCGGGTTTCATCTGCAGGGCGCTGTAACGATACCGCGTGACATGGAACGCACGTACATCGAAACAGTTGATCGCCACAGTCTGTTTTATCGCGAGTTACGCCTGCAACTTAAGGCAGCGGGTGTGCAACTTGTTGATTCTTCTGCCGATGCCACCGCGATTTTTTCTATTCTCGTTGACGATACTGACCAACGCGTGTTGTCGGTCTCGGCTCGCAATGTGCCGACAGAGTATGAAGTCTACTATTCCGTTCGCTACTCACTGACTGGTGAAGAGCGTAGATTGCTCGAGTCGCAATTCGTCACGCTGACTCGCGACTACACCTACGACGAAACGCTGGTTCTCGGAAAAGCGCTTGAAGAAGATCAGATGCGCAATGCAATTGTTGCTGACCTCGTGCGTATCGTCCTCAGGCAAATCGCCTCGTTGTAGGAACGGCCGGCGCAGTGCGCGTGTGACTTGTCAGGCGTTAGCGCGATGACGGGTTGCCGAGCCGCGCCGCACGTACACGCCATTTAAAAAGCCTATAAAAACAACCACTTGGTGAATTGCGTCCGAGTGGTTGTTTTTGGCGATCGGCGATTACGGCAGTGTATAGTCCGGTATGGTCTGGATTCGTTACGTCTGGTATTTCATTGGTGTCGCGCTGGTTACGTGGATGCTGACACAGCTTGAAATTTCCTTTCCCGGAAGCCTCAAGCTGCACGAATTCGCCAATGAAAGTGAGCAATTGGGTACCAGTGAGTTTTCACCGGTTGAAATCATTCAGTCAGTCATTATCGGTGTCTGTGGGTTGCTAATGGCGTGGGTGACGAAATACTGTCCGTCCCAAAGACCAATCGCCATTCCCTTCGGCGGGATGGCGCTCGCATTTTTAATTAGCGAACTCGACTATTTTCTAGACCGTTACCTGGTAGACAACCTCTGGCAGGTACTGATTATTGTTTCTGGCGCACTTGTGATCGCCTACACGTATCGACAGCTGCGACGTTTTCGGGTTGCCTGGGGGCGCATCTGGCCGTCGCCTGGTCTGGCTTTGTTATTCGCTGGTGCTTTGATTCTGTTTGTGTTCGTACGTCTCATCGGGCTTGAGTCTTTATGGATGTCAATTCTCGGGGATGGCTATCATCGAGTCGTCAAACTGGCCGTCGAAGAATTCATCGAACTGATCGGTTATCTACTATGGTTGATCGGCTCAATCGAATACACCTATCAGGCACGGGTCATTGCGATGCGAGATCCGCAGCCGGCCGCGAAGCGGCGCCGCCAACGCAGGCTTCCCGACAGCAAGGGGCGTTACTAGCCCGGACGATTCATGAATAGTCCGGGCTAGATTGGTGACGACCGCGAATCAGTCGCCAAAGCTGTCCTCAATTCGTTTCAACAGAGAATTCGTGGCCTTTCCACCGAGCTGAATTCGTGGCCTGCCTCCGTTGAAATATTCGGGTTTGCGGCAATCTTGTTATCATTGCGGCTTTTCATCCGGCGAGTTCCATGGCGATACATCTGCATGACACGATGAAGGGCAAGAAGGTCCTTTTTACACCGCTTAAAGAAGGTGCGGTGACCATGTATCTCTGTGGCCCGACGGTCTACAACTATGCACATATTGGCAATGCCCGGCCCGCAGTCGTCTTCGACCTGCTGGCACGCGTACTTCGGCGCCACTATGAGGTGACGTTTGCCCGCAATATCACCGACGTCGACGACAAAATAAACGCAGCCTCGATCGAAACCGGCAAGCCGATCAATGAGATAACGGAAAAATTCATCACCGCCTATAACGACGATATGGGCGCCCTCGGCGTATTGCCACCCGATATCGAGCCGCGAGCGACCCAGCATATTGCAGAGATGGTCTCGATGATTGCGGCGCTGATTGAGAAGGGCTTTGCGTACGAGGCCGACGGTCATGTGTTGTTTGATGTGCCCAGTTATGACGCCTACGGCACGCTGTCCAGGCGCGACCTCCGAGAGATGATTGCGGGATCGAGAGTTGAAGTTGCGTCGTACAAAAGGTCGGCGCACGACTTCGTACTGTGGAAACCATCGACACCGGAATTGCCTGGCTGGAAATCACCCTGGGGAGTTGGTCGACCTGGGTGGCATATCGAGTGCTCGGCGATGGCTGAGAAACACCTCGGTGAAACCATCGACATTCATGCCGGTGGTCAGGACCTGGTGTTCCCGCACCACGAAAACGAGGTTGCGCAAAGCAATTGCGCACATGATGGCAAGCCCTTCGCACGATACTGGTTGCACAATGGCTTCCTGAGCATCAACAGCGCCAAAATGTCGAAGTCACTGGGCAATGTTCTGCTCGTGCATGACATGATCGGGACGATTCCTGGCGAGGCAATAAGGCTCGCGCTGTTAGGCGCACACTATCGGCAGCCGCTGGACTGGTCCGACGAGACACTGCAGGAGGCGCGACGCAAGCTCGATCGACTCTACACGGCCGTGCGCGGCATCGAGGTGACGGAGAGCCTGCGCGCGGGCGCCGAGCCGCCCGTAGCCCTGATCGCAGCGCTTGAGGACGACATCAATACACCGAAAGCGCTCGCCGAGTTCTTCGGTATGGCGCGGGAACTTAACAAAGCGACCGATGCAGACAAAAGACAGCAACTTGCGGCATCCATGTACGCGGCAGGGGATCTCATGGGTATCTTGCAGATTGACCCGGAAGAGTGGTTTGCCGGGGATGTTGAGGGTGAGCTTTCGGTAGAGGAAATCGAGACACTGCTGGCAAACCGTCAGGCGGCGCGCGCCAAGCGCGATTTTACGGCAGCGGACGCGATCCGGGATCAGTTGATGGTGGCGGGCGTGCAAATTGAAGATGGAGCGAATGGCACATCCTGGAAACGAAGCGATTGACGACAATGACGAACGAGATCCGTGCTGCGCAAGACGAACTGGTCGGGGAGTTTCAGCTGTTCGATAACTGGATGGATCGCTATCAATACCTGATTGATTTGGGGCGCCGATTACCCGCACTTGACGAATCCGAGCAAATTGATGCGAACAAGATCAAAGGTTGTCAGTCGCAGGTCTGGTTTGCCGCCAGTGAGAAAGACGGCAGACTTGAATTTCGGGCAATCAGCGACGCGGCTATCGTCTCCGGACTGATTGCGTTGTTGTTGCGCATATACAGTGGCCGACGTGCGCAGGACATCATCGATACCCCACCTGATTTCATCACTGCGCTCGAGCTGGAGCAGCATTTGAGTGCGACTCGGAGCAACGGGCTTGCAGCAATGCTCAAAGCGATACGCAGTTTCGCCGAATCGGCGCTGCAGGCGGCCTGATGTTCGATGCGTTGAGCCGGCTGCTGGCTTGGCCACTGCTCGCCGTCGTCTGGCTGTATCGGCTTGCGATCTCGCCGTGGCTCGGCAACAACTGTCGCTTTGACCCATGTTGTTCTGTGTACGCGGCCGAGGCTTTGCGCGAGCACGGAGTTTTTCGTGGCGCCTGGCTTGCGGCGGCGCGAATCGGGCGTTGCCACCCGTGGGGCGGGTCCGGTTATGATCCCGTGCCTTTCGATGCTGGCGTGGTCGAAACAGAAGCAGGAGGCGAGACAGAGGATACCGCAGCGATTCTGAAACAACGGACCGCGGTACTCAGTCACGCCTACGGGCTAGTCAGCCGCGGTAACCGCGCTGGTGGACTTGCGCACATTTTTGAGTGGCTGGAGGAGGATCCTGTACGAGGTGGTGCCTGGGCGTGGTTTCTTGAGCAGATGTTGCTGTGGGAAGTGAATGTCGCGGCGTTGGAGTTTGCCCAACGATATTTGCAGCGCCTGCTGCGTGCGGAGCAAACCGTTTTGGCAGTCAAACTGATGCTGCGTTGCCGACAGATCAGCGAGACGTTTCAGCCGCTCGCCGCCGACAGGCCGCAGGCGCTCGCGGCCGCCAAACAATGTCGCAGCGATGAGTTGGTCAAGCTACTTGGCTAGATGATGCGACAGCGCCTGGTGAGAATGCTGTTAAAAAAGTGTGCGCCGGCGAGCGCGGTGGCGCCCATAACGGTCAATAGTCGGTCAGCCAACAAGCCGAATTGATCGTGGGCAATCGTGCCGCCGATCGTGAGCAGCAGCATGCCAGCGGTTCCGGCCGCAACTACGCGCAGGTTGCGGTGGCGTTGAAAGCCGATGCCAAGTGCAACAATGCTAAGCGGTAGAACGACGATGAGCATCTGGGCGTGCAAGTGTCCATCGAAGTATCCGGATAGAAACGGCAAACCTGCGACAATGAGCGGCAAGGCCAGGCAATGGACAAGGCAGAGCCCGGACAGGGCGACTGCCGCGCCATCGAGCCACGCGGTCGATTTCGCAGAATTTTGATCCATTGAGCGTTACCGTTATGCTGCGCAGGGCAGGTGAGACCTTACCCGTCGTGCAGGACAGTAAAAAAGATATATTATAACATTATAGCCATCCAGGGTTGTCAGACCAACCTGTGGACGCTTGGAGACAGGTGGAGAGCACATGGATAAACGATTACTGTCATTTCTCAGGTGCCCGGTAACACAGAAAGGGCTGTCACAGGCCAAAAACGATACGTTGCAGGACATCAATGCCGCGATTGCCGCGGGCAAACTGAGCAACCGGGACGGACGGATCCTGGCTGAGCCCTTGTCCGAGGCGCTGATCACTGACGACGGTAAGGTCCTCTATCCGGTCGCAGACGGCATACCTGTGCTGCTCGAGGACGAATCGATTAGCATGGAGCAGTTAGCTTGAGACGTCGTTTCGTTGCACCGCCTCCAGATTTTTTTGTGCGCCTGTATAATCTAAAGGCCAAACATCCGATCCTCGTTGCGTGAAAATTCAGGCCAATCAGCTAGCGTCTCACCTGAAGAAGAACCTGGCACCCTGTTACCTGGTTACGGGCGATGAGCACCTGCTTGTCGATGAGGCACTGGATGCAATCAGACTTGCTGCGCGCCAACAGGGATTCACGTCACGTGAGAGTTTTGTAGCGACGACGGGGTTCGACTGGGCACAACTGCGGGATTCGAGTGCGAACCTCTCTCTGTTTGCGGAAAAACGCATCATAGAATTGCGCTTGCCGACCGGCAAACCTGGCAAGGCGGGTGGCCAGGCAATCGTGGATCTTGTCGCGCAGACTGATGCCGATCTGCTGTTTATCGTCAGTGCACCGAAACTCGATCGCAACACTACTGCGTCGAAGTGGGCCAAAACTCTGGAGTCCAGAGGCATCAATATGCCGATTTGGCCGGTCGGTGTCCGTGAGTTGCCGGGCTGGATTGCCCAACGAATGCGATCCGTCGGTCTGCAACCTGATCGGGAAGCGATTGCACTGATCGTCGATCGAATTGAGGGCAACCTGCTTGCGGCCGGGCAAGAGATTGAGAAGCTGAGATTGCTGTTGGGCGAGGGTCCTGTCACCGCAGAAGATGTCAGTAACGCCGTCGCGAACAGCAGTCGTTACGACGTGTACAAACTTGCGGATTCTGCGTTGGCGGGCGACGCGAGGCGCACGATGAAGATTCTCTCAGGATTGCGTGCCGAAGGCGTTGAGCCGGTAATTATCATTTGGGCATTAACGCGCGAACTGCGAACATTGGCGAGACTCTCCGAGGCTATTCAGCAGGGCAAGGACCTTGGCAGCAGCATGGCTAAAGCGGGCGTGTGGCGTACCCGCCAGTCACTCGTGCGCAGTTGCGTGGGTCGCCATCAGCCGGGCACGTTTTACCGGTTACTGAAAGCGGCAGGCGGGGCCGATCAGGCGGCAAAAGGACAGTCCGGATCGGATCCCTGGCAGCTCTTGACCGACCTTGTCATCGGCCTGTCGCTCCCGGGAAGCAGAGCAGCATGACCCGCACAAGCGAGAGGGTCGTCATTCAATGAGCCCAATTGGGATATTCGGCGGCACTTTTGATCCGATTCATTATGGCCACTTGCGGACTGCATTCGAGATGTTGCAAGCGTTGCGCTTCGGAGAAATACGCTTTTTTCCGAGTGGCGATCCGCCACATCGCGGCGCAACCTGTGCCAACGCCGAACTGCGCTTCGAGATGGTACGTGTTGCAGTTGACCAGCAATGCGGCTTCGTTATTGATGATCGTGAAATGCAACGTGACGGACCGTCGTATACCGTCGACACATTGGCGGCGGTACGGGAAGAATTTTCCGGGCAGCCCCTTGGTCTGATACTCGGAATGGACGCGTTCCTCGGACTACCGACCTGGCATCGCTGGGACGAGATTCTCGGGTTAGCACACATTGTTGTTGCACATCGGCCGGGCTGGCGCGTACCTGATATCGGGCCACTGGGTGGGCTGCTGGCCGAGTGTGGAACACATCGTATCGATGATTTGCATGACAGCACTCATGGCCGAATTTATGTTCATGCTGTGACTCAACTGGAAATTTCGTCGACAGAAATTCGCGAGCTCGTGGAGGCAGGCAATGATCCGCGTTTCCTGATGCCAGATTCGGTTCGCGATGTGATTGCAAGCAGTAAATGCTATGGGACATTGGAGAATTAGAAATCTATTAGAAGAGCCACAATTGGTTTTTTTGACGACGCCATCCGAAAAGCCACGTTTTTCAACAGGCCGTTAATTATTCAGAGGGAGTGGCCTTGCTAATGAATGAAGATCACCACGTATGAACAGTAAACAACTAACCGACCTTGTCGTCGACGCGCTTGACGACTTCAAAGGGCAGGACATAGTGACACTTGATGTCCAAAAAATGACATGTGTTACCGATTACATGGTCGTCGCCAGCGGGACGTCTAGCCGGCATGTTCAGGCGCTCGTTGAAAACGTAACCGAGAAAGCTGTGAAAGTGGGCCACAGGCCTATCGGTGTAGAGGGTGAGAACGGCAGCGAGTGGATTCTGCTTGATCTGCAAGATGTGCTGGTGCATGTCATGCTGCCCAAAGTGCGCGAGTTCTATAACCTGGAAAAACTCTGGTCGTTTGGTCCTGCAAGCGATCTTGTGGCAACTGACCGTTAAGATACGCATACATATCACCGTGGCGGAGTAAGGTACTCCGACAAGGCGATTTTGTTGGAGTACTGAAAATGCACATTCGCCTTATTGCCATAGGTGATCGCCAACCGCCGTGGGTCGACGATGCTTTTGGCGCGTACTCAGGACGGTTTCCGCGCGAGTGGAAGTTTCGTCTCGACAGCATTGCAACCGCGCGTCGCACAAAGAACGACAAATCCAATCAGGCCATGGTCGCGGAAAGTGAGCAATTACTGGCAAAACTAAAGCCGAACGAACAGGTCGTGCTGCTCGATGAACGTGGTAAGCAATTGACCAGCCAATTGCTGGCCGACAGTGTCGGTAACTGGCAGGCAGACGGTCGCGATCTCAGCTTCGTGATAGGTGGTCCGGATGGTGTCTCGGACGAGTGCCGGAGCCGTGCTGACTTCATCTGGTCGTTATCGAGCCTGACATTGCCGCATGGCCTGGCGCGGGTGCTGTACGTTGAGCAAATGTATCGTGCCTGGTCGCTGCAGATGGGCCACCCGTATCACCGCGAATGACGATACCACCGGTACATTTGGCCTCATCGTCGCCCCGACGCCAGGAAATTCTGGCGATGATGGGTATAGCCTTCAGTGCTGCCGGCGCAGATGTCGACGAACAGCGCCTGGCGCATGAGAAGCCCAAATCGATGGTGTTGCGCCTGGCGAGCGCGAAAGCGTCCGCAGCCCACTCCGATGCGACCCAGCTCGTCATCGGCGCCGATACAATCGTCACAGTCGACGACGAAGTTTTCGGCAAGCCGCTGCATGAGGATGACGCGCTGCGCATGCTGGCAGCGCTGTCCGGGCGCACGCATGCGGTGCTGACCGGGGTCGCTGTGCGATCGCCGCTCGGCGTGCAAACATCTTTGTCATCAACAGAAGTGCGGTTTCGGGAAATCCGTCCTGACGAAGCGCTTGCATACTGGCAAAGTGGGGAACCCCGCGACAAGGCAGGCGCGTATGCTATCCAGGGTCGCGGTGGGGTGTTTGTACAGGCGATCAGTGGTAGTTATTCGGGAGTGGTCGGGCTACCGGTCTTCGAGACTGCCAGGCTTCTCAAAAACGCTGGTCTGGACCCAATATTAATGCCTTTGAGCTCATGAATGGCAGACGACTCGCGAAAAGAGGAAATCCTGATCAATGTGACGCCGAGCGAAGTGCGTGCCGCGTTGCTTGAGAACGGTTTTTTGCAGGAAGTCCATATTGAGCGCGCTACACATCGCGGCCTGATCAGTAATATCTACAATGGCCTGGTGTCGCGCGTGCTGCCTGGCATGCAGGCAGCGTTTGTTGACATCGGCCTGGAGCGCACGGCTTTCCTGCATGCTTCGGATATCGTACGACGCTCAACCGCCGATGATACAAGCGATGAGCCGCCGGATATCCGGGATCTGGTACGTGAAGGAGAAGGCGTGCTGGTACAGGTCGTACAAAACCCGCTTGGCAGCAAAGGCGCCCGTCTGAGCACTTTCATTACGCTGCCGTCGCGGCATCTGGTGCTGTCGCCAAAACTCGATGGCGTTGGTATATCAGCGCGCATCGAAGATGAGGAAGAGCGGCGACGATTACGGCACGTTGTCGAGGAATTACTCGCGGAATGCGGGTATTCAGGCGGCGTGATCGTGCGAACGGTCGCCGAAGGCGCCGACCTTGAACCATTGCGGGCGGATCTGAAGTATCTCGTGAAACTCTGGGATGTTGTTCAGGAACGGTGCAGCAGTGACAGTGTAAAAACACTGATCAATGGCGATTTGTCGTTGCCGCTACGGGTTCTCAGGGACCTTGTGTCGAGTGACGTCGAGCGCATACTTGTTGATTCGGAACGAGATTTTGACGACATGCGGTCTTTTTCGGACACTTTTCTACCCGAGGTGGCGCCGATGCTGGAGCTGTACGGTCGGCGCCGGCCAATCTTTGATCTGCACTCAATTGAGGATGAGATCAGCAAGTCGCTCGATCGAAAAAGTACATTAAAATCAGGTGGTTATGTTATTTTCGATCAGACTGAGGCAATGACGACGGTGGACGTAAATACTGGCGGCTATGTCGGGCACCGCAATCTTGAGGAGACAATTTACCGGACGAATCTGGAGGCGGCCGTAACAATCGCGCGACAGCTCAGGCTGCGGAATCTTGGTGGCATTATCATAATCGACTTTATTGATATGCAGGAAGCTGAGCACCGCGACAAAGTACAGCAGGTGCTGGAACAGGCACTTGGAAGAGACCATGCGCGAAGCCAGGTTATGCCTTTGTCACCGCTTGGTCTGGTAGAGATGACACGCAAGCGGACACGCGAGAGTTTGCAGCATATCCTGTGCGAGGATTGTCCAAGCTGTGATGGCCGGGGTTTTGTGATCACCGCTGAGTCAGCTTGCTTTGAGGTGTTCAGGGAAATTATCCGTCAGTCGCGACAATTTGAATTTGAAACGGCGCTGGTGCTGGCGCACCAGGATGTCATTGATTTGTTGCTGGATGAGCAGGCGCGAAGTCTGGCAGACCTTGAGGAGCAGACGGGCAAGACGATACGACTACAGCCCGAGTCACTGTACCTGCAGGATCAATTCGATGTCATTCTGATGTGATGCTTCATAAGTCGGCCCAAGCCTGCGAATAGATGTGCATATGAAAAATCTACTACAACGCCTGATGAAGTTTGCTGCCTACTCGGCGGCGGGTGTTGTCATTCTGCTCGCAGTTGCCGTCGGACTCTTTCGGTTGTTCGTGCCACGCCTGCCCGAATATCAGGAAGAGATCAAGGAATGGGCGAGCACAGCGGTCGGAATGAATGTCGAATTTTCTGGTATGGACGCGCGCTGGGGCCTCAGGGGGCCTGAACTCAAGTTTTATGGTGCAGAGCTGATAAGACAGGACACGATGGCGCGCATCGTCGCTGCTGAAGAGGTCAGCGTTGGTGTTGGCGTCATACGGCTGCTCGTTGACCGCACGCTCGTGGTGGATCGCATTATCGTGCGCAATACCAGCGTTGAAGTTCGACAGCTGGAGAATGGTCGATGGAAAATTCAAGGTAGCTTCGTCGACGAATTACTAGGCACGCGGAAAGACGGTCCCCGGGACCTGGGCGGCTTCGAGGTCATCGGGCAGGACGTCGAGTTGCAATTTCTGCAACCCGGTGACCAGCGACCGCACAATATTCATATTCCGAGACTACGGGTACGGCGCGACAACGCGCGCCTCGCCGTCGACGCGACGGTGCTGTTGCCAGGCGATCTCGGCGGCGAGGTGGACCTGGTGGCGACACAGCTATTGGCGCCTCCGGTTGGAATGCGTGGCTGGGATATGACCATTGACGCCGAGGATCTCGAGCTTGCCGGTTTAATGGATCTGCTGCCCCCGGATGTTGCGCAGCTGGTCTCGGGTAGCGGCGATATTGATCTGTCAGTCGCTTACAAAAGTGGCGTCCTGCAAAGCGCCACGGCCGAAGTAGATTTCAAGGACATATTGCATGATGGTGGTGTCGAATTCGATGTAAGTGGCAGGATTGAGTTTCATAATGATCCAGATGGTTGGCTGGTCGCCGCCGATGGTTTTCAGTTGACGACGCCGGCCGGTGAATGGCCTGCATCCTCGCTACGCGTTGAGACAAGTACTGCTGCCGACGGTCACATCGTCATGCTCGATTTGCGTGCTTCCTATGTCAATCTCGCCGATCTCGCTCTGTTTGGACCGTGGCTCAGCGAGCAACAAAAGGAACTGCGTTCGCGATTTGATCTGACGGGCGTCGTACGGGATCTTGTGGCGACGAGTAGTGACGTCGACACGAGAACTCCGCGATATGACGTATCGGCCAACCTGGACGGCGTCGGGTTTGCGCCGTACCAAAAATTACCGGAGATACGCGGCTTCTCTGGTCAGCTTCGTGCTAATCAGTCCGGCGGACGGTTGGAAATCGAATCACAGGATGTCACTGTCGGCCTGCCCAACTATGTCAATGAGACCATTATGCTTGACGATGCGCTGGGTACTGTTATCTGGCGCCGCAGCAATAATCGGACAACGATTCTGTCGGACAGTATCGCAATTCGCAATGCTGACTTTGACAGCGAGTTGAACATAGAACTGACGCTTCCGGACGGTGGCGGCGCTCCCGTCATTGATCTTGCGAGTACCTGGAGCGTGACCGATATCTCTTCGGTAAAGCGTTTTCTTCCCGAAAAAGTAATGAAGCCGAAGACGTATCAATGGTTGCAGCAAGCGCTGGTTTCTGGCCGCATTCCCCGCGGCACAACTCGACTATACGGGCCGCTCGACAAGTTTCCGTTTGATGGTGGTGAGGGCCGGCTGCTAATCGAGGCGAACGTCCGTGACGCGACCCTTCGTTACAGTCCGAAATGGCCGGCGGCCGAACTGATAGACCTTGACGTCGTTCTCGATAATCTGCGGCTGTACTCAGTTCGTAGTCATTCCACAAATGTCGGCAACGAAGTCATTAATGCACAGGTTGAAATTCCAGACTTCCGGAATCCCATACTGACTATCGACGCTTTCGCAACGGGCACGCTGGAGAGCATTAGACAGTTTGCCGTGCAAAGCCCTATAGGAAAGATATTTGGTGGTCAGCTCGATCGTATCACCGTTGCAGGCGGCGCATCGTTCAACATTGATCTCGTGGTGCCGATACGGGACTGGAGAAGCTTCGAGTTCACAACTCGAATTCGAAGTGACCGCGGGTCATTGCAATTTGAAGGTCTCGACCCGCCTGTGACCGAACTGAGCGGCGTCGTAACGATAGATCGCGACACGATCAGTAGTGAGGCACTCGTCGGGCAATTTCTCGGTCAACCGATTGCTATCGAGTTGCTGCCAGCGCCAGAATCGCTGCCGAATTACCGGGTCGTGGCGAACGTATCCGGTTTAGCAACGGCACCGGGCCTGATTGAGGGATTTGGTGTTCCTCTGGAGAATTTTCTGAGCGGAGCTGCAAGTTACACCGCGAGCCTCCTGTTTCCGCGTGGCAAACAGGAAATACCACCACCATTGAGGGTTCATATCGAAAGTGACCTGGTTGGTATCGGGGTCGATCTGCCAGTACCCCTCATGAAAAGTCCTGGCGACGCAATGCCATTGGCCGCAGTCATCGAATTTCCACGCGGTGCAGAGAAGATCCATACCAATGGCGAGATTGCAGGGTTGCTGGAGTGGCAGGCCTCGTTTGCAAAGGTCGACGATCTCTGGGATTTCGATCGCGGTGTGCTGGCGTTGGGTGATGAGCCCTTGATAGCGGCCGAAACCCGCGGCCTGCATTTGCGCGGCAGAACCGAGTCTGTGCGACTGCAGGACTGGTTTGATTTATCCAAACGCGGGGACGCCCGTACTGGAGTAGCCGAGCGCATTCGGTCTATCGACATGACAGTCGATAACCTGTACTTGCTGGGACAACATCTCAGCAATCACCGGGTTCGTGTTGACCGCAGTGCGCAGGACTGGATGGTGCAGTTCGAAGGCGAAAATATCGTGGGCTCCGCCGTAATTCCCTACGACTTCGCCGCGGATAGAGAGTTGATTCTCGAGATGGAAAAACTCGTTTTGCCTGGCGATGAGGATAACAACTCCGATCCTGGTAACAAGGTAGATCCACGGTCTCTGCCAACAATCTCTCTTAAGGCGGAAGAGTTTGCGTTCGGCGATCGTTATCTTGGTGCCGTCGAGGCGAAATTGGAGCGTACAGAGAACGGCTTTGAGGCGCATAGTATCGTTGCCAAAGATGAGTCATTCGAGATTATTGGCAGCGGCAATTGGCTGGCCGATGACACGGATCCGGCGGGTCATCGCAGTTCTGTGTCGGCTACGCTCACGAGCACGGATATTGCACGTACGATGCAACGGCTTAATTACACGCCTGGCATTATTGGTGAGGAAATGGGGGTGCAGCTTGACGTGAGTTGGTCGGGAGGTCCGCGAGAGGACTTCATGGACTCCCTTGACGGTGATATCCGAGTACGTTTTGGCGTTGGCCAACTCGTTGAGGTTGAGCCCGGAGCCGGACGCATGTTCGGTCTCATTAGTATCGCCGCGCTACCCAGGCGCTTGTCACTCGACTTCCGAGACGTGTTTGAAAAGGGTTTCGGTTTCGACAACATTAACGGCAGCTTTCGTTTGGTTGACGGTGAAGCCTATACATGCGACCTGTCGCTTTCGGGCCCGGCCGCAGACATTGGTATTGTCGGTCACGCGAGTCTTGTGGGGCGGGACTACGAGCAGACCGCAGTGGTCAGCGCCAATGTTGGTAGCACGCTACCGTTGGTCGGGGCGGTCATTGCGGGACCGCAAGTGGCTGCTGCATTGTTGATATTCTCCCAGATATTCAAGAAACCGCTGCAGGACATTGGCCAGGTTTACTACAGTATTGGCGGAACCTGGGATGAACCAATCGTTAACGCGACAAACGACGCGAGTTTTGTAGCGAGTGGTGAGTTGGCCGGATGCGTTAATGATCAGGAGTAACCGGTGACAAACTCCAGTACTGCGTCAAATTCATCTGTATTGAGTACAAAAATCGTTGAAAAATGCTGTTGCCAGGCGCGCCGCGTGCGGCAGAAGGATGTGGGGGCATTTTCGATGGCGATAAGCCATTGAAAGTGAGAGCCGATTGAAAACCGAGTTTTGCGAAAAGTGGTGTTGAAAAAACCAGAGATGTTATTTGGCCGGGCTGTGAGGGGCTGAAACATGCGCGTTGCCGCAATACAAATGAATAGCGGTGCTGATCTTGCCGCAAATTTGCAATTGGCCGATGAGTTGCTTGGCGATGCTGCAGCAGAAGGCTGTAAATTTGCCGCATTGCCTGAGAATTTTGCGCTCATGGCGGCTCGCGCCAAGGACAAGGTATCGTATGCCGAGGAGCCTGGGCAGGGGCCGATACAGGCTTTTCTGGCCGATGCCTCACGCCGCCACGCTTTGTGGATAGTCGCCGGAAGCATGCCACTGGTCTCTCCGGACGCCGGTCGAGTATATGGTGCCTGTCTTGTCTTCGATGCGGACGGCAATGCTCGGGGCTGTTATCGAAAGATCCACTTGTTTGATGTCAAGCTGCCAGGTCGTGACGAGGCCTACAAGGAGTCGTTGTCGATGTACCCGGGCGACGATCCAGTCACACTCGATACACCAATTGGACGAGTTGGGCTGGCGATTTGTTATGACGTCAGGTTTCCGGAGCTCTTTCGCCGCCTCGTTGACGGCGGTGCATGTGTTTTCGCGGTGCCGGCGGCGTTTACGACGGTGACCGGGGAAGCGCACTGGCATACGTTGCTGCGAGCACGCGCAATCGAAAATCTGGCGTATGTCATCGCACCCGGGCAATATGGTGCACATCCGGACGGTCGATCGACGTTCGGGCATTCACTGATTTGTGACCCATGGGGACGCATACTGGCCGAACAGGCCGAGGGCAATTGTGTGGTTGCCGCCGACATTGACCCGGAACTGTCGGCGAGGTTGCGCAGAGAGTTCCCGGCACTCGCGAATCGGCAGCTCTGAGACCTGGTTTTATCGGATACGAGTATTGAGCGGCACAAGCCAAACAACGATTGATTCCGTAATGTCACGCATGCTTGCGCCGGCCGGGCTTGGGGAGCGTGACTTGAATACGACGCTTGGCTCGATGATGCGAGGCGGAGTCGATTACGCCGATCTGTACTTTCAGGTCAGCCGCCACGAAAACTGGACCGTCGAGGATGGGATCATTCGCGAGGGCAGTTTCAGTCTTGATCAGGGCGTTGGCGTGCGCGCGGTAAGCGGCGAAAAAACAGGACTGGCCTACTCGGACGAATTGCTGCTTCCGGCATTACAGGAGGCGGCCGGCGCAGCCCGGGCAATCGCGCGGCAAGGTGATACCGGGCAATTACAGGCCTGGCGTCGCCATGAATCAGCGAGCCTGTACCCTGTGACAGATCCGACCACCAGTATTAGCGATGAGCAGAAAACGGGGCTGCTTGCAGAGATCGACCGCGGTACGCGCCAACTCGATTCACGAATCGAGCAAGTCATCATTACCCTGTCGAGTGGCCAGGACCTGGTTCTGATCGCAGGCTCTGACGGCACACTTGCGGCCGATGTGCGGCCGCTGGTACGCCTGAATGTCAGTGTGATACTGGAGCAGGATGGTCGACGCGAGCAAGGATATGCGGGCGGCGGGGCACGCGCGGATCTCGACTATTTTCTCCGGGGCGACCTGCCAATGAAATACGCGCGGGATGCCGTACGCCAGGCGGTCGTGCAGTTTGATGCTGTGCCGGCACCAGCCGGACTCATGCCGGTGGTTCTCGGCCCTGGCTGGCCGGGCATTCTGTTGCACGAAGCCGTCGGACATGGCCTCGAAGGCGATTTCAATCGCAAAGCTACCTCGGCATTTAGCGGTAAGGTTGGCCAGAGCGTTGCGTCGCCATTGTGCACGATCGTCGACGACGGAACATTGCCGAATCGACGCGGCTCACTCGCAGTAGATGACGAAGGCACGCCTGGTCAATACAACGTACTGGTTGAGGATGGTGTGCTGCGTGGCTATATGCAGGATAAGCTCAATGCGCATCTGATGGGCGTTGCGCCGACCGGCAATGGGCGGCGTGAGTCGTTTGCACATATGCCGATGCCGCGCATGACGAACACCTACATGCTCGCGGGTCCTCACAATCCTGACGAGATTATTGCATCGGTCGACAAGGGTCTGTATGCACCGAATTTCGGTGGCGGCCAGGTTGATATTACGTCGGGTAAATTCGTGTTCTCGGCGAGCGAGGCCTACCTCATAGAGAACGGCAAAATCACTGCGCCGGTAAAAGGCGCGATGTTGATCGGTGATGGCCCGGAAGCGTTGACGAAGATATCCATGGTTGGCAGCGACCTTGGATTTGATACGGGTGTCGGGACCTGCGGCAAAGAGGGACAGTCAGTACCGGTCGGCGTTGGTCAGCCAACATTGAAAATTGATAAGTTGACTGTTGGCGGAACCGCCTGATCGTTCGAAAAACTGCGACGGTTTTGATTCCAGGTTGACATAAAGTCGTCAGAGCGGG
>Ga0255052_10000239_pt1 | contig 43476 bp, 38 predicted proteins | sample JV7_2_21_MG_FD_188632 | JGI IMG/M metagenome (GOLD analysis project Ga0255052, IMG submission 188632) | Seawater microbial communities from Jervis Inlet, British Columbia, Canada - JV7_2_21 | ecosystem: Environmental > Aquatic > Marine > Inlet | place: Canada: British Columbia | collected...
GATCTCACACAAACGCCAAACGGTGTGACGCTGCCGGATGGCCGTCCCCAATATTTTGGAATTGACCCACTGCTGCCGGGTTGTGACGCGACATTCAACGGTATTGGCCAGGGATTCAGCGGCTCCGAGATATTTCCAGGCGGAGCTTGCGACGACGAAAGCAACGAGAATCAGGACATCCTGATGACCAACGGCGTCGAGGGCGACACGAGCTCCTTCGCGCTGATCCTCGACAAGGATTTCGTTTTCTCCGACAAGACCTCGTTCGACATGAGCTTGGGTTATGCCTACACGGACTCGAAGACGGGCAATGCCATCAACAGCTCGACAGCCTGGTCGAATTATGAAGAGGTCTCTGTGGCGATTCCGGGCCAGGTTCGCCTCGCACCGAATCTCTGGGCGAACAAGCACAACATCACCCTGCGGGGCAGATTGCAGCATTACTTCCTGGACAGCCACCCGACGACGTTCTCGTTCTTCTTCAACCGCCGTTCCGGCCGTCCGTTCAGCTACGCCTACGAGGACGACACGGTTGAAGAGTATTTTGGTGATTCGGATGATGAGGCTCGCATCCTGCTGTACGTGCCGACAGGGCCGACCGATCCACTCATGGACTTCTCGAACCTGGATCAGGGTGAAATCGACGGCCTGTTCGCCTTCATCGAAAGTTCCGGCCTGGGCAAGTACGCCGGCGGTATCGCACCGAGGAATGCGTTCAATGCTCCGTGGAGCAACGATCTGGACATTCGCATCAAGCAGCCGATTCCGTTGAGTGGCGACCATACGCTGGACCTGTTCTTCGATATCGAGAATGTCCTGAACATCTTCTCGGACAAAGACAACATCAAGCGCTATCCCCACACGGACGACGTCCAGGAGGCGGCTCGCCTTCTCGAGATCCAGCAGTTCGGCGCGCCGGTCAACAACTTCAACCAGTTCGAGATCACGCGCTGGTACAACGAAGGCCACAACTGGAACGAAGATGTAGACGACTCCGTCTATCGCATCCAGCTCGGGGTCCAGTACCGGTTCAGATAGTCGGTAGACGTGCAAGACCAAAGGGCGGCCTCCGGGCCGCCCTTTTTGTTGGAGCCCGCCATGCGGGCGATTGAGGAGTTCGCCCGCATGGCGGGCTCCTACCGGAAGCACTCCGTACGATCGGGGCCTAGTTCCGCGTAGCGCGGATTCGCAGCATCCACCGGCACACCGATTTTGCTGCCTTCGGCCTGGGCCCTGAATATGGCATCAAGGACCAGGTATTTGAGTTCGGAGCCCGGTCGCGACACGGGTCGATCCTGAGGCAGCTGATAACCATCGCCGCCCAGATAGAGGAAATCCGGCACGACGAGTGTGTACTCGGTGTCCGCATCGATTTCCCGCCAGCCGTCTTCGACCGGCACCTGCATAGTTACGATGCGCGAGCCGGTTTCGAGGCTGCGATCGACGCACACGCGGAACCCGGAGATCTGCGGAAAGTAGCCCTGGCTGGACCCGGTGCCGCGATAGCCCGCTTCCATCACATCGCGAAACTCGGCACCTGTGACTGTCGTGTATCGCAAGTATGAGGAGAATCCGAATGTCCTGCCAATATCCTCAAACAGGATGTCGCCCGTTATGAAGTCGTCTATGCGCAACGTGCCGCTGTTGATGAACGCAAGATCGGCAAGCGGTTCTCCGAATGCAGTGCGCATCTGATCGACGATAAAATTTCCCCATGCTGTTTCGCTGTTCCTGGTCGTCTCTTCGGTCACGTCAAGTGGGAACGCCGCCTCGCCAACGCGTGCCTCGAGAAACGGGTACAGGCTTAATAGTCGATCGCGCCACTTTTCGTCTATCAGGTCATACTCGGCGTCCATCGCGACGTCTTGATCCATGTCCAGCATCTGGCCGTCGATGTGCGGTGTGCCTGCCGCATCAAAGCTCACGTCGATTCGCCAAATGGCACGAGCATTGGATGCACCCTTCATGACGGCGGCTGAGTCGTCACTTAAGGCGCTGAACTTAGGTTCGTGATCGTGCCCACCGACGATGAACGCCAGCTTCGGATGGTCATGCCTGAGCCTGGCAAGTTGCGTGTCTGTCACCATGTGCAGATGCGTGAGTCCGATAATCAGATTGACACCCTGTGCCTCGAAACTCTCGACAACTCGCTCAGCAACGCCAAGGTAGTTGCGGTCTACCGTCAAATAGGTGCGATCGTTACCGCCCTCGTCCGCATGTAGCGTCAACGAGAAAACGCCGATCGTCTTGTCGCCGTGTTCGAACGTAAAACTCGTCTGCAACATCGAGTCGACATCAGGACTGCCGGTGTTGAAGTGATAGTTGTCTCCGAGCCAATCAAAGTCTGATGCACGCATCGCGTTGACCAGGTGCTCCGACGTGCGCCGATCAAATTCGTGATTACCCGCCACGAAATGCACAGGCGCAAGTGCATCAATGAAATTGAGCGCCTCGACCATTTGCAGTCCATTCCACAACTGACTTTCGAGCGACGGATACAGCAGGTCGCCTCCGTGCAGGACGTGTACATCCCTCCCCTCACGTTGCAGCTGCCGAATGACCGTGACAACACGACTGAAGCCGCCCTTTTTGCCGTCCTCCACATCGCCAACACGGTAAGTATCATTCAGGTGGATAAAGGTGAGTCCCGGCGATTCTGCTGGAGTAAACTCAGGGTTGGCGGCGCAGGCCGTGATAAACAACGCTAGCAGCGCGGAGATTCTCATAATGACGTTTCGTTTTTCGCTTGTTTTCATTTTCTCATTGGCCTGTGCGTCATGTACATCGACACCTGTTGCTCATTCCCCAGATCGGGATCTGGGCATTCTCTGGGTGAAACATGCCGCGGAGTACCGGGCATTAACAATGCAAGTCTATCAGTCTGCCGGGCGTGCACTACCCGGATTCATCGACGATCAATCCTGGTCCGCGTTGCCGGGGCAGGATGACGCTGAGGGTCTTCCGCCCGCAATTATTCTTGACGTCGACGAAACCGTTGTCAGTGGTGCCAGTTTTCAGCTGGTATTCGAGCGCCCCTTTACCGATAAGAAAATGTACGACTATTACGAAGAACACGATGCAAGTTCTGTACCCGGCGTAGCCGAGTTCGTAGCTGCCGCCCGGCAAGCCGGGGCTGCAGTTTTCTTTGTTACCAATCGGCCGTGCAGACAGATCAACGACGATCCGGACCCGTGTCCGCAGAAGCGCGCGGTCGTCGAAGAGATTCACGAAATCGGCATCGATACTGACGACGCACATGTCATGTTAGCCGGCGAGCAGGGCTGGGATCGCGCAAAGATTGCCAGAAGGAAGTACATCGCGAAGACTCATCGAGTCATTATGCTGATCGGCGACGACCTCGGTGATTTCGTACCATGCGTTCGTACAAAACTGTACGGGCCTTGCACAGAACCAGCGACAAAAGCCAGCCGCGTGGGTCTGGTTGAAAAGTACTCCGAATTCTGGGGGAAAGGCTGGTACATCCTTCCAGGCCCGATGCACGGCTCGTGGACCTCATTTCGTTAGCTTACGGCCATGCTTTTGAGTCAAAAAAAGCGTATTCTTGAGGGTCGAAAAACCCGGTAACACCTTGAAAAGAAAAAGAACTCGCTGCCGCTGAAGTTTCGCGACGGCGAATCAATTGCGAGGTCTGTCATGGCAAAACTGAAGTGCGGTCTGATCCAAATGGCGCTCAAGGGCGACGGTTCGATGGAGCCCGCTGAAATCCGCGACCGGATGATTGAAGCACATATCCCGCTTATTGAAGACGCTGCAAACCAGGGCGTACAAGTCCTGTGTTTTCAGGAGGTGTTTACGCAACCCTATTTCTGTCCGAGTCAGGATCGGAAATGGTACGCCGCCGCCGAGAACATTCCTGATGGGTATACAACGAAACTCATGCAGGAATATGCGAAGAAGCACAACATGGTCATCGTCGTGCCAATCTACGAAGAGACGATGCCGGGCGTTTATTACAACACGGCAGCCGTCATCGATGCCGATGGCAACTTCCTCGGCAAGTACCGCAAGACACATATTCCGCAGGTCGACCCCGGCTTTTACGAGAAGTTCTTTTTCAAACCTGGCGACTCCGGATGGCCGGTCTTCGATACGGCCTACGTAAAGCTTGGCGTCTATATCTGCTACGACCGGCATTTTCCCGAAGGCTGGCGAGCACTTGCACTCAATGGTGCCGAGTACATCGTCAATCCGTCGGCAACGGTCGCAGGGCTAAGCAAGTATCTGTGGGAACTCGAACAACCTGCCTCTGCAGCGGCCAACGGAGTTTTCATCGGTGCGATCAATCGCGTCGGCAGCGAAGAGCCGTGGGCATCAACAATGAACATGGGCGAGTTCTACGGTTCGAGCTACATCGTCAATCCTCGCGGCACGATCGAGGCACAGGCCAGTTACGGCGACGACGAACTACTCGTGCATGAAATCGATCTCGACATGGTGCGCGAGGTTCGCAACACCTGGCAATTCTTCCGCGATCGCCGGCCTGAAACATACGGCCCGTTAACGGATGATTGAATCGACCAGCAAGCTACGAACAGTCGGCGAGCACATTGAGCTCGACGTCGGCGAGGACATCGCCAACAGCCCACGCTATAACGACGACATCGCCCCGACACGGGCCGCACAGCGGACATGGACGCGCTGGAACGTCGCATCACTGTGGGTTGGCATGGCTATCTGCGTGCCAACCTACATGCTGGGTGGGATATTGACTGCTGGTTTCGGCCTGTCGGTATCCGAGGCGCTGTGGACGATCCTGATCGCCAACATCGTCGTGCTAATCCCTTTGACGCTGAACGCATTCCCGGGCACGCGCTACGGCATTCCGTGCCCGGTTGTATTGCGCGCTTCGTTCGGCATCATCGGCTCGAACGTACCCTCGCTAATTCGCGCGATGGTCGCCTGTGGCTGGTTCGGTATTCAGACGCTGTTCGGCGGCATCGCTATCGACATCCTCCTGTCTGCCATATTTGAAGGCTGGGCCGCGCTAGGTGGAACCGGCGAAGTTTTGGGTTTCTTCATTTTCTGGATCGCCAATATCACGGTTGTGATTCGCGGCTCCGAATCGATTAAGCACCTCGAGGCGCTGGCCGCCCCGCTGCTGTTGATCGTGGCCATTGGTTTGATTGTCTGGGCAATGCCCCAAGTATCGATAGGCGAGGTACTTGCGACACCGTCAGATCGACCGCCGGACGCTTCGTTTGCCCCCTATTTCATGGCTGCGCTGACCGCCATGGTCGGATTCTGGGCCACTTTGTCGCTGAACATCCCGGACTTCAGCCGTTTCGCAAGATCGCAGCGCAGCCAAGTCATCGGTCAGATAATTGGATTGCCGTTAACAATGTTGATGTTCGCGGGCCTCGGTGTCGTGCTTACCGCCGCGTCCTTTAGCCTTGTGGGCGAAACGATATCAGATCCAATAAACCTGATTGGCAGGATCGACAGGCCGTTCTGGGTCGTCGTGTCCATGCTCATGATCATCCTTGCGACGATTTCGACCAACACGGCAGCGAATATTGTCTCACCGACCAACGTTTTTCAAAACATCGCACCGAAATATATCAATGAGCACAAAGGCGTCATTCTCACTGGCATCATTGGCATTGTGTTGATGAGTTGGGAGTTGTTGAAGAGACTGGGCTGGTTGGAGACTGACATCAGTGTCGAGAGCCTGTATGAAAACTGGCTGCTCGGGTATTCTAGCCTGCTGGGCCCGATCGCGGGCATCATGGTTGTTGACTATTTTGCAATCAAGAAACAATCGTACGACGTGATGGCATTATACCAGGACAACGCCGGCTATCCGGCATGGAACAAAGCTGGCTTCATCGCGTTCTTAGTACCTGTGGGCTTTACCCTGATCGCGATTACAACCGGCCAGTTGAACTGGTTCTATGACTACGGCTGGTTTACCGGATCGATATTGGGCGGCGTGATTTATTACTTCGCCGCCAGACATGAAGTAAGGAGTTGACGATGACGGTTCTCATCAAGGGCGGCACAGTAGTTAACGCAGACCAGTCGGTTCGAGCCGATGTCCTTTGCCAGGATGGACTTATCGCTGCGGTCGGTGATGGAATTGATGCACCGAAAGGAGCGACAGTCGTCGACGCCAGCGGGCAGTTCGTGATGCCGGGCGGTATCGATCCGCACACGCATATGCAACTGCCATTCATGGGCACCGTGACGAGCGAAGACTTCTATTCGGGGACAGCCGCCGGCCTCGCGGGTGGCACGACGATGATCATCGACTTCGCCATCCCGAATCCACAGCAGAATATATTGGAAGCCTACAATCAGTGGCGCGAGTGGGCCGAGAAGGCCGTGGCCGACTATTCGTTCCATGTGGCGATCACGTGGTGGGATGACACCGTGCACGCCGATATGGGAACCCTGGTTCACGAACACGGCGTCAACAGCTTCAAGCACTTCATGGCGTACAAAGGCGCCATCATGGCCGATGACGAGATTCTCGTGAACAGCTTCTCGCGAGCACTCGAGCTTGGTGCGATACCGACTGTGCATGCTGAAAATGGCGAACTCGTCTTCAGGCTGCAAAAAGAACTGTACGAGAAAGGCATCACCGGACCTGAGGGACATCCCTTATCGCGACCGCCCCAGGTCGAAGGTGAGGCAGCAAACCGCGCTATCCGTATCGCAGAAGTATTGCGTGTACCGCTGTATGTCGTACACAACTCCTGCCGCCAGTCGCTCGAAGCGATCACGCGGGCGCGCAATGAAGGGCAGCGCGTCTTCGGCGAGGTCCTCGCAGGTCATCTGCTGGTCGACGATTCTGTGTATCGCGACAAGAGCTTCGAGTCCGCGGCCGCACATGTCATGAGCCCACCGTTTCGTTCGAAAGAGCACCAGTCAGCGCTGTGGCGCGGCCTGCAGTCAGGCAACCTGCAGACGACGGCGACCGATCATTGCTGCTTCTGTGCCGATCAGAAAGCGATGGGCAAGGACGACTTTCGACTGATTCCGAACGGCACCGCAGGCATAGAGAATCGCCTCGAAGTTCTCTGGGATCAGGGCGTCAATACGGGTCGTCTGACGATGAATGAATTCGTTCGCGTCACGTCGACAAACGCAGCGCAAATTTTCAACATCTATCCGAGGAAAGGCAGTGTTTCGGTCGGCTCCGATGCGGACATTGTCGTTTGGGATCCGCAGGCGTCCAAGACGATATCCGCCAAAACACATCATCAGAAAATTGACTTCAACATATTCGAAGGTATGACCGTAATGGGCTGTGCATCGCACACGATCAGTCATGGCAAAGTCGTATTCGCCGACGGCGATCTCAATGTCGAACGCGGCGCCGGGCGCTATGTCGAGCGGCCGAGTTTTGCGCCGTATTACGACGCGCTGCAAAAACAGGCGCAACAAGCGGAGCCGGTCGCGGTTAAGCGCTAGGCGCACCGGGACGACACCGATGGCCAAAACAAGCTCGGACATTCGTTGCAATCGGCTCAACAAGGCCGAGATCGACAGGAACTTCGGCGACCTGCATCCGCCCCTGGCGCGCTCCGAAGCATTGATCGAGGCCGACCGCTGCTACTTCTGTTATGACGCGCCGTGCACGACCGCATGTCCGACCGGAATCGATATCCCGGGATTCATTCAGAAGATTCGCAGCAATAATACTCATGGCTCGGCACACACTATATTGCGTGAGAACATCATGGGCGGCATGTGCGCACGCGTTTGCCCGACCGAGGTGTTATGCGAAGAGGCTTGCGTTCGAAACTCACATGAAGATAAGCCGGTTGAAATTGGTTTACTGCAACGCTATGCGACTGACCGGATATTTGAACATGGCAAGCAGCTGTTCGCGCGCGCGGCGGACAGCGGCAAGAAGGTTGCTGTCGTCGGTAGCGGTCCCGCCGGTCTGTCATGTGCACATCGGCTGGCCATGCTCGGCCACGATGTCATTGTCCTGAATCGTGACAGAAAACCCGGCGGCCTGAATGAATACGGCATCGCTGCGTACAAGACTGTCGATGATTTCGCGCAGCGCGAAGTTGACTACATTTTGTCGATCGGTGGCATCGATGTCGTGAATGACGTCGAACTCGGCGTCAATTTCACGCTTGCCGAACTACGCGAGAAGTACGACGCGGTGTTTCTCGGCATAGGGCTCGGCTCTGTCAATGAGCTGGGTGTTGACAACGAGGATCTTCCCGGAGTCAAGAACGCGATCGACTACATTGCCGATTTGCGGCAGGCCGATGACATGAGTGCATTGCCGGTTGGCCGCAATATTGTTGTCGTTGGTGGCGGCATGACTGCAATTGATATCGCGGTCCAGAGCAAGCGGCTCGGTGCGGAGCGTGTCGACATCGTCTATCGACGAGGACCCGAGCAAATGGGTGCGAGTGATTTCGAACAGAATCTCGCACAGACGAATGGCGTCACCATCCACCACTGGGCAGTACCCGTCGGATTAATGGCTGACGCTGGTGGCACGATCACGATCGAACTGGGGAAGACCGGACTCGATACGGATGGCAAGCTCAATGTCAGCAGCGATACATTCTTTCTCGAGGCCGATATCGTTTTCAAAGCAATTGGACAGAAACTCGCCGATGAAAAGCTCGGCAGCGAACTCAAGGGCCTGCAGCTCGAGCACGGCAAGATTGTCGTGGATGAGTCGCAAGCAACATCGATTGCCGGTGTATGGGCGGGCGGCGACTGCGTCGTTGGCGGCGACGATCTGACGGTATCGGCAGTGCAGCACGGCAAAATCGCGGCAATCGCGATGGATCGGCGGCTGCGGACCTGAGTGAAGGTGGAGATAGCGTAATGGCAGACCTGACATCCGAATTTCTCGGCATTCGCTCACCGAATCCGTTTTGGCTTGCTTCAGCGCCACCGACAGACAAGGCATACAACGTCAATCGTGCGTTCGAGGCCGGCTGGGGCGGCGCGGTGTGGAAGACTCTCGGTGAGGACCCACCCATCGTCAACGTTAACGGCCCCCGCTACAGCGCGCTGCACAGCAACGATCGTCGTGTTATCGGTTTTAACAACATCGAATTGATCACCGACCGGCCACTGCAGACCAATCTCGACGAGATCAGGCAGGTCAAGCGTGACTGGCCCGATCGCGCGCTCGTGGTATCGGTCATGCTGCCGATGAACGAAGAGACCTGGGCCAAATACGTTCCGATGATTGAGGACACGGGCGCGGACGCGTTTGAATTGAATTTCGGCTGTCCACACGGCATGTCTGAGCGCGGCATGGGCGCGGCGGTTGGCCAGGTACCCGAATATATTCAGATGGCGACGGAGTGGTGCAAGAAGGTGGCGACTATCCCCGTGATCGTCAAGCTGACGCCAAACGTCACCAACATCGTGCCGCCGGCGAAGGCAGCGAAGGATGGCGGGGCTGATGCCGTGTCACTGATAAATACCGTGAATTCGATCATGCGCGTCAATTACGACACCTTGACGATGTACCCGACGACGGACGGCATGGGCACACACGGCGGCTATTGCGGCGAAGCCGTGAAGCCAATTGCGTTGAATATGGTGGCCGAGATTTCGCGCACGGCGGAGACGTCCGATATACCGATTTCAGGCATTGGCGGCATCTCCGACTGGCGTGACGCGGTCGACTTCCTCGCTCTTGGCGCGAGCAACGTTCAGATCTGCACGGCTGCCATGGTCTATGGCTTCAAGATTATCGACGACCTCACAGACGGGCTTAGCAGTTTTCTTGATGATAAGGGCATGCAGTCCGTGTACGAACTGGTTGGCAAAGCGGTACCCAGTGTTACCGACTGGCAATACCTGAACCTCAATCACGTCGAAAAAGCGCATATCGATCAGGATCTGTGTATCGAATGCGGCCGCTGCCACATCGTCTGTGAAGACACGTCACACCAGGCGATCATGAACTCGCGCAACGGCGAGCGACACTTTGAGGTGATCGACGACGAGTGTGTCGGCTGTAATCTGTGTGCCAGCGTATGTCCGGTCGACAGTTGCATCACAATGCGACCGGTGACCGACGGCATTGACGCCCGGACCGGGAAACCAATAGTTACCGAGAAAGCCAACTGGACGACGCACCCGAACAACCCGATGCGCAAGGATGGATAACACGATGACCGATGAAGAACTCCTGGATGCCGCTCGCATCGCGAGAGAGAAGGCGTATTGCCCCTACTCCGGTTTTCGCGTCGGCGCGGCAATTCTCGATGAGAATGGCCGGGTTCACGTTGGCTGCAATGTCGAAAACGCCGCCTACCCGCAAGGCAGTTGTGCTGAAGCGGGTGCAATTTCGGCAATGATCGCGGCTGGCGGCCAACGCATCGTTACGATTGCCGTCGCAGGTGGCGGCGAAAACAAGACCCGTGCCTGCACGCCCTGCGGCGGCTGCCGACAACGTATCCACGAGTTTTCAGATGACGACACGCGAATCATCGTCAAGGACGACGACGAGGACTGGCATACCTATACGATGGCGGATCTGCTGCCATCATCATTCCACCTGTAGGAGCGGCTTCCGCGGCGAGAACCAGCATGCGGTCTGCGGACGCGATGATTGTCTCGCTCATGGCTCGCTGCGCTGCGCTTTACTTCGCTCGACAAAACATCCCGCCCGCAGACCCTCCGATCCCTGCAGAGGCTCGCTATCGGTGTGTGTGCTCGAGCGTCGTGCGTAGCGCCGCGACGCAGGACGCCAAAGCAAGCGGAGGACGATCTGAGCGAGCCAGGGATGGCGAGCGAGGTTAAGCGAGAGCACACACCCGGTAGCGGGCCTGTACGACATCGGCCGTATATTCGAGTCGCGGCTGAAGCCGCTCCCACAGTCCGGCTTCGATAGCGGGGCTCTTGAAGCCGCTCCTACAGCAGGGCGATTACTTCGTCGCGTGTTGGGAGCGATGGTTGTGCGCCGAGTTTGGTCGCCGCCGCTGCGCCCGCAGCGCAAGCGAACTGCAGCGCTGCCTCTGGTTCCTGGCCTTCAACCAGCGCGACCGTCAGCGCGGCCGTGAACGTGTCACCAGCCGCAGTTGTGTCAACAGCATTTACTCTCGGCGGTTTCGTTCGCGCGATATCTTCGCCCTGCCGTGACAGGACCGCTCCGGCCGCGCCAAATGTCGTTGCGATCATGCCAACGCACGCACTCAGGCTTTCGCCATACCAGGCCGCCTCGGACTCGTTGACGACAATCAAGTCCGCGCGCTGCAACACCGACACATCAATCTGCATTGCCGGCGCGAGATTTACACAGATGAACCCGTCGAACTCCGCAACTGCCTTTGCGACCGTATCCGTTGGCACCTCCAACTGACAGATCAGCGCGTCACCAGTTGGGAGCGCCAACAGATCTGGTGCGAGCCGCCGATTCGCACCCGGCGCGACGACGATATGATTCTCCCCCGACGGCGCAACGGCGATCAGCGCTGTACCGGTCGGGATATCATCAACAGCCTGACAGTCGCTGAGCTCCACGCCACCGTCACGCAGCAACGTCAAAGCTTCATCGGCCGCAGTATCACTACCCACGCACGCAACGAGTTTGACGTCCGCACCAAGGCGTTGCGCGGCCAGCGCCTGATTCGCGCCTTTGCCGCCTGGAAACCTGCTGAGTTCAGCGCCCGTCACAGTTTCCCCAGGTGCGGGCAGGCGATCAACCGTTGCGACGAGATCGAGATTGACCGAGCCGATGACTACTATTGTTGGCATGACATTCAGTCCCCGAAGCGAGCGAGCCTCTCGATAAGCAGGTCGTAAAAACCATCCGCATCGACTGAGTAGACCCAGTAAACGTTGATCGGTCGATCCGTTACATGCCAGAAATCAACGGCCGTGTGTCCCAGCGTCAGTTCGGACTGCGTTTCGATCGAGACATTGCAATCCCTACCCTCGAACAACTCCGGCTTGAGTAACCACGCGATCGTGCAGGGATCGTGCAAAGGCGCACCCTTGGAGGTGTACTTTTCTGTATCAAAGCGATCGAAGAAACTCAGCATGCCGGCAGTCGCATCCGCGACCGGATTGCCTATTGCTTTGATGCGTTCAACCCTGTCCTTTGTTGACAGGACCTGATGCGTAACGTCGAGGCCCATCTGAGTGATCGGCCGGCCGCAGCGCAAGACGATGTCGGCTGCGTCCGGGTCAACGAGAATATTGAACTCGGCAGATGGTGTGCGATTACCGCCTTCCCGCATCGCGCCGCCCATCAGCACGACCCCCTCGATCTTCGGCAGGATTGCAGGTTCTCTGTCGATCGCAGTGCCAATGTTTGTCAGCGGGCCTGTAGCTACGAGAGTGATCAACGCATCATCAGCACCGAGCAATGTCTTAATAATGAAATCGATGGCATGTGCAGACTGCAGCGGTGTCGAAGGTTCAATGACATCGATGCCATTGATTCCGGTATCACCGTGAATCATCTCCGCCGTCTGCAATGGACGAATCATCGGCGTTGCACAACCGGCATGGACGGGCACGTCGGATTTCCCGGCGATGTCGCACATTTGGCGTGCGTTGCGGTGCGTGAGCTCGAGTGGAACGTTGCCACCAACCGTGGTTATCCCAAGCAGTTCGAGTTCGGTCCCAGAGGCAAACGCGAGGAACAGCGCGACAGCATCGTCCTGTCCCGGATCGCAGTCAATGATGATCTTGCGCGCCACGGTCTTAGAACGTCAGCATGAGTCCCGCGAGCGCCGCGCTCATGAGGTTGGATAACGACGCGGCCAGCACTGCCTTCAGACCCAGTTGGCCGATCAGGTCGCGCTTTTCAGGCACGAGCACACCAAGGCCACCCAGCAGGATCGCAATCGACGACAGATTCGCGAACCCGCACAGCGAAAACGTCGCAATCGCAATCGTCCGGGGACTCATACCGGCAAGATATTCATTGATGTGGGAGAACGCGACAAACTCATTGAGAATCAGCTTTTCTCCAAACAAGGCACCGGCCGCCTCTGCTTCCGCCCAGGGCACACTAAGCACGTACATCAGGGGCTGGAAAATCTTGCCGAGAATTGACTGCAGCGTAACGCCATCAATGCCGACCAGGCTGAACAGGCCACCAACAAGACCATTGAACAAAGCGATCAGTGCAACGAAAGCAATCAGCATGGCGCCGATATTGGCGGCCAGTCGCAGACCATCGGTGGTACCCGAAGCTGCTGCAAGGATAACGTTCTTGTGTTGGCTCGGCTCCATTATCAGCTTCTCGTGGCCACCAGCAGGGACGACCTCATCATCCGGCATCACGATCTTCGCCATTAGCAGGCCACCAGGCGCCGCCATGAATGCGGCCGCAAGCAGGTACTTGGGCTCTGCGCCCATGAGTATGTAGCCCGCCAGAACTGTTCCGGCAATAGATGCGAGGCCCGAGACCATGACTGCGAACATCTGCGGTTCCGTCAGATTCTTCAGGTACGGCCTGACGACCAGTGGCGCCTCGGTCTGGCCCACGAAAATATTCGCCGCCGCGTTCATCGATTCAACGGCCCCAGTGCCGATAATCTTGTGCAAAGCACCGCCAACAAGCTTGACGATCCATTCCATGATGCGCAGGTGATACATCACGGACATCAGTGCCGCGAAGAAGATAATGATCGGCAGCACATTGATTGCGAAACTGAATCCGATCACGTTCGTATCGGCTAATGGCCCGAACACCATGTCGATGCCAGCCTTGGAATAGTTGATGACTGCCAGCACGCCCGTACTCAGCGCATCGATCATTTTTCGACCGTAGTCAAAGTACAAAACAAATGCGGCAATGGCCGCTTGCAACGCCAGGGCAGCACCGACAATGCGCAGATTGATCGCCTTGCGATTACTCGAAAACAGAAACGCGATTCCAAGTATCACGATGATGCCGAAAATCCCGATGTAATTGCGCATGCTGATACCCCGAAATATTGTTCTTGTTATTCCTGCAGACCCTAAGGATACCGCATCGCTCAGGTCGTTCCCGTCAAAATCTCGCTGATTACCGGCGCTTTTGCCGGCTCATCGACAGCCGTCGTACAGGCCGCAATTAACAGGTTTTCGGCCTGTGCTGCATCGTCCTCGTTAGCCGCATGCACGATAGCCAATGGGGTGTCGCCATCGAGCAGCGTGCCAATCGACGCGAATTCGCTGAAACCAACCGACAGATCGAGCGCCTCGCCAGCACGGTGGCGACCGCCACCGAGTTCGATGATTGCGTTGCCGACACCACGAGTATCCACCGTCGTAAGATAGCCTGCAGCGTAGATCGGTCGAACGACTGGCGCTGTCGCAAGGTGTTTTTCGCTGTTCTCGATAATGTCCGGCGGGCCGCCGAGCGCCGCAACCATCTTGCCGAATATCTCCGCCGCACGTCCGCTGGTGACTGCTTTGTCACACCGGTCTGTCGCCGCCGCGCGATCGGACTCGATGCCGGTGGCAATGAGCATCTCGGCGCACAGATTGAGCACGACCGAATCAAGACGGGGTTCTCGTTGTTCGTTGCGCAGATAGCGGATCGCCTCATCAATCTCCAAAGCATTGCCTGTTGTCTGGCCGAGAACTTCGTTCATGTCGGTCACCAGGACGTGTGTCTTCAGATCCGCCATTGCAGCTGTCGCAATGATGCTTTCGGCGAGTTTGCGGGCACGCTCCGGCGTTTTCATGAAAGCACCTGTCCCTACCTTGACATCCATGACCAGCGCATCGAGACCCGCTGCAATCTTCTTGGATAAGATCGACGCCGTAATCAGGGGGACGGATTCAACCGTAGCCGTGATATCGCGAATAGCGTAGAAACGCCTGTCAGCGGGCGCGAGATCCGCTGTCTGCCCGATAATCGCGCAGCCGACGTCCTTGACAACCCGCCGGAATTTTGCGAAATCGGGGGCTGTCCTGTAGCCCGGTATTGCCTCCGCTTTGTCAGTGGTGCCACCCGTATGGCCAAGACCCCGGCCCGAAATCATCGGCACATAGCAGCCACAGGCGGCCGCGATCGGGGCCAGCATGAAGCTGACCTTGTCACCGACGCCACCCGTTGAGTGCTTGTCCACGACAGGACCATCGAGCCTCAGGTCTCGCCACTCCAGCACGGTCCCCGACGACGCCATCGCCAGCGTTAGCTTGGACGCCTCATCGAACGTCATTGAATTAAAGACAACTGCCATCGCCAGTGACGACACCTGCTCTGCCGGAATACTCTCGTCAGCAAGGCCATCGACGAAGAACTGAATCTGCTCGTCCGAGAGTTCCCCGCCGTCCCGTTTGGTACGTATGACGTCCGTAAACAGCATCAGGCGCCAAATCCTCGCAACGGCAAATCATCACTGCGCTGCAGCCAGTTTTCTGCCGGATAGTGACACTTGCGATCGATCACATGCAGCGTGTACGCGTGACGAGACTTGTCCGACGTATTCGGACCGCTCAGGTGCGGCGTCCGCCCATCGAAAATCACGAGCGAGCCTGCAGTCGCCTCGGCGGGCAACTTCATGTCCTCGGGCCATGGTGAATCATCAAGCACCTCGTTCGTTAGGGTGCCATCAGTTTTGCGATAGTTGCGTTGCTGCAACGGCTGCTTGTGTGCACCTGGTATGAAATACATGCAACCATTTTCAGTTGTTGCATCTTCGAGTGCAAACCAGAAACCGACACAAGACTCGGGCTCAGTATAGATGTAGGTCGAATCCTGGTGGCATACGACCTCGCCGCCGATGCGTGGCGGCTTGAAGATATACATGGACTGTATGATCGCCGGATCTTCAAGACCGAGCCCCTTGACCGCTTCAGCAAGCTCCGGTGTCCGTGAGAAGCTATCAAAAACAGGATCGAGATCGTGCATTGCGTGTCCCATCTTGTTCAGGCTTTGTTCCTTGGGCTGCCTGAGTTGTCCATTCTCATCGAACGCGTCGCTTTCCAGGAAAAAGCGAATCTTGTCGCCCGAGTTGATGAAGTAATCGTTGTCGTGGTGCTCATCGTCCGTAGTTGAAAAAACACTGCGAACCTCGGCCGGATCGAATGCGTCGACAAGCGCGAGCGCGCGCTGCCGCAACGCAGCACAAGCCTCCGTGTCCACGAAGTCCCGCAAGACGATCACACCGGTCTCCCTGAAAGCACGCAGCATCCCAAGCGTCAGGCAGCCATCGGGCGGTGCAGTGAATGAAGGTATTTCGTCGGCAACCATTACAAAAGCAACTAATCGGCAATTGGGGGGCGTAGAATAACAATCATTCGAAACTGATTCGAAGCTTAAAGTCTTTATTTACCGAGGGGGACCCCAAAAATGAAGATCAAGAATATGCATGCCTGTGTATGGTCGCTTGCGGCAGCAGCACTTGGCTTTTCATCATTCGCTCTTGCACAGGAAGAGGGATCGATTTTCGAGGAAATCATAGTCACGGCCACCAAGCGTGCGCAAAACATCTACGATGTGCCGATCGCCGTCAGTGCCTTTGATGGCGAGAAGCTCGCTGCACAGGGCATTACGACGATCAACGATATCGGCAAGTTCGTGCCGAATATGAACGTCACTGGCTTCTCGGCAGGCCATGTTTCTTCCATTAACGTGTTTATTCGCGGTATAGGAATCCAGGATCACTTGATCGCAGTCGATCCGGGCGTCAGCGTATCGGTCGACGGTGTCTATCTCGGCCGCCAGGTCGGCCAGAACTGGAGCTTGTCCAACATTGAGCGTGTCGAAGTACTGCGTGGCCCGCAAGGTACGCTGTACGGTCGAAACTCGATCGGTGGCGCGGTGAACATCATCACAAAGACGCCAGGCGAAGATCCGGGAGCCAAAGTCAGCATGGAATTTGGATCTCGCGGCCGCCTGAACGGCGATTTCTACGCGGACTGGAACGTGTCCGATAGCTCGGCAATGTCGTTTACCGGCGGCTATAAGCATCGCGATGGTATCGGCGATTTTGTAAATCTGCCCAATGCCGGTGTCGAAGTCGGTGAGATGCAGGAAGTTTATGGCAGACTCACCTATCACTATGCGCCAAGCGACGATTTTTCGATCGTGATCGCGGCGGACGCTAATGAAGGCAAGGGCGGCCTGCGCCCCTATACGACGTTAATCGACGAAGCGCCGTTTGGAGATTTTTCACTGTTCACGAGTTTTGGCTTCACGAACGACGACCTGCCGTCAGACCCATACGACAACGCCACGTTGCAGGCAAACCAGACACGCGTCAGCAACAACGCGTCAGGCATTGCCATAACCGCCGACTGGGCCTTCAATGACGACCTTTCCGGTAAGATCATCGCAAGCACCCGGAGTTCGGAATACAAGGCCGGTCTCGATGACGACAGTCTTCCCGAAGATATCTTCTCCTACCCCGAGGTCGGTGAGGCGGATCAGACGTCGGTCGAGTTCCAGGTCAATGGTGACTACGGAAGCTGGGACTTTGTTTCAGGGCTCTTTTACTTCGAAGAAGATGGACACAATTTCCAGAACGGGTACAACTTTGCGGGCTTTGGGGCCGCCGACTTCCTGACGGAGGGAGAGATTACCAGTACGGCGATCTTCGCGAACTTCGGTTTTGATGTATCCGACACGCTGCGCGTAGCGGCTGGGCTTCGCTATACCGAAGACGACAAGGATGCATTCACGCAATGCTGCATTGGCGACATCCCCGGCAAGGCCAGCTTCGATGAGTTGAGCTGGGACCTGTCGGCCAACTGGACCCTCGGCAATGGCTTAAACGTATACGGCGCCATCCAGAGCGGCTATCAGTCCGGGCAGTTCCCGGCACGTCCGTTCTGCCTGTTCGGCGATCCGGACTGCTTCGTAGCAACCGACAACGTGACAGCAGTGAACTACGAGGTCGGCATCAAGGGTCAGGTGGCAGACTGGCTGCAGATGAGTGCAGCCGTGTTTACAACCAATTACTCGGACCTGCCATACCAGGTCAGCGAGTCCAGCTCCGGCGGTTTCGCAACCAGCGCAATCGTCGTCGACCAGACCTCGACCGGGTTCGAATGGGAGAGCACGATGCTCTTCGGCGACAATTTCCTGTTGCACGCTACGCTCGGTTATATCGATGTCGATGTAGACCGGGACTCCGATACCGGGATCAAGGGTGTGGCGCCACTGACGCCGGAGCTCACGTATTCATTAAGCCCCGAGTTCAGCGTCCCACTGCAGGGTGGTGCCACAGTGACGTTCCGTGCCGATTACTCGTATCGTGACGAGATGTGGGGAGAGCCGACCGACGAGCCTACCCGGTTCACAGGGATTGAGGATCGCACCATTATCAACGCCAACATTGCGTATACAGCGGCTGATGAAAGCTGGTCGGCCGCTCTATATGGCAGGAACATCACTGACGAGCGTTACACCAACGCAGCACTCTACGTCCAGGACTACATCCTGCACATTTTGAGCAATGACGCCAGTGAGTTCGGAGTGAGATTCAGCAAGGAATTCTGAGCCTTCCTGCTCAGGTAACAGCAAAGAGCCGGTCACTGACCGGCTCTTTTTTTGCTCCTGAACTTCGCCGGGTCAATGCTACAATTGGCGCCGAGAGGAACATCCATGACCAGAATAACTCACTGTTTTATAACAACTTTACTATTTATCAGTGTTGCCGCGTGTCAACCGGAAACCGCGTCCGAGCAAACAGCACCGGTGGCAAACGCTGATGCGCGTAGCCAAATTGACCTGATCGTCGCTGGCGACTACGTCGTAACGATGGACGAAGCTGCGACCGTCCATACCGGCAGCGCTGTTGCGATTGACGATGGAGTAATCGTAGCCATCGGCCCCGCGGCCGAGATAAACGCGAGTTATCAGGCCACGCAAACTCTCGAGGGACAAAATCGTATTGTCATGCCCGGCCTGGTTAATGGCCACTCGCACGCAGCAATGACCTTGTTGCGCGGCGTTGCCGACGACCTTGGGCTCATGGACTGGCTCACCAATTACATTTTCCCGGCTGAAGTCGAATTTGTTGATGCCGAGTTCGTGCGCATCGGTACCGAACTCGCGTGCTGGGAAATGATTCGCGGCGGGACGACGACGTTTGTCGACATGTACTACTACCCTGACGTTATTGCCGATGTTGTCAAAAGCTGCGGCATGCGCGCTCTTATCTCTGCAACCGTTATCGACCAGCGCAGCCCCGACGCCGAGAGTGCCGTTGACTCAATTCAGAAAGGCAGTGAATTCATCAGGCGCTGGAAGAACAAGAACAGTCGAATCACGCCTATCTTCGGCCCGCATGCGAATTACACCTTGAACGCCGAGCAGTTACGCGCGACGCGCCAAGCCGCGCTGGAGTTTGGCGTGCCGATCAGCATTCACGTGTCTGAATCGCCATTCGAGGTGCAGTACTCAAAAGACACGTTCGGGATGACCAGCATCGAATTGTTCGAGTCCATCGGTTTCTTCGACGGCCCCACAATTGCAGCGCATGTTGTCTGGCCGACCGAGGTCGAGATTCCAATACTTGCCGAGCGCGAGGTCGGCGTCATTCATAATCCGACTTCAAACATGAAAATCGCGTCGGGAATCTCGCCTGTCACCGACATGCTCAAGGCAGGCGTCAGAGTTGGGCTCGGTACCGATGGCGCGGCGAGCAATAATGATCTCGACATGTGGGAAGAAATGCGGCTCGCCGCATTCCTGCAGAAAGTGGAACAGATGAACCCGGAAGTAATGCCGGCCAGTACCGTCCTGCACATGGCAACAAGCGGTGGTGCGACCGCGATTGGGCTGGGTGACAACATCGGGTCACTCGAAGTCGGTAAACGCGCAGACCTGATTCAGGTGGCGTTCGACGACGTTCATCATGTGCCCACGTACGATGTCATCTCTCATCTCGTTTACGTCAATGACGAGCAGGACGTGGCATCGGTCATCGTTGATGGTAAGGTTCTGATGCTGGAGCATGAAATACTGACAATCGACACCGAGCGTGTCGCAGACGAAGCAAGAGCGCTAGCCGCACGCATTCAAAACGCGCTGGAGGCAAGGAACCGCTGATGATCCGTAATGCTGCTGCCATAATCGCAGGTATCGTTACAGCTTTCCTGACGATCGAGCTGATCGACGGCCTCAATCACATGGTTTACCCGCCACCACCCGGCCTTGATTTCTCAGACCCGGCAGCCATTGAACCATACCTGGCCACACTGCCAGTCGGCGCATTCCTTTTTATCCTGGCATCATCTGTCGTTGCCGCATTCGTCGGCACGCTTGTCGCCATTTACATCGGAACGATCAGACCATTCAATTGCGCTGTCGTCGTCGGCGGTGTTGTGTTTGCTGCCACAGTCGCAAACTTCATCGCCATTCCACACCCACTATGGCTGTCGGTAGCAACCCTGGTCGGAATCGTGGCCAGTTCCTGGCTCGCAACCCGACTGGCGCCTCCATTCCCTGCTGAAACTATCGAAGATTAGTCACACTCGAATTCAGGAAGCTCGTGCCGTAATCCATCGGCGACAAATCGAAAAGCGTCGCGATGCTCTGCCCAATATCGGCGAACGTGTCGCGCTTGCCGAGTGCGCCAGGCTTGACGGTGGCACCATAGGCAAGCACCGGAATATGTTCGCGCGTGTGGTCCGAGCCTTCCCATGTAGGGTCACAACCGTGATCAGCGCAAATGAACATCACGTCGTCATCGGCCATTAGTTCGAGAATTTCGGGAAGCCGCTCGTCGAAGTATTCGAGCGCCGCCGCATAGCCGTCTACATCGCGACGGTGCCCGTAGAGCATGTCGAAGTCGACGAAATTCGTGAATACGATAGAGCGATCAGGCGCGTTGCGTATTTCCTCGAGTGTTGCGTCAAAAAGCGCTGCATTTCCCGATGCTTTGACCTTCCTGGTGATGCCCTGGTGGGCATAAATATCAGAGATCTTGCCAACACTGATGACGTCGCCACCACTTGCGGTGAGCTTGTCGAGTACGGTATCGGCGTGTGGCGGTGTCGTCAGGTCGCGGCGGTTACCAGTGCGAACATAGGTGTCAGGCCCGTCACCGACAAACGGCCGTGCGATGACGCGACCGATGTTGTACTCATCGACAAGCTCTCTCGCGATATCACACAACTCGTACAGACGATCGAGTCCAAAAGCCTCTTCGTGACAGGCGACCTGAAATACGCTATCGGCTGAAGTATAGAAAATCGGCTTGCCCGTCCTTACATGCTCGTCACCGAGTTCAGCAATGATCGTCGTTCCTGATGAATGGCAATTACCCAGAAAACCGGGCAACTCGGCTCTCTCGACGAGCTTTTCAAGCAACTCCGGGGGAAACGTGTTCTTACGCTCGCTGAAATATCCCCAGTCAAACAACACAGGAACACCGGCAATCTCCCAGTGCCCGCTCGGCGTGTCCTTGCCGCTCGAGAGTTCTTCGGCAAAACCGTAGGCGCCGACAATCTCGACATCGGTAATTGCCCCGGACGGAAAGTCGCCTGTGCTATCGCGGCTTGCATGAAACAGGCCCAGTCGAGCCAGGTTTGGCAGCTGCAACGGCCCATTGGACGATAACGCGCGCTCACGCGCGATGTGCCCGAACGTGTCCGAGCCCTCATCACCAAACCGATCGGCATCAGCGGTCGCGCCGATGCCGAATGAATCCAGTACGAGAATGATTGCCCTGCTCATGGCTTGTCCCTACGCGGCTTGCAGCGTAAAAAACAGTCCTGCAAGCGCCGCGTTGATCAGGTTCACGAGTGTACCGCCAATCACAGCCTTGAGACCAAGCCTCGCGATGTCATGGCGACGGCTCGGCATTATGGCTCCGAGGCCGCCGAGCAAAATCGCGATCGACGACAGGTTCGCAAAGCCGCATAACGCAAAGGTGACAACGAGTTGTGTGTATTCGGACAAACCCTCCTTTACGTCCAGGAAACTCACATAAGCATAGAACTCGTTGATGACGAATTTTTGTCCTATCAGGCTGCCTGCCTGCGCAGCTTCCGACCACGGCACTCCCAGCAAGAACGCGATTGGCGCCAGTATCTGACCCAGCAGCCATTGCAGGGTCAGCCCTTCAATCCCGAACCAGCTGCCAATACCGGTCAGCATGCCGTTGACCATGTAGATTAACGCGACGAATGCGACCAGCATCGCGCCGACGCTGACCGCAACTCGCATTCCAGTCATCGCGCCGTTGCCGATCGCTTCGAAGATATTGACTGGCTCGTCATCACTATTCGTGTCGACGTCAATTTGGCTAAGCGGTTCATCTGTTTCGGGCATTATGATCTTGGCGATCATCAAACCACCCGGTGCTGCCATGAAGCTCGCTGTAATCAGGTACTTGAGTTCGATCCCCATGTTCGCGTAACCCATCATCACAGCACCCGCGATAGTTGCGCAGCCGCCAGTCATCACCGCGAAGAGTTCCGATTGAGTCATTTTTGCGAGATACGGCCTGACAACCAGTGGCGCGTCCGTGTGCCCGACGAAAATATTGGACACGGCCGACACGGACTCAACGCGGCTTGTTTGCAGCAACCTGTGCAGGGCCCCGCCGAAAAAACCGACAACACGCTGCATGATCCCGAGGTAGTAGAGAACGGACATCAGTGCTGCAAAAAAGACAATGACCGGCAGTACATTGAAAGCGATCGTGAAACCCAGGCTTTCCCTGGTCTTTGATCCAAATACGAACGCGATTCCGTCATTACCGTAGTTAATGACATGCTGCACGCCTTTGACGACCGTATCGAGAACGTCGCCGCCACCCGGCACAAAGAAAATCAAAGCGGCGATTGTCACCTGAATCGCGAACGCGATAAGGATCGTGCGGCGATTTATTGCGCGTCGATTCGTCGACATCAACGTTGCCAGCGCAAAAATCACGAGAATTCCGATAAGGCTAATAACAACTTGCATTTTTCGATCTCCTCGCAAACAAAAAGGGCCCAGTTGACCGGGCCCTTTTCTACAATCAGCGTGATTTGCTAATGATGCGGTGTCTCCGGCTCAAACGTGCTTTCACCATAGTAATCGACGCGAGTATCTTCGATGTAAGAACCTTCAAATGACATGAGCCAAATTAGCACGATTATCGCCACTGGCGGCCCCAATATCGCAATCTTCAACGCCAGCCGCTCCCACTTCATGTGCATGAAAATCGCAATGATGAAGCCAGCCTTGAGAAACATGAACAGCAGAATCAATCCCCACCGAAGGTTCCCCTGAAAGTCCAGGTAATCAACCATGTAGGAAAAGAAACTGAGTACAAACAGCAGACCCCAGATCCAGAAGTAGATGCTGAGTGGGTGTTGTTGCCCTTCTTCACTTGCCATGCGTACGGCTCCTAGTGTCCTGATTCCTACCAGAGATAGAAAAATGCGAAAATGAATACCCAGACGAGATCGACAAAGTGCCAATACAGGCCCGTGATCTCCACGATCTCGTATTTGCCGCCACGTCGTTCGTAAAAACCGTTTCTGACACGATTGGCGATCACCAGAAGATAAATGACGCCCGCCGAAACGTGCATGCCGTGAAACCCGGTGATCATGAAAAAGCTGGCTCCGAATTGCGCGGCGCCCATCGGGTTGCCCCAGGGCCTGACACCTTCGTCAACGATCAGCTTGGTCCACTCGAACGCCTGCATACCCACAAACGATGCGCCGAGTACGGCGGTCGCGACCATTAGCCAGAATGTCTTGTTACGATCCTTGCGATAGCCCATGTTCACGGCCATAGCCATCGTTCCAGATGACGTAATAAGGATAAACGTCATAATCGCGATCAGAATCAGTGGAATGGGCTCGCCACCGAATGACAGAGCGAAAACCTCGCTCGGAACCGGCCACGGATCCGTGGTCGAGATACGAACGGACATGTAACCGACCAGGAAGCAACTGAAGATGAATGTGTCGCTTAGCAGGAAGATCCACATCATCGCTTTGCCCCAGGGCACGCCGAAGACCTGCTTATCCCTGGCGAAGTCGTGGACGACGCCTTGACCGCCGCTAGGTTGCATTACCGCTTCTGACATAAATAACCCCAAATCAAATCGACAACGCTAGGTCGATAACATCAATCCAAACAGTACGAGCCATACGAGCAGCAGGAAGTGCCAGTAGATCGTGCAAAGTTCGACACTGTGACTGACGACATCCACATCACGTCCGCCAAAAGATCTGATGGTGGCGCGCGCCCATACATACATTCCGCCCAGAATGTGCATGCCGTGCAAGGCAGTAAGCAGAAAGAAGAATGCGTTCGCCGGGTTGCTTGTCATGTATTGCCCGGACGCATTAAGTTGTTGCCACGCAGTCAACTGACCGACGAGAAATGCGATCGTCAAAGCACCCGATAGCAAGAGTCCCGGCTTTACCTGCGACATACGGCCGCCGACGGCTAAATTGCGCGTCCACTGAAATGCAACGCTGGCCAGCACAAGAAACCCCGTGTTGACCCACAGCAGTTGTGGTTCAGTCAGCGGAATCCAGTCGCCGAGCTCCATGCGCAGGGAATACGCGCTCAAAACGAGCGCGAAAAAAGAGGTAGCCACGGCCAGAAATGTCGTGAGCGCAACGAGCTTCGGTTTCGCATTGAACGGCGCCTGATAGGAGGCCTCGTCAACCGCCTCGGCGATCCACGGCTGGGTGTTGAACGACTGCCTGAGCAGCCATCCGAGCAAGGTGGCGAGCATTGTCGCCAGTACGATGAGACCGATCTCCATCAGTGCTCCTCGACCCCGTGGTCGCGGCCCGCAGGTGCTGTGTCTGCCGGCACGTTCTGTGGAATGAAGTCATCCTCGTAGCCAGGCACGCTGTAGTCATATGCCCAGCGGTGACACTCTGGAAGCTCGTGGCCCCAGTTGCCGTGCTTCGGAGGATTATCCGGCGTCTGCCATTCGAGCGTCGTTGCATCCCAGGGATTCGGATCTGCTTTCGGCCCTTTCCTGAGACTCCAGAATACGTTGGCGAAGAACAAAACCTGGGTTGCGGCAACGAAAAGCGCCGATATCGTAATCCAGGCGTTCAGGTCCTGCGCAGACTCAGGCATGAACTCGGTATTGCCCATCGCAAAGTAGCGTCTTGGAACGCCTGCAAAGCCGAGGTAGTGCATCGGGAGGTAAATCGAATACGTTCCGAGGAACGTCATCCAGAAGTGCCACTTGCCGAGCCCCTCGTGATACATGCGGCCTGTGATCTTCGGCCACCAGTGATAAATGGCTCCAAACAGAACCAGGACTGGCGATACGCCCATCACCATATGAAAATGCGCGACCACGAAATAGGTATCGGATAACGGTAAATCGATGGTCACGTTACCGAGGAACAGGCCCGTCAGGCCACCATGAATAAATGTGAAGATGAATGCGATCGAGAACAGCATCGGCACCCTGAGATGAATATTGCCCTCCCACAGCGTCAGCACCCAGTTGTACACCTTGATTGCTGTAGGCACCGCAATGATTAATGTCGTGGTCGCAAAAAAGAAACCGAAATACGGATTCATGCCGCTGACGTACATGTGGTGCGCCCAGACGATAAAGCTTAGTCCACCGATCGCGATAATCGCCCAAACCATCATGCGGTAACCGAAGATGTTCTTGCGAGCATGCGTGCTAAGCAGGTCGGAAACGATACCGAAAGCCGGCAAAGCAACGATGTAAACCTCAGGGTGGCCGAAGAACCAGAACAGGTGCTGGAACAGGACCGGGCTGCCACCTGAGTACCCCGGATCGACGCCCATCGAACTAATCGCAGGCATGAAAAAGCTCGTGTGCACCACCTTGTCCAGCAACATCATGATGCCGCTGACCAGGAGCGCCGGAAACGCCAGCAAGCCGAGAATCGTTGCGATGAAAATGCCCCAGACTGACAGCGGCATGCGCATCAACGTCATGCCGCGGCAGCGTGCCTGCAGCACCGTGGTGACGTAGTTAAGCCCGCCCATCGTAAACGCGACGATGAATACGACGAGTGACAAGAGCATCAGTAGAATGCCCCACTCAACGCCTGGGGTTCCAGGCATGATCGCCTGCGGCGGATACAGGGTCCAGCCGGCTCCTGTCGAGCCACCCGGCACGAAGAAACTAATGAGCAGAATGATGACCGACAGCAGATATACCCAGTAGCTGAGCATATTCAGGAACGGGAACACCATGTCGCGCGAACCGCACATGAGAGGAATCAGGTAATTACCGAAACCACCCAGGAACAGCGCCGTCAGCAGGTAGATCACCATGATCATGCCGTGCATCGTGACGAACTGGTAGTAGTTCTCGGGGTTAATGAACGAGAATGTGTCCGGGAAGCCCAGCTGCAGTCGCATCATAGCCGACAAGATGAGCGCAATGACGCCGACAAAGATCGCCGTGCTGCCATACTGGATCGCGATGACCTTGTGGTCCTGGCTCCAGACGTACTTGCTTATAAACGTCTGCGGATCGTGATGTTCAATTTCATGATCGCGATCTGCGATTGCAACGTATCCCATGCGGCTATCCTGTTAAAGCGTGTTTATGTAAGCGACGAGGTCATTGATGGCCTGCTCGTCATGTAGAACGTCGGCCATAAAGCCCATTTGGAACCCGTAATAGTCCGACGGATGCGAACCCCGGATCTCGTCTTTGAAGTTTTGTAACTGGCGTGCCAGGTACCAGTCAGCCATACCGGCAGCGCGAGGCGCGTTCATTGCCTGTATGCCCTGCCCCTGATCGCCGTGACAATATGCACAGACCGTGTACAGCTTCTCGCCTTTAGTGACGTCACCTTCGACCGTCGCGAGCGCCGGCTCGTCCGGAAATGTCTGAATGTAGGCTACGACATTGTCGATCGACGCTTCGTTTATCAGAGTTGCCGCCATCGGCGCCATCTGCCTTCCGTACAGATCGTCCTGATGCGTACCGCGGGCGCCGCTCTTGTAATTCATGAGCTGGCGCTTCATGTACCAGGCACTCTGCCCTGCAATCTTCGGCGCATTGAGTGCCACGAGGCCTTCGCCTTGCTGGCCATGGCACGCCGCACAAACGACGTACTGTGCCGCGCCAATGGCCGCATTGCCTGCCACCTGGGCGCTGATTTCACTGTAAGTCGACTGTTGATCCAGCCACGCCTCAAAATCGTCGGACTCCTCAACGACGATCGCGCCGCGCATCGTGTGGTGCGCAATACCACATAGCTCCTCACACAGAACCTCGAAGCGGCCGATTTTGGTAGGCGTTAGCCAGAGAAATGTCTCCATGCCCGGAACCAGGTCCATCTTGACGCGGAACTGAGCCACGGCGAAGTCATGTAGCACGTCTTTTGACCGCAGTAGAAACTTGACGGGCTTGCCGACTGGAATGCGCGCCTCAGGATGCATCACGAGAATGTCGTCCTGGCCATTCGGGTCGTCCGGGTCCATGCCGAAGGGATTGTCGGTACTGATGCGTTCCGCATCCACTTCACCAAACTTGCCGTCATCCCCCGGGTAGCGGAAGCTCCAGTGCCATTGCTGGCCCACGGCTTCAACCTCGTGTGCATCCTCGGGGACGTTAACGAAATTCGCCCAGACAAACAGGCCAGGTGTGAGCATCGCCGCCACACCAATCGCCGTGATCACGGTGAGCCATGTCTCAAGCTTTTTATTCTCTGGCTCATAGTTGGCCCGGGCATCTTTCTTGTGCCGAAACTTGATTACGCAATAGGCCAGAAACAGGTTGACCGCGACAAAAACGATTCCGGTAACGATAAGAGTGATATCGATTGTGTTGTCCACCATTCCCCAGTTGGAAGCCAACGGAGTAAAGGTCCAGGGGCTGAGAACGTGAAAAATGAGGGAACCGACAACGAGCAGGATCAAAACAACAGCTAAAGGCATACTTCATGCATCCTCTGGTTCATCAACACGAGTTTTGTGCCGACAGGGACGCGGCCGCTGCCAGTCTTCTTATACGTAGAAACCGATACGTAGAAACCGAAGGATACTAAAACAGGCGGTCGATGTCTTGCTTGACTGCCTCCTCAGCTTTTTTCAGGTCCGACTGCAGGTTTTCGATCTCCTGCTCAAGTGGAGTCGTCAACACCGCCGTCTCCACATGCCACTGAATCGTGGGCAAATTGAGCAAGGCAGGCGTTACATCAACAGGCCCGGGCACGGGCTCAGGATCCTGCAGGTTAACAATCGCGATGATCGTGACTGCTGCCGCCACACCGGTAAGGCTGCTCGCAAACCAGAATGAGAATGATTTCGATCTGGGCCGGGGCGGTGCAACCGCTTCGGGCGTAATGCCATGCAACGAAGCCCGAATGCGTTCATCGAGTTCCTCGGAGACTGTGCATTCGATGCGCTCCGCGTCGTCGCGAAGCTGTTTGGCGAGATTATCCATAAGCCTTACTCTTGTCGTCAGTAGCGTCTTTGTTTAATTCGGCATCGAGAGTCTTACGCCCCCTTAGCAGGTTCACTTTGGTCCATGAAACGGACCGATCGAGGACCGTCGATATGTCGTTAACCGACATGTCCTCGACATAACGCAGCCACATGGCTGTATACACGTCGTCACTTAGTCGGCGGCGCGCGCATTGCCACAGATTTTCCCTGTCCGAGGCGGCAATGCAATGTTGCAGCGGGTCGCTTGATTCATCGCTGAGGTCGCCCAGCTCTAGCGTGTCCGCGGGTCGTAAGCTCGAGACATTATTTATGGCGATGCGGTACAGCCAGGTACTGAATCGCCAGCGCGGATCGTAGCTGTGCAGGTAGCGAAAGGCGTTGATCAGCGTGTCCTGCAAGGCATCTTCTGCGTCCGCATAACTTGCGGCACGCGTTAGCAGAAAACGCAGCAGTCCTTCACGATAGGTACGCACGAGGTCAGTAAAGGCCGTTGCCGACCCTTTTTTGGCTGCCGCGATCAGCGCAGCTTCGCTGCTCACATTTTTCTCATCGCCAGCACTTTCCGTTACTCGATGGCCGCAACCACAACCTCGGGATCGAGTGAAACCTTGACCGTCAGCGTATTGCCATTGACTTCGACGGTCGTATTTTGCAGGAACTCGGCTATCTCAGGATCGAGATCATCGTTGAAAATCTGCAGGCTGAGCAATCCGCGTACGATACTCGCGAGCGAATCAGCCATCTCCTTCTCGGTTGTGACCAGCTGTGCCTTGATAGCAATCTTGCCGGCCTCGTCCGCAATCAATAATGCCGCCTGTTCGGTGTTGCGAAGAATGTTCGAGTCCCAGTCGCCATTCCCTCCGAGGTCGTCGGTCCTGGCCCCCGCCTGCATCAGGCTGCGCTCGGCACTCATTATGAACAGCGCGCCCTTCTCGCTCCTGACGCCGGACACCTTGCCTTTATCCGCAAGCAATGACTCCATGCGCTCCCTCGTTGATGCAACGAGAAGCTTGTTCTTGATCGCAAAACTGAAGAAAGCCCCATTGTCGAACGAGTCAATTTCGATATCGAGATCGACACCTCCATCATCACCCTTGGCGTGGTAAAACGTCCTGCCACCGGATTCGAATCTATCGAGTCCGCCGGACGCCGCGCCCATCGCGACAAGCTTGTCCTTTGTCTCCTGGCTGATGTCGCCGTCGATGATCACGACCATGCCCTCTTCCGCCGTCGAGAATGCGGTCAGATAGTCGGCTTCCTTGTCGAGATCAACGCCCACATCCTGCCGTACGTCTTCGAAAACCTCATTCTGTAGCCAGCCGTACAAGTGCTGCCCCGCCTCACTGGAGCGCATTTCTTTGAAATCTGCGTGGAAATACCACTTGGATGTTTCCGGTAGATCGCCGGCAGCGAGGGCCGACAACGCAGCAGCCGGCGCAGCAAACAGGAAAAAAATGACCACATATCGAAAAATGCGCATGAGCGTGTCCTGAAGTCTGGTTTCTGTTACCTGCTTATAGCGTCGGCGGACGCAAAAGGTTACAGATTGATCTGTTCTTGTACGGCCCGGTGGGCAGCGTCAATCGCACCATCGACATACGCATACGCGCTGGAATCTGAATTGGCGATGGAAATTCGCCCGATCTGGGCTCTGCCCTTTATATGCGGGCCATTGCCAGGGCCATACTCGGGCGGGTCAAACAGATCGTTGTACTCATAGGCGTAGCCATGTGGCCAGCGATTGACGGTTAACGCCGCGATATCACGCTCCGCGTCGAAACCACCGCCTGCCAAAGCACCCTCGAGCTGCCGCAGTACCTGAGTCTCGTAATCGTCAAAGCTCATTTTGAGAATGCGCTTCTGGCCCAGTCGATTTTGTTGCTTCTGAGTGAAACCCTGATCAGGGGCCGTGGGCGCAAAAGTCCCATGCAAAACGGTTGCATGGTCAGGCCCCGTTGTATACGCGTAGTCGCCCACGCTGACCGGGAAGTCGAGACCAAAGGAATGCATCAGCGATGAGTCAGGAATGTAGATGCTGTGGTAACCGAGTTCAGCCATTGCTCGCCAGTTGCGAACCGCGACATTGATATAGACAAGTGGTGTCTTTGTCGCGTACGCGATGGCCTCACGCTGTTCGTCCGGCAATTCGGGCATGATATGCGGAATCACGCGGTTGTAGCAGGCCAGAATGACGTGCTGTCCGCGGACACGCCACGGCTTGCCATCCTGTATATAAGTGACGTCAACACGCGACTGATTCGGCGTGTGGCGAACGTCAACCGCCGCCGCGTTGAGGCGAATGCGCGTGCTGTTGGATGGGTGGTCAAGCAATGCATAGTCGACCTGCGACGTAACAAGGTCTTCCATCGTCGAACCGGGCACAGCACCAGGCACCAGTTCGCGAACCAGGGAACGAGCAACGCCTGCGTCGCCATCCGGGAAATGGAAAATGTATGGCTCCTCGCTGGACCGGAGACCGCCTTTGTCTTCCTCAAGCCCAAGATTCCAGGTCCCCGGCATATCGAGCCTATATCCCTCCAGGGCGGACAACGCATCCATACCGAAGCCCCAGTAGCCCTTGATGGAGTCGCGGATGATTTTGACCACCTCTTCGGTCGCGCCAACATGGTCTCGCAGGAAATCGCTGTAACTGATACTGCGTAACAGCTCTGCACGCTTCGCCCGCTCAACGCCAGTGAGATGGTCCTCCTCACTCTGCAGCAAGGACACAAGTGATGCCTTTGATGCGTCCGATATCGGGTAGCCTGCGATCGCCTTCGCCGCAGTCGCCCAATCCAGCTCATCACCAAAGTCGCCCAATGCGTTTGGCAGCGTCCGGTCCTTGCCATAGGACTCACGGCTGAAATAAATGCCAGGCTGCAAGCCACGGTCTTTGAAATAATTTCGATCAAAGTAGTCGTAGAAACGATCGGTCTCGATGCCGAGACTCCTGATGAGCTTACTGGACTGCGGCGAATACAGGCCCGGCGACTCCAATGACTGGCTGCCGCCATAGCCGATCAAGGTAGTACCATCAACATCAAACTCATTGCGTGTCGCGTGCCCGCCAAAATCGTCGTGGTTATCGATGACCAGGACTTTCTTACTAAACCCATGTTGTTGCTGAAACAGGAAAGCAGCGGAAAGGCCCGAGATGCCGCCACCGACCACGACAAGGTCGTAGGTCGAGTCGGTTTGTTCTGCCGGATGACCGAACTTCGCACCTGCCATTGCGACAGCGTGAACGATCTCAAAGGATCCAACATGGCTGCCGCGCAATCCTGTCAACGACGGGGGGTAGTACGGGGCTGAGGCAACTCCCTGGGCGAGGAGTTCAAGCGGTGACAGCGATGTTCCGGCAGCCAGACTTAAGGCGACGCCGTTTAGAAAGTCGCGGCGAGATATGTTGAGTTTGTCAGCCACCGCCTTCTTGCACTGCAGGTTTGTAGGTCAGGGCGCTCACGGCATAGGTCAGGATAATGCCGACGATGAATCCAGGTACGGCCTCGTACAGGTCGTAGGCCTGCTCCTTCAGTGCAAGCACCCACACGACACTCGTCAGGAAACCACCAAGCATGCCCGCGATGACGCCCTCTCGGGTCGTCTTCTTGTAGTACAGCAAACATACGATAACGGGCCCGAATGCTGCGCCCAGCCCCGACCACGCGAATAACACGAACCAAAAAATGAACTTCGCTTCAGGAACAGCAAGCGCGATGGCAAGTATGCCTATCAGGATCGTGACGATCTTGCCGTAGCCAGCAAGCTGGTGATCACTCTTCGCGCTGCCCAATATTCTCTGCATCGTGTCGCGAACGACGGCCGACGAAGCGAGCAATAGCAGAGAGTCAGCTGTCGACATAATCGCCGACAGGACGACAACCATCAGCACGCCAGCGACGACCGGTGGAAATAATTGATTCGCGATTGTCGGGAATATGGTTTCCTGGTCTTCGAGTCCCGGAAACAAGGCACGGCCCGCGATGCCGGTCGTTACAGCACCAAATGTGAATACCAGCAGAACCGCGACCGAGACATAGCGAGCTTTCTTGAGTTCGTTGTCGTCACGTGCGGACATGTAGCGAACCAACAACTGCGGTACGCCGAGAAACGGCAAGCCTATGGCGACGAAGCTTAGCGCCGCAACCCAGCCCTTGATGCCACCGTCGGTCAACGCAAACATACTGGTGAAGTTCGGATCCTGCGCAGCAAGGTTTGAGATAATGCTTGCCCAGCCACCACCAGCATAAATCGCGGCCACCGGCACGGCGATCAATCCCAGCAGCATCAATACACCCTGCAATACGTCGGTGTAGGACACGGCCTTGTAACCACCAACAAATGTGTAGGCGATGATGATGACACCACCAACCACAACACCCATCCCATAGTCCAGACCCATGAACGTGCTGAGCGCCTTGCCTGATGCCACCATTTGCGCGGTCATGTAGGTGGTCACCATTGTCAGGATGATGACAACCGCTATCGCACGAATCAGATGAGCTTTGTCATCGAATTTGGCGGCCAGCACATCGGGGACAGTGATCGAATCATGTTTGTCGCTGAGCCGTTTCAGGCGCCGGGATATCAATCCCCAGGACAAGGCAATACCAACAATCTCGCCAACAACGACCCAATAAGCCTGTGCGCCGACTGCGTAACCCATGCCGGTCAGTCCGAGCAGCAACCAGCCGCTCTCGCCGGTGGCGTTGGTGCTGAATGCCACTACCCAAAACGGCAGTTTCTTGCCGGCCAGGTAAAAACCACTGAGCGTGCCGGTCTCGCGCTGACTCCATATTGCGAACGCGGCGAGCAGACCGAGGTAGACAACCAGCACAATTACGATCGAATTCATGTGGTCTTCGCCGCCCTACTCGTCCCGGGTGATTCGGCCAGCGATGGTGCCTGCAATGAGTAGAAAGACCCCGATGCCGAACAGATACTCGGGATACACACGAAATATGCCGCAGTAGAAAATCGCCGCAATGTTGATGAACATGAAAGCATTAATGATATTGCTCTTGCGAATAACGGCTTTCGGAAAACGCAGGCGAGACACCATCAGAATCGCGAGTACGAACATCAGTATCGGCAAATACAGGTGTAGCGGCAGCAAGGTGGCAATATCATCGTGGCGGATCATTACGAGGATCATTGATGAGATCAGCCCGCCACCGGCTGCTGTGATCGGTATTCCGGTAAACCACCCTGTGCGCGGCTGGCCCGTGGCCAGGTTGAAACGCGCAAGCCGCATTGCCCCGGCCAGAACGAACACGCCACACGCGACGAGCAAGACCCAAAACTGTCCGGTTTCGAGTTCGACCCCGGCATACTGCAGCCCCGCATTGAATACCAGTATCGCCGGTGCAACGCCGAACGACACAAGATCTGCCATTGAGTCGAATTCAGCACCGAAGTTAGATGTGGCCTTAAGAAGTCTCGCGGCGAGGCCGTCCAGCGTGTCGAGAAGTCCGCACCAGACGATGAGCCAGGCCGCAAACTCGAGATCACCGATCTGAGTAGTCACAATCGAGCCAAGGCCGAGCAACAGGCTCAGCGCCGTGAAGCTATTCGGTATCGTGTAGCGAAGTTTGCCCAACGTCCGTGCGCACCCTGTGATTGCGGCCCCGGCTATTCTGCATGTGAGGCCCGCGATTAGCCAGTCTGAAGTCCCTTCAACGCCCGCCCCGACGGCGGTCAGTCGACACACCGATGGGCCCCCGCGGCATGACGACCTGCATCGGAATGCCATCGCGCGTGATATCGACAACCACCGACTCGCCGGGCTCGCCAAGCATGGTTTGCTGGTTGAGATCGGAGACATCGAATACGCGGGTTCCGTCATAGTTGACGATTTGATCTCCCGGTTGCAGGCCAGCGCGCTGTGCTGGTGACGATTCAAATACACTGCCAACGGATACTGCAGTGGATCGATCATTGGCCTGCAGATACTGTTCGTACTGCGCGTCACCAATTTCCGCGCGCAGAGCTGAATTTGGGTCCAGGCTCGCATCGAATGGATCAAACGGCTCACCGGAGCGGCGAGCATCAAATCGCGCTTGCATCGACTCCATTAGCAACTCCGACTCGCGCTGCAAGATCCAATCGGCACGCTCAGCAGTGAACCCGGCATTAATCAGTCTTGTTGTGCGCCCCGCATCTGTGACATCGGCGCGTCGTCGTCGAAATTCCTCCAATCGCTCCTGATTCTCGCGAACCTCAGCGACACGTTCTTCGTCGGTTTCTGCTTGCGTGTCGCTGAGCCGTTCGATTTCAGCATAGAGAACCTGCAACTCATCCTCGAGGAGTTGTCGGGCGTTGCGTTCCTCCGCGACGGCGGCTTCAAGCGCGCGAATTCGCGTTTCCGTTGCAGCCGTTTGGTCAAAGTAGTCTCCAGGATCGACGCTGGAAGCAACAGGTGTCTCGGGCTGTGGCGCATTGATGAAATAGGCGCCAACCGCCAGTCCGGCAAGCAGGCTGATAGCCACAGCAATGACAATCTTGTTCATCGGACAGCTCCCACATCCGGGTGCCAACAGTACTTATGGCGACGTCGCCGGATGAATGGGAACATTGTCGTACTCCTGTGTCTAAAACGGAAATAATATTAAAGGGAATCCAACAATGCGCAAATCCATTTGGCTTGCGACTGTATTTGTCGCCGCTTTACCACTTTGCAGTGTCTTCGCAGATGAGGAACCTGCAGTCGATCCGCGATACACCTGGGATCTGACTGAGCTCTTCCCGACTGTCGAGGCGTGGGACGAGGCCCGCGAGGAAGTCCTTGCGGAGATGGAAAAAATCGAGGCTCACCGCGGCAAACTCGGTGACAGCGCTGACTCGCTGTACCAGACGTATCGCCAGGTTTCCGACACGCTCCGGAAAGGTTATCGGGTGTATGTCTATGCCTCGCTAAATGGCGATGAAGATCTGCGGATTGGCGAAACGCAGGAGCGTGTACAGCTTGCCCGGATCATGTTCTCGCAGTTCAACGAGGCCACAGCGTGGATTCAGCCCGAACTCATAGCAGTCGGTCGCGAGGTGATCGAGTCATACATCAATGAAGACGGGCGGTTGGCTCCATTCGCCTATCAACTGGATGACAGCCTCAGAAACGCTCCACACACGCTTGGCATGGAGGCTGAACAGACTCTGTCGTACTTGTCGCAGACATTCGGTGCGCCATCGAACACCTATAGCCTGATTGCTAACTCTGATATCCCGTGGCCGACAATAACCTTGTCAGACGGTGAGGAGGTCACCGTTGACGCGCAAGGCTATGGTCGCGCTCGCGGTAGCGCAAATCGCGACGATCGCAAACTGGCTTTCGATACCTATTGGGGCAAGTGGCGCGAGTACCGCAGTTCGGTAGGCATGGTACTGAACTCCCACATTCAGACTCAGGTCGGGCTCGCCAAGGCCAGAAATTACGACAGTGTGCTGCATCGGGAACTGCACCAGGACAATCTTCCGCCCGCGGTCTACCACACGCTGGTTGAGGAAGTGAATAAAGCTCTGCCCACACTGCACCGCTACTTTCAATTGCGCGGGCGTATGCTCGGCGTCGAGCAGATGCATTACTACGACATATATCCACCGCTGGTGTCACTCGACAAGGGATTCGATATTGAGACGAGCAAGGCGATCACGCTCGATGCAATGTCTGTCCTCGGAGAAGACTGGGTCGAGATGCAAAAGGCCGCGATGGATGAGCGCTGGATGCATGTCTATCCACAGCGCGGCAAGCAGTCTGGCGCATACATGGCCGGCATTGCGTACGATGTGCACCCTTATTTGTTGCTGAACCACAATGATGATTACGCATCTCTGTCAACACTCGCGCATGAGTGGGGTCATGCGATGCACACGCTGTACGCACGTCAGGAACAACCGTTCGAGACTGCTGGCTACGCGACATTCATCGCCGAAATTCCGTCGACGTCGCTGGAGTTGATTCTGCAGGACTACATGCAGGAGAACGCCGAGACGATCGACGAGAAGCTCTTCTATCTCGGCCATGCGCTCGAAGGCATGCGCGGGACGTTCTTCCGCCAGACCATGTTCGCCGAGTTTGAGCTCGCACTTTATGAAGCCGCCGAACGTGGCGAGGCCTTGTCGGGTGATCGCATCTCGGAAATCTATGGTGAGATCCTGCGGCGTTACCATGGACATGACGAGGGCATCGTTGTCATCGACGACCTGTATACGAACGAGTGGATGTTCATCCAGCACTTCTACCTCAACATGTACGTGTTCCAGTACTCGACGTCGAAAACGGCTGGCACGGCACTGTACTCAAAGATCGTGAACGAAGGCGAAGCTGGCGTGCAAAACTACAAGAATCTGCTAAAGGCTGGTGGATCGAACTATCCATACCTGTTGCTGGTTGAAGCCGGCGTGGATCTGGCCAAGCCCGAACCGTATCAGGCCATCATCGCGAAGATGAACGCGATCATGGATGAGATGGAGCGTCTACTCGACGAAGCGTAGGCGCACTGCGGTATCCAATTGGTGCCCGCGGGCGGGATTTTTGTTGACGGAAGTAAAGCGCAGCGCAGCTCGCTCCCGTCAAGCGGGATCAAGACATGACGGAGACAAAGATGCCGGTCGCGGGCACCCTGTGATGGCCCACGGCCTTACTCCACTATTTGCGCCGCGACAACCGCTGCATTACATCGGGTTGACGGGTACGGGGTTAAGCCGGTCCGTACGCTGGCAATCTTGCCGGGCGCGATCTGGCCACTGAAGCTCTGCGTACGCTGACGCTGGTCGCCACCAGCATCGACATACTGGAATTGCGCCTGCACCCCGTTGACCGGCACCGATGTGTCGTTGCGCACCTGCACAACGATTTGACCACTGCCGTCATCACCGCAAGCTGACGATAGGTAGGACGCAGGCTGCGTAGGCATTTCAAGCCGCACAAGCGCCTCATAAGCTGCCTTGCCATATTCGCCGCCGCTTTTTGCAACGATCTTGTAGTGATCGATCGCTTCGCCGCGCAGTCCACGTTCTTCCTTGATCTGGCCCAGCTTGAAATGCGCCGGCGCAGTTGGCAAATACTCGAGACTGCGCTCGAGGTCGGAGATCGCAGCGTCGGTCTGGCCGAGCTCGTGCTTCGCGATACCGCGTTGCAGATGGTAGTAGAAGAAGTCACCCCGCCGATTAATCGCGCGATTGTAGTTTGTCACTGCCATATCGAACTGATCGTTGGCGAGTCGGACGTCGCCACGCAATGCGTGAAAATGCGCTGCGTCCGGGAACAATGCGAGGGCTTCGTTTGCCAGTGCGAGAGCTTCGTCAGCTTTTTCCTCGCCAAGCGCTTTGCGACCGTTGTCATAGGCATCGTAGGCCGGCTTGGCCGCCATCGTCTTTTGCATCGCAAGCTTGAAATCGTCGACACCGAGCTTGCCACCAGCCGGCAGTTTTGCGGCCCTCTTCCTGTTTTCTTTCACTCGCTCCTGCGACGGTGGATGACTCGCAAGCAAGCCGCTGAGCCAGTCCTGGTTTCGATCTTCGCTGAGACGAACGAAAGTTTCCTGCAACGTAACGGCGCCTTGTGGATCGTAGCCGGCTTTTGACATGTAGCGCATGCCGTATTTGTCGGATTCCAGTTCGGCGCCACGCCCATATTTCATCATCGTAAGCTGTGCCACTGCGCTTGCGCCACCAACTGCGAGATCCCCGTAACTGCTGTCGTTCGTTGCGATGCTCGTTGCGACTACGAGACCCTGCATCAACATGCCTTTGGACATCTGTTTGGCCGTGTGCCGTGCCGCTGCGTGGACGACTTCGTGTCCCAGCACGGCGGCGAGTTCGGCCTCCGATTCAAGTTCAGTTAAGAGGCCACGGTTTATCGCAATCTTGCCACCCGGCAGCGCCCAGGCATTGGGCACGGAGTTGTTCAGTACAACAAATTCGTAAGGCAATTGAACGTCGCTGACGTCAGCGAGCCGACCGCCGACAGCTTGCACGTATTGAGTCAAAGCCGGGTCGACATCATACGTGCCGCCTTGCGACTGCTGCATCGGCGCATAATTCTGCGCACCCATAGCGAGTTCCTGTTCGCCGGACACGAATATCAGTTCGCGGTCACCAGTTACCGGGTTAACAGCGCAGCCGAACAGCAATGTACATGAGATCAGGGCACAGGCGAGTCGGTTGGTCATGGTGCCATTATAAAGAAAATCGGCCGTTCAGCGGGGTAAGGGGAATCCCGGATTCCGGTATATTCCCGCTACAAGCACCATGATTGGGCAATATCGAGACAAGGCTCTTACATGACTATTCTATTGGCAGATCTTTTGAACGACTTGCGCGAAGACCATCGCAATATGACCGTTATGCTCGACCTGCTGCAACGTGAGGCGGGCCACATTCGCAATGGTGAGAAGCCTGACTACGAGCTGATTCACGACATCATGCGCTATATGACCGTTTACTCAGATGCCGTGCATCACCCCAAAGAAGATCTTCTTTACGGCGCCATGCGGGCCGAACAGCCGGCGCTCGGTGCCGGACTCGAACGTGTCGAGCCCGAGCACCGTGAAATCGCTGAACTCGGCGAGGCGCTGCGCAATGACGTTGAGGCGGTCGCATCCGGTGCGGCTGTGACACGAGACTGCATGGTTGCCGACACAAATGACTATGTTCAGCTTCTGCAAAGACACATGGCCTGGGAAGAGGAAGATCTGTTCCGGCGTGCCGATGCGCTCGTGAAAGCGGAAGACAAGATGTTTGTCGATACTTCCCACCTTGATCGCCTCGACCCGGTCTTTGGCCCGGAACGCGGGCATTCGTTCGCCAATTTGCTGGAAAACATCAAAAATCTGTCGGACTCTTGATCGCCCGCTGGGCTGGGTTTCTGTGTTTGGATCGCTAGAAATACCAGGCTAATTGCGCAAATAGGCCCACGTCTGATGACAGGTACCGGTTTGGGATGCCGGAGTCGGCACCGCCGAATTCAGTCCCGTTGCTCCCGAGCGGAATATTCAGACTGCCCAGGAACGTCATGTTATCCGACAAGCTGTAATTTGTGACAAGCTGAAACAACCCGCTTGGATCGTCGACGTTTGAAATCAGCGTTGGCGTTAACATCCACAGCGGCGACATCTCAATCGACATGCTTCCCGCGACATAATGACGATCAAGGCCATTGTAGTAATACTCAACGGCACCGCTTACGTTCCTGCCGCCCCAGGTCCACGAATAATTCAGATTCGTCACTACCTCAACATAGGAATCGCTGTCTGAGTCGGTGAAAACGATATCTCCCCGCCAGATCGCTCCCCCGATGCTGCGCGCGCCGCCGATCCCGATGACCGTACTGTCATAGCTTTCAGCAACGAGCACGTCGTATTCGTTTTCGCCTGCGAAACCGTGGTACTTCAGTGCGACCGTCGCCTCATCGGACTCAAGGTCACCGCTTAAAGGATCACGACGAAAGACGACGGCGCCCTGTACATCGTCGCCGCTTTCTCTCAAATATTGCACATACAACATGTCATCGCCGGACTTGTACTCGGTGTCGATTGTGGTCGGATCGAATGGATTGACGAGGTCCATCGGCGCAAAGAAGAATCCATTGCCCCAGGACAGGGCTTGTCTCCCGAATCGCACGACCGCTTTCTCTCCGGCATAGCCAACCCAGAATCGATCGAGCCGGTGCAAAATAGCGCTGTCATCACTGACATTATTCGTTTTCGTAAAATCAAACAGGCGGCGATCATCATTCGGCACGCCTGCCAGCAGGAATTCACTGCGCAGTGCAATGAGTTGATAGTCGGCGTGAAATGACAACAGCTCGCTCTTCGTTGAAAAATTCAGCCGTAGTTCCCCCACAGTGTCAACCGAACTCGAACCGACAAGATCATGGAACAGGCTATCGTCAGGGTAACTCTGCCCTACAATTCGAAACTTCGTATGCCCACCGAATTCGTAGGAACTGTTATCGGCACATGCGACAGTAGATATGAAAAGCAGCAGGAGCGCGTAGCTAAGCCGCATCTTGCTCTATGTCTTCGACGATGCGCCCATCGAGCATCCGTACAAGGCGCCTGGCGTAACTCATGACGCGTTTGTCGTGAGTGGCTATGACGAATGTCGTGTTGTGGTGGTCATTCAGTTCGCGGAATAACTCCATCAGACCGTCAGCAGTCTTCGAGTCGAGATTGGCGGTGGGCTCATCGGCCAGAACCAGCGCAGGGCGTGAGACGATGGCGCGTGCGACGGCCACACGCTGTTGCTGACCTCCCGACATGTCGGCCGGACGCCGATCTTCGAGCCCGGCAAGGCCAACCTCCTCGAGAATCTCTAACGCCTGCTTGTGCCTGTCACCGCTCGGCACACCTTGCACTTGCATGACGAACTCGACATTTTCTATCGCGGTCAGAACGGGTATCAAATTGAAGGCCTGGAAAACAAAACCGATCTGTCGCAGGCGCAATTCTGCGAGCTCACCTTTCGACAGGTTATCGATACGCCGGCCGGAGATGTAAACCTCGCCGCTGTCGGGCTTATCCAGTCCGCCAATCGCGTTGAGCAAAGTCGTCTTGCCGCCGCCCGATGGGGCCGATAGACACACGAAACCACCTTCGTCAATCTCGATACTTACGTGATCGAGGGCTTTGATGTCCTCTTCGCCCTGGCGGTAGGTTTTGCACAAGTCAACGCAACGTACTGCAGTCATGGTCAGACCTTTGTGATTGCTTCAATCGGTTCATAGTGTGCGGCTCGCCAGGCTGGCGACAGACTCGCAAAAAACCCGAGCACGAGCACGACAACATTCGCAAGAACGACGTCGCTCAATATCAACTCGGGATAGAGCACGCTCGACATCCCCCACATTTCCATGCCATCGCCGACGATAGAGAGATCGACGCCGTCCTTCATGGGCTGCACGGCCGCCCACGCCAGCGCGCTGCCCATGGCCAGGCCGATGGCGAGTAACAACAAGGACTCAACGACGATCTGGCCGAGAATGTAGATCGGTCGCATACCGAGCGCGAGCATCAGCCCGATCTCGCGCACTCTCTCAAACACGGCCATGACGAGTGTATTGACCAGGCCGAAAGAAAGCGCCAGAAATATCACGACGATCCAGACGAACACAAAACCATCCATAACATTGAGCATCGTGCCAAGATAGGCATCGAGTTCGATCCACCGCAGGACTTCTGCGCGGCCACCAACGAGTTCAGCGGTCCTTTTGTACTCGGCCTCGACATCGCGAAAATCATCGCCCAGCACCACGAGTTCAGAAACCTGGTCGCCGATACGCAGCATCTTCTGCGTGGTCGTCTTACCGACGAAGACATAGCTCTCTTCATATGCAGTGACGTTGGCGTCGAATAAGCCGACGACGCGAAAGCCACGATCCGCGATTTCGTTATCGGGATCCTGACTCATCAATACAATTCGCTTGCCCACTTTTGTATTAAGCGTTGTCGCCAATTTCCTGCCAATTACGATGCCGCTGTCATCGACAGAGTCGAGGAACCGGCCCTCAACCGCGTCGTAGTCGACGAAAGTCAGGCCGCGCTCCCGAAGCGGATCGACACCGAGCAACGTCACGCCACGCGAATCATATTCACTGGTGATGACCGCCGGTACGCGGACACGCGTTGCCCAGCCTGTAAAACCTGCCGCGCTGAACCGCTCGGACAGATCCGCGTCACTGACAGCAATCAGGTTCGCTACGCTTGGATCGTCGCGATAGTCCGGGTGATGTGCCTGCACATGACCAGGCAGCGCACTGATGCCATCGGCAACCATTTGCGAAACCATGCCGCGCATCAGCGCTGTCATGAAGATCATGGCCCAGGTACCCAGAACGACTGCCAGAAGCATGATCAGGGTGCGGCGATGATTGCGCCACAGATTGCGCCACGCCAGGCGTACCAAGACCGCTAACATATGCATCAGACGGCCCTCATCGCTTCGACAGGATGGAGCTTGTGCAGTCGAAGTGCCGGATACAACGCGGCGAGAATCGTGAATATGAAAACCACGGCGGGGCCAATTAACAACGACGGTGCCGATACCTGAGGGTAGAACCGTGCCGGCAAATTGAATTTGGCAGCCATCTCATCCATGCCCGGGTAGGCGAAGCCATTGACGCTGAACCAATAGGTGAAAAGGCCACCGAGCAGAGCACCGAGTATCAGGCCCAGCACGCCCATAATTGAGGTCTCCAACAGGACCAGGCGGCCGAGCCGGCCCGGCGTCAACCCCAGCGACATGACTATTCCGAACTCATGCGTACGCTCAAGCACTGACATCAACTGGGTGTTTAATACGCTGAATGCGACAAGAATGACGAGAATGCCGTACATGAAGAATGCACTGCTCATGTCGGCCTTGATCGCCTGCTGGAGTCCGGGTTGCAACGCATCCCAGTCGTGCACAACCAGATCCTGTCCTCCCGGCAACGACGAACCAACCTGGCTCTGCAGTTCGGCTACTCCGTCGATACCACCTGCATTAATCACGATGTGATGGCCGCTGCCATTCATGAAGAAAACGTCCTGAAACAGGCCGAGTGGAATTTCGGAAATACTGCGGTCAATGTCCGTGAGGCCACTGTCGAATATGCCTACGATATTGACCACGGCTGCAGCAAAGGAACCGTCACGGCCGCTGCCGAGCAGGGTCAGTTCATCGCCGAGGCCAACGCGCAGGTTGCGTGCGAGTGCGGCACCGATGATGATTTCGGCCGCGTCGTTTTCCCCCAGGAATCGTCCTTCGGCTATAAGCCCCGGTATCGTCGATACGCCCGGTTCGAACTCGGGCTCGACGCCAAACACGGCGATGCCATAGCTGCGTTCTTCACTCGAGACGAGACCAAATGCGGTAGCGCGCGCCGCAGTGTTTTCGGCGGGGAATTCCGCGCGCAGCGATTCAGCAAGTGGCACGATGTCGGCCACGGTCTGGCGCATCTTCTTGTCGTCTATGTAGCCGGGTGCCTGAATCTGCAAATGCCCGGTAAACGCCTGCAAAGTGTTGTCAATCATGAGCCCGTACATGCCGAACTGCAGGGAGATCATGAATACGAGCAGCATGTTTGAGAACATCATCGCGCCCGTCGTCAACCAGGTGCGGCGGGGTTGCCGCCACAGGTTGCGCCAGGCCAGGCGAAAGACGAGGTTCACGAGTGTTATTCCCGCGGATTGCGTAAGTTAGACAGTGTAAACAGACTGTCC
>Ga0255052_10000240_pt1 | contig 43112 bp, 35 predicted proteins | sample JV7_2_21_MG_FD_188632 | JGI IMG/M metagenome (GOLD analysis project Ga0255052, IMG submission 188632) | Seawater microbial communities from Jervis Inlet, British Columbia, Canada - JV7_2_21 | ecosystem: Environmental > Aquatic > Marine > Inlet | place: Canada: British Columbia | collected...
AAGAACATCATCTTTCTGCACACGGGCGGTTCAGCGGCGTTGTTCGCCTATGCGAATCAGCTACGCACCGACATTCAGTAGCACCGGCTGGTAGCTGTCGGCAATGCACCTGATACACGAAATGACTGGTTGATGATCACCTACATCGCTCTTCTGCGTGGCATCAACGTTGGCGGCAACAATCCATTGCCGATGCAAGAGCTGCGAGAAATCCTCGCCGCGCTCGTTTGTGAAAATGTACGTACCTACATACAAAGCGGCAACGCCGTATTCTCATGCAATGCGGAGCCCGAATCGCTAACAAGCGAAATCAGATTGACAATAGAAAGACGATTCGGGTTCAGCCCAAAACTACTGCTGTTGTCCCACGAACGTTTTGCCGCGATCGCAGCGTCGAATCCGTTCCCGGAGGCGGAGCAGAGTCCTAAAACGCTGCATGTCGGGTTCCTGGCGAAACGGCCGCTGACCCCGGATCTGGACAAGCTCAGGGATAGCAAAACGAAGTCGGAGGAGTTCTCGCTCGGGGACGATGCGTTTTACATGTATGCGCCTGATGGCGTAGGTCGTTCGAAACTCGCAGGCCAGGTAGAAAAGTGTCTTGGCGTTGACGTCACAGCGAGGAACTGGCGCACGGTGACTAAACTCCTGGAGCTGGCCTCGTCGACTGGCAATGACTGAGCATCAGTCGGCGCTGTTCAGGGACCAGTCGTAGTCACGAAATTCGATGTCATAGCCGACTGCCGTACTGAGTTCGTTGCGCAAGGTCTCGGGTGCGACGCTCGCAACATAGTCGATCACGCCACGCTCGGCGGATCGTCCACGCATGCGCAGGTCATTCAGGAAGTCCTTCTCGAACCATTTGAAAATTGTCGATAGCAGCACACGTTGATTGTCGTGGTCGATCGAAACATTGCGTGCATCACTGACGAAATCTGTGGCTGCTTTCTTGAGCAAGGCGTCCAGGTCCGTGCCTGTTGGCAACGCCGGGCGCATGACGGGGCAGCTTTCGCTACCGCAATTCAGCACGAAGTGAATACGGGCGTCGCGGTATCGCTTGCGTATCTTGTCATTCTCAACACCGAGCAGGCTGAAGTACTCACCGCCAAAGCGATACCGCAGTCTGTAGAAAAAGCCAAGCCCCCTGATCGCTTCGATCGGTGCCTTGAGGTCGGTGACGCTTTCGATCGGCCAGTTATCGAGTACGCTCTTGATGACATAGGCGTTGTAGCCATAGATCCAGTAGGCGAGTTCTTCTGTCCTGGTTCTGAATCGATCAGGTGCGCTGTCGGGGCTGTAGAGGCTTACGGCCGCGAGGTAGGAGTCGAGTTTCGCGACGGAACCGGCCGATGAGTGCCAGCGCTCGTAGTCAACGCGGCCATTGGCGTCCACATAGTCTTTAAGCAGATCTTCGAAGACGTGATGCGAGAAAGAACCTGTCGGGAAATTTGCCGGCGGTGAAGCGTGAACTGGTACGAGCTGCGGACGGTTTGCCCAAAAAAAACCACCCGCGAGCAATGCCAGTACCAGAAATATCGTTGCTGCGTATTGCACCTTTCCCACACTTCACCTGCCAGCCGGTCAACGCCAGAAGACCTGACTAACACTGACCGGCCAACGTCCCGGGTTATTACCGGTTGACCACGTTATTCCCCAGGCAATTACCGGATATTCGCCAGGGTTGGCATGCTGCACCGGGCTGGGTGACCGTTGTGCCGGTCAGTCAGCGGTTAACGTGTACTCATCGATGACCTTGCCGATGGCCTCTGCACAAACGGTGCAAAAGTCGTCAATGCGCGTAAACATGATGCAATTCTGTTCAGAGCGGTAGTAACCCTGCGCCTCGTAATTCGCACCTTCAAAAGCACCGACGGCATCGCGATATTCTGACTTCGAAAACAGGTCATTAACGTAGTCCCGCGTATCTCGAAAGAGCGCGTTCATCTCAGACTCCGGAACATCTTCTGCTCGCATTTGGGCCCGCTTCTTTTGGTATGCGAGTGAATGAGTCTCGTAGGTTTCTTTGGGCCAGAACGTCGGTAGCGGCGTATCAGGTGCAACCAGGTTCCGCCACTTGAGGTTGTCCGGGTCCAGCAGCGCTGTAACGTTTGGCTCATACGGTTCGGTGATTTCGTCGGGCGCCTCGTATTCCACAGGGCTTGTGTAGTATTCGTCGGCGAGGCCCGCGAAGTGATGACCTAATTCGTGCACAAACAAATACGCTGCCCATTCGCTGTTCGCGGCGGCCGTACTGTACAGCCCGTAGATGCCACCGCCACCATACACATCGGTGTTCGTGAGTATCTCGATGAAGTCGTACGGCGTCGATGATGCGATTCGTCGCATCGCCTTGTTCTCTGCGGTCAGTATGTATCGTTCCGATCGAAACGCATCGTAGGTCGCGCCGGCCGGTGTGTCGCGATAAGTGTTCGTCGATGGTCTCGACACACCGGACTCAGCGGCTGCAGGCGCAAGTGCCCAGACGTTGAAATCACTCTTGCGTTCCTTGAACGGTGACGTTGAGAATAATGCGTCCGTCAATTCGTGTGCTTTGGCAATGAATGCGTCCTGTTCGTCTGCTGTATAGCCGTCGCCAAGCAGCAAGAGGTCAACTTTTTCAGCCGGGTCACCGCTGTTCACGATTGCTACGACGTGTTCAGCGTAGGCTGCACTTTCGTGGTGTACAAGATAGTCATTCGGATCAATCGTTATGCGCCATATTTCTTCGAACGCGTTACCTAGTCCGCGTTTTTTCAATACAACTTCGAATTCACTATCTTGCGCCGGAAAGCGCAATGACTCGTGAAATGTCCTGTTCATTGTCCGTGCTTCGCCGATCGTTTCCCACTCGCCGTAGATGCTGCTGAAGCTTCTGGACCAGGCCACTTCAGTGCTGTCGGGAGCAACGATTTCAAACAGGTACTTACCACGCGAAGTCTTGTCGACAGGCTGGTGCATGTTGCCGGTCCACGGCAGTGGTTCGAGGATAACCTGGTCCAGACTGAAAACCTCCATTTCGTGATTACCGGTGTGGTAGAAGTCCACGCGCATCGTGGCCGGGTTTTCGGCAAGCGCCAATCCGCTAACTGATAACAAAAAAACAATGATCGATTCGATTCGCAGTTTCATGCCTATTCCTTTTGGAGTGCCCTGGTCACGGTTGATGCCTTGTCTGAGTGTTCCTGAATAGCAGAAAAGGTGGCCCCGAAACAAGTCGCGTATACTGCGGTCGGTCCGTTCTGTCTGCCAAAATCAGGGGGTTACATCATGCGCGTATCAACATGCCTTATTCTGTCCATCCTCTGTGCATCCTGTGCAAGACAAGCGCCGATCGATGTCGAGGCACGAATGAACCCGATCGCCGAGCAGTATGTTCGTCTTGCGCTTTCGCTGGGCGAACATGATGCCAATTATGTTGATGCCTATTTTGGACCCGACGAATGGCGCGACGAGGCGAAACAGCAGGCAATGTCGCTTGCGGCAATCGAGGCGGGCGCAGACGCTCTTGTCGCGGAGTTACAGGCACTGGACCTTTCAACCGCGGAGCCCGTCGTTGCGCTGCGGCATAATTTTCTGACAACGCATTTGCAGTCACTGGGGGCAGTCAGCCGGGCGCGAAACGGGCATGTTTTCAGTTTTGATGAGGAGTCGAAGGCAATTTACGGCTTTGTCGCGCCAAGCTTCTCAGTCGAACACTATGATCAGGCGATCGCAAAACTCGATGCTGTTTTGCCCGGTGAAGGACCACTGCATGAACGCTTCAGCGCATTTCGCCAGCAGTTTAGAATTCCAGCGGACAGGCTCGAGGAAGTGGTAGCAAAGGGTGTTGAAGAGTGCCGTGCAAGAACCCTGCAGAATATGACATTGCCTGACGGCGAGTTTTATGAAATGGAGATGGTGTCAGGCAATCCATGGAGTGCGTACAACTGGTTTCAGGGTAACGCGAAAAGCCTCATTCAAATCGAGACCAGCAGGCCGAAATACCTGGGCACCTCGATCAGACTAGGTTGCCACGAGGGCTATCCGGGTCACCATACCTACAGCTCCATGCTGGAACATCAGTATGGGCAGGGACGCGGATGGGTGGAGTTTTCCATGTTTCCGTTGTTTGCACCGATGGGCGTTATTTTTGAGGGAAGTGGCAACTATGCCGAATTGGCCGCATTCCCGGGCGACAGTCGTTTCGAGTTCCTGCGCAATGTCATCATGCCCATCGCCGGCATCGAGTCGGCCGACCTGGAAACGGCGGCGTTGATTCGGGAGATAAGCGAAGAATTGCGCTATGCCGGGATTGAAGCGGCCAGGCATTTCCTCGACGGTGACTGGAATCGAGACGAGACCATTACCTGGCTGACTGGTTACGCATTGATTGCACCGGAAGAAATCGATGCGTGGTTCGGGTTTACCGAGCGTTATCGTGCGTACCGAATAAATTACATTCTCGGTCAGGACCTCGTTGAAGCGTATGTGCAGCGCGAGAATCCAGGTGGTGGTGCAGCAGGGAACTGGCGAGCGCTGGAAAAACTGCTGTCATTGCCACCGGCTCCGGTACTTTTTGCCAATTAATGGCATGTGCCGAATAACGCGACAGGTTATTGAGTGACTCGGCGGGGCCGCAAATGTCACGAATAATCCGGATAACTACGCTCGTCATCGCTGGCGAACTTGTATACGGTTTGCCGTTTCACACGGCCCGCTTTTTTCGGCCAACTCTTCTTGAGGTCTTCAATTTTTCGAATACGCAGCTAGGCGACCTGTTCGCGGTTTATGGCGTGACTGCAATGCTCGCCTACTTCCCGGGTGGAGTGCTGGCGGATTATTTTTCAGCCAGACGGTTGCTGACTGTTTCGTTGGTGACAACTGCAGCGGGTGGCTTGTACATGGCGACTCTGCCGAGCGCTACGGGAATGGCGCTGCTCTATGGATACTGGGGTGTTACGACGATTCTGCTTTTTTGGGGGGCTTTGATTCGAGCAACCCGTGAATGGGGCGGGCAGACGTCGCAGGGAAGGGCATTCGGAATCCTCGAAGGCGGACGTGGTCTCGCCGCCGCATTGTTTGCCGTGTTCGCCGTTGCGGTGTTAGCTGCATACATGCCGGACGATGCGTCGCTGGCGACTGACGCAGAGCGTGCAGCTGGCTTTCGCATGGTCATACTGTGCTATTCCGCCGCGGCGTTCGGTGCCGGTGTTTTGACATGGCTGTTGATTCCGGAATCGCGCCAACCATCAAAGCAGCACCGAAATCCCTTTGCAGGCATGTACACCGTCATACACCGGCCGGTGATATGGGCGCAGGCTGCGGTCATCGTCTGCGCATACTGCGGCTACAAAGGGCTCGACAATTACTCGCTGTATGCGGTGCAGGTGTTGGGGATGGATGAAGTGGAGGGTGCACGGCTCGCCGCGTATGGCGCCTACATCCGGCCGGTAGCGGCGATTGGTGCGGGCCTGGTTGCTGACCGTTTCAGTGTGTCTCGCGTCATTGGTGTGATGTTTTTCGTCTTGATGATCTCCTGCGGTTTCTTGTTCGCCTCGGATCCCGCGGTGACCGGGTTAACGATAATCTACGCTAATCTCTTTGTGAGTGCTTTTGCGGTTTTCGCATTTCGTGGCGTGTATTTCGCTTTGCTCGAAGAAACCAAAACACCCGATCACCTGACCGGCACGGCGGTAGGGATAGTGTCTTTTGCCGGTTTCACACCAGAAATCTTCTTCTCGCCGATCGCCGGCCGGATACTCGATGCGTCGCCCGGACTTGGCGGCCACCAGAACTTCTTCCTGTTTCTTGCTGGTGTGGCAAGTGTTGGAGTCATCGTCGTTGCATTGTTGATATGGTTGCAACGCACCGCCGTAAAGGGGTCGCTGGCGAAATAAAACGCGGCACCGGTCGGTCTTGTTCTTGTGTTCACAAATAAACAGGGGCGCGCGGTGAAATTATCGGAAAGTCTTAAAAGTCAATTACAACGCAATTTTGTGGCGCTCGTGAGCATCGTTATTGCAGTCAGCAGCCTGAGCTACAACACCTGGCGGAATGAAAAAACCGAGGACAACCGCAACCAGCGTCTAGCTTCGTTACAGGTCATTCTCAAGCTCGGCGAATTGCAGGAGCTTGTATTTCATAGCCACTATGATCGGGATGAGGTGGACAAGGGCGCTCCGAGAACCGGTTGGGCACTGGTTTTAACCGTCCGGGATCTCGCGCAAGTGCTGGAGGCGCCACTTCCTGAGTCCGCCGCAAACCTGGTTACGGTCTGGGGCGAGCGCTGGAACGACCTTGGCGAAGTGCAACGAAGCGCTGACGCCATTCTCGAGGGCATTGAGTCAGTGCGCGATGATACGCTGGGTTTGCTGCGTGACCTGGATTAGGCCGCACGATTCAATATCCGATACGGGACTCATCGAACACAAGAATCGTCAATTACTCAAATCCAGGCCAATGATGATCGGGTCGTGATCAGAGGCGCGATAAGGAGAGCCGGCGTCGAAGAGGCTCGGATCACGACCGAATTCCAGATTGTAATCGAGTACCGGGGGCTCATCGGAATTGATGTGCCATTCGATGGTCTCGGCGACCTGAGAAGCAAGGCTGGCTGTCGCGAGGGCGTAATCAAGCGCTCCGGATTGACTGTCAAATATGTATGAATAAGCTCCCTGGCCATTCGCGACTTCGAGCAGATTGACAAAGCCCGCATGCTTGAGTGTGGTTAGCGGATCCTCTTCGACATAGGCGTTGAGGTCGCCAATTATAAGAAAATCGGCATCGCCACTGGTCGTCGGATCGAGGGCAATCCAGTCGGCAATTGCGGCCGCGGCATTCGTGCGCGTCAGGTTGCAATTTCCCTGGCCGTCACCGAGGTCCGCATCACCGTCATTGGCACAACTCGAACCCTTGGACTTCAGGTGATTAACAACAATAGTCAGTGTGCCACCGTTCGAACTCTGTACAAACGTCTGGGCGAGCGCTTTGCGATTTCGAAAATGGTTGAAGCGCACATCTGTGCTTGCGTCAAGAAGAGCGTGGGAGCCCTGCAGTGTCACCGTACCAGGCCTGTAGATAAAGCCGGTCTTGATAGCATCGGTGCCGATGGTCCCGGTGTCGACGTATGCGTAAGTCCCCGCACCGAGGGCTGCGTTCAGGCCGGCGACGATACGTTGCAGCGATTCTGTGCTGTTGTTCTCCAGCTCGACAAGGCCGACGACATCGGCATCTATCAAGCGCAGGGCCGTGATCATCTTCGCGAACTGCCGATCAAATTCAACTGCGCTGTCTGCGCCGCGACAACTGTTGTTACCAGTGGGGCCACAAATGTCCTGGCCCGTATCGATTGTCGAAAAGAAATTCAAGACGTTGAAACTCGCAACCCGGAATTGACCGGCGACAACCGGCAAACCGGGCCGGGGATTGCTTGAGTCGAACTCTGGTTCGACGCCTGGCACCAGTCTATAGGTTTCGGTGCCGGAATTACCGCTTGCCCTCGAATAGCGCAGGTTGCCGCTTAGCCCGGTGATCGTGTCACCAGCTCGAATCGAGTAGTCGGGGACAGTGCCGGCGGCGAGATATCTGATTGGCGCTGCATTCGATATTCGCAGCCCGTCGTCGAGAACCAGGCTGCGAGATGCAACGGTTTGTCGATGAGCATCGTAGCCGGGCACGTCGGGCGAGTTCTGATTCGTAAACTGAAACGACCTGCCACCTTGGGATAGCTGTACTTCGCCGTAGCGATCGAGGTTATACAAGCCGTTCACGGTCAGGGTCTGTGGAAAACGCACCAGCATGCCTTCGTAACGCTCCAGATCGGCCATCAGCACACCATCGCTGTTTGTAATGACCGATGCCGTGGGCAGGTTAATGTCCGTTGGCTGAATCGATCCGGAGCCGGTCACCTCCACGCGTGTTGCTGATATTTGGGTTTCACCAAAATATTCGGTGACAGTGCCCTCAACGCTGACGCGGTCGCCTACATTTACGTCTACGGTCGGACTGTTACCGTCAAACACGAACACCCCTTCAGATGTCGAAACGTCTGAGTCGGGCGTCGTTTCCTGTACAAAGAACCCGCCTAGCTCATTGCGACTTTCTGCGTCGTTATTCTGAAAGTCGCCGCTGACGACACCTGAAACAGAAACGACCTGACCCTCGAGCGGGCTGCTTTGACCGCTGCTCTGTATGTCATGCAGCGGCGTGAACACCTGGGTATTGCCGGGTGGCGGGTCTGTCGTCGGTGAGCCGCCACTGCCACACGCGGCGAGAAGTAACGCCAGGACCAACACTTCGATCAGGATGCGCATGGTTTCGTATTCTAGCCCGAGTTGGCTCGATTTGTGACGCTCATAACGAAACAAGACATGTCGAACAACAGCATCTCCGCATTTGCCGCTCGGTGCCTTGACCCTCCTGCCGGCCTCACCCGACGAAGTGGTCACGTCTATCCTGTCTCGGAATTGATCGTGAAACAGACGCACTCAACGCGATGCAAAGCTGCCCGGCGTAATAAAGTGGCAGACCCCAGACGTAAGTTGGAAACTCTGTCGAAGTAAATCGAAGCGCAGCAACTGACAGATCGGATGCGAAGAACAGCAGCGCACCGATAACGACGAGGAGCGATGCTCCCGCTCCGGCACTACCAAAAGCTGTGATCACCATGATGCTGATAACTGACGTATATATTAAAACCGGCATGAGCAGTTCGGCTGGCACCTGCGGCGTCAGCCATGTTGATACAAGTGCGGCCATGATGGCGACCGGCCCGGCCGCGGCGATTATCCATGTCCAACGCAGGCCGCGACTTGCGAAGGCAATGATGTATGCAACATGCGCGAATAAGAAACTCACCAGGCCGAACAGAAAAATCTGCTGAGATTGGCTGATCAGAAAAGCGTCCCCCAGCCATGACAACGTGAGGCCGAGAAACAATATCCTGCCGAAGCGGTGCTGCAATGCACCCACGCTCCATGCTGCAGCCAGGAATCCGCTTGATGCCAGCAATTTTGCGCCTGCGGCAGGCCAGGGCAGGCCGTTCAGTTGAAATACAACGAGCGCACTTCCGGCCAGCCCGGTCAAGACAATGAGGACACTTGTTGCCTGCTTCACCACGCCTCGATGGTACACAGAATCAAGCGCAACCGGTGCGGATTGCAACACCCTAGCCCGGACTATTCATGAATACACTGCGCAATCATCACGGCGAATCATGAATAGTCCGGGCTGGGCAGGAGTACAGTGCATGCTGAGGTTGTAGCGGTCATAATGGACGGGTTCGCGGCAATACAGGTTAGGCGGTATTCGCGGACCATCGCAACGAGTGGCGGGAATGATGGTCATAGATAAAATGGTTGCGCGCGACGATCGTTGCATCGGCATGGGCCAAGGGACAGGAATCTGACAGATGTACAATTGGACAAGACTAACGGCCGTGGCAATCCTGGTGCTGATCACTTTTGTGGCAAGCGCGAGTGAGGTCATCCGGGACTTTACGGGCAACAACAGTATGACAACGGCGGAATTCAAGGTTGACGGCCCGTGGTTACTCGATTGGCGCCTCGATAGCGATTTCGACAACCTGGTCGCGCTGGATATCGCGTTGATCGAAGCGAAAACCGGTCGGCATGTTGGGCGAGTTCTGCATACCAAATACAAGGGAAATGGCGTCAAGCTGTTTCATGATGGTGGCAATTATCAGTTGCGTGTCAGCTCGACGCTGGCCCGCTGGCGCATCAGGATCAAACAGGTCACGGTAGAGGAGGCGAAGCTGTACACGCCCAAAAAGCCAGAACAGCAGCGCCAGTAACTTCTTGATCGGTGCGACGTCACAAACGGTTTTATCAAGACCGGCCGGCGTTCGCATCACATTCGTCCGCCGGCCTTGCTGCTGCGCTCACTAATGACGCCGCTCCGGGCGCTGTACGCTGTGCGTATTAGTTGCCAACGAAGGCGCTGTTTATCGTGAAAAAGCTCCTGTAGTTGTGAGATGATCTGCGCAGCTCCGGCAAGAGGTTGCGACCCGCTTGATTCCACAAACTCAAAACAAAGTCAGTTCGATTGTCAGTTTTGCCGCTGTGTTTGTCGTCATTATCGGCATGCAAATGGCGAAGGCACTGCTCGTGCCTTTTCTGGTGGCTGCATTTCTGGCGCTGATCACCGTGCGCCCGATGTTGTGGATGCAGAAGAATCGGGTGCCGGCGGTTCTTGGAGCCCTCATCATAGTGACATGCATCATGCTGATCATAGGCGGTGTCGGCGCAATAGTTGGCAACTCAATAGCCGATTTCACGGCTGCACTGCCAACATATCAACAGCGCCTTGACAGTATTGTGCAGGGCCTGTTTGGGTTCATCATCGAAAACCTGAACAGTGACAAGTCGGTTGAGAGTTTCAGCGACATGATCGACCCGGGGTGGGCGATGGGTCTTGTCGCGAGCATTCTCAACGGTGTTAAAGACGTTCTGACCAATGTTTTTCTGATTTTCTTCACGATGATCTTCATATTGCTCGAGGCATCGACTGTCGAAACAAAGGTCGAGGCCGCATTTGGCCACAGTGCGAAGTCGTTGGAACGGCCAAGGAATTTTCTGATCAATCTAGGTCGCTATCTCGGCATCAAGACAATCGTCAGCGTAGCGACCGGAGTGTCTGCGGGCTTGCTGACCTGGACGATCGGCGTTGACTTTCCGCTGCTCTGGGCCATGCTCGCTTTCTTGCTTAACTACGTTCCAACGATAGGATCCATGATAGCGGCGGTTCCGGCCGTGTTGTTGGCGCTTGTGCAACTGGGGCCGGGCGAGGCGATGGCGACAGCCGTTGGCTTCGCTGCAATCAACGTCGTATTTGGCAATTTCGTAGAGCCGCGGTTAATGGGGTACGGCGTTGGCATCTCGCCGCTGGTGGTTTTTGTCGGCCTGGTTTTTTGGGGATGGGTGTTTGGTCCGGTCGGTATGTTGCTGTCGGTACCGCTGACAATGACGCTCAAACTCGCCCTTGAAAGTGACGAACGAACGCGTTGGGTCGCTATCTTGCTGGGATCAGAGCGTGATGCGCAGTACGCATTGAATCAGAGAGCTGTAGAAACCTGACCCGCAGGCGATTACAAATCTGTATCGCCAAGCTCGTCATCAAGTGGTTCGGTTTCCTCAATCTGTTCCAGCAGATTGATCGCTACGCCGACGAAATCGGTATCCGTGATGATGCCGTGCAGTTTCCCATTCCTGAGAACCGGCAGACAGCCAATTTGATGTTTTTCCAGAAACAAGGCTGCCTGTCTCAGGCTGGCCCTTCTATCGACGGTTGCCACATCAGTGACCATTACATCCGTGACACAGATGTCGGTGGCGCGAATGCGCCGGTCAGGATCGCGAAGTATTGAATCTGTTGCCGCCAGCAAGTTCGTCAGTGTAACCAGGCCGACCAACTCACCCTTATTGTCGATCACCGGCAGGTGGTGAATGCCGTTATCGCGCATCAACGTGCGGGCCTCGGCGAGGCTCGCCGCGTGAGAAACAGTTATGACGCCGGTACTCATGATTGCATCGATCGTGAACATGACCGTGTCCTTCCTGGAGCAACCTCTCTTAGTTTATCCTCTGGTGCTTGGCGCGCTATTGCGAAAAACACGTATTGGCCACGCCAAAAAGCGAACGTGGCAAATCAGCCTGCCGAGAAGAGTCATGTGGCAAAGATCCTGGCCTGGTGATATGCACGTGTTCGCACAGTTTGCGTATTACTTCCAGATCACATTCCGAATGTGAGCAGGGGGCGGTTCAGAGGCGGCTTTCTTCGGCGGCCTCCTGAATGCTCCGCAAGAGATTGTCGAATCCGGCCTGCGGCGATTGGCTGAATACCGGGTCCACGGCATTCAGGCGCGATGCGTCCACCGATACTGAATTCGATTGCCTGACGAGCTCATCGGCGCGCTGAAAAAGATCGTCTTCTTCCCAGGCCATGTGCCGACGCAGGTGCTGAGCATAATCCAGCGTATCGGCGATAACCCGATCGCGCGTAACCGCTGCGCCAGCCACGATCGCCTCGATATCACGTCGCAATACCTGGCTTAACTTCGCGATCTCGCTATGATCGTCCGCGACGCTGTCAAGCCCTGAGTCAAATTCGGCCCCTGCGGAGCGCAATATGTCGTAAATCAGATCTTCCTTCGGGTGATGCACGGCGTCTGCATAAACCGTCATGTAGCTCATGATGTCGCTTAGCAGCTCATAGTCGGCCTCCGCACCATCCTGGATGTAGCCGACCTCACGCTCAAGCAGGTCAAGCATCAGCGCCATGTTGCGGTGATCGTCGCGTAGTTCCTCGAGAACCTGTGCCACAAGGTGGGTCATATCGTGGTCTCAAACGATGTCAGGTCGGTTAATCATGCGCTTATCATGCGCCAGCAGTCATTCGGGATTCCACCTATCTTGCTGCCATGCGCGTTTGTGTCAAGAGCTATACTTGCAGGCCGAAACTACAAGACCCGCCGGGAGTCGAAAGGCGCCGGAGGAAGGACCATGCGTAAAATCACGATTTCTTGGATACTGGTCGCCGGGTTCATCGCCGGTTGTTCGGTCAACCCGGTTACGGGAGAGCGCGAATTTCTGCTCGTTAGCGGTGGCCAAGAGCTGCAGATGGGCGAGCAAAACTACCTGCCGATGCAACAATCCCAGGGCGGTGAGTACGATGTCGATCCGGCATTGACACAGTATGTACAAGATATCGGCAATCGACTTGCGGCCGTAAGCGATAGACCGCTGGCGTACGAATTTGTCGTGCTTAACAACTCGATTCCGAATGCGTGGGCCCTGCCCGGCGGGAAGATTGCGATCAACCGTGGACTGTTGACCGAGCTGAATTCCGAGGCGGAACTGGCAGCAGTATTGGGCCATGAGATTGTGCACGCGGCCGCCAGACATACGGCGAAGCAGATTACTCGCGGTATGTGGATGCAGGGTCTTGTCGTTGCCACCGCGGTTGTGACCAGCGATAACGACTACGGCACCATGGCCGTCGGCGGAGCAAGCGCTGTCGCGCAGTTGGCGACCATGAAATACGGGCGGAGCGCGGAACTTGAATCCGACGAATACGGTATGCGCTACCTGTCCAAGGCTGGCTATGACCCTCAGGGCGCCGTGGTACTGCAACAGACGTTTGTCCGCCTCAGCGAGGGCCGAAATCAAAGCTGGCTTGGTGGCCTGTTTTCAAGTCATCCACCCTCAAACGAGCGCGTTCAGGCCAATATCAGGACCGCAGCCACGTTACCGGCGGGAGGCATTCTTGGCGTTGACAGTTTCCGTGCCGCCATGCAGAAAACGAACGCGACCAGGGCTGCGTATGCGGCCTATGATGAAGGCCGGGAAGCCCTCGCCGAGAAACAAAACGACAAGGCCCTGACGCTGGCCAACAGAGCTTTGGACCTGTTTCCGCAAGAAGCCCATTTCCATGCGCTGCGCGGTGACGCAAGACTGGTTAGCGACAAGTTTGATATGGCCGTCACCAATTACAGTCGCGCCATTAGCCGCCGCGATCAGTTTTTCTACTACTACCTGCAACGGGGCCTCGCCAAAAATGAGTTGAACCAGACCGATGCGGCGGTCGCCGATCTTGAACGGAGTATTGCCTTGCTGCCAACGGCACCGGCGCATTACACGCTGGGCGAAATTGCTGCCGAGAGCGACAACCGGTCGCAAGCGATAGACCACTTCAAGGTTGTCGCAAAAAGTGGTGGAGATTACGGCAAGGCTGCAACCGAGGCTCTCGTCAGGCTTGAGTTGCCGTCAAACCCGGCGTCCTATGTTACATCTGCATGCGGTGACGACGGCAGCGGAGAGCTCGCTGTTTCGATTCGCAACGACACACCATTGCCGGTAACCGGTGTGCAGGCGCGCATTCAGTACGTCGATAGTGGCGGGGCAGAGCGGCAGATGACGCAGAGCTTTGGCGGCCGAATAGAGCCCGGACAGTTTAGGAGCATGAACACGGGACTTGTGCTCCATGTAAACAGTCGCTGTACCGCACAGGTTACCGTGGCGCGTGTCGTTGAATAAGTGGGGCGCAGTTTCCTGAAATCTTCGTCAAGAGTCAGTTGTTTTCCTCTTGCACCTCGGTAATCCAGCGGTCGATACTCGTTCCCAGCATTGGTAACGTTACGCCGCCATTGGCGAGAATGCGGTCGTGAAACCCGCGGATATCGAAGTGTTCGCCAAGCGCATCCTCGGCATGCCTGCGCAATCGCTGGATTTCGAGGCTTCCGAGCAGGTAGGACGTAGCTTGTCCGGGGACGGCAGCGTAGCGGTCAATCTCTGATTCGATCCCGGGTCTGCCCTCGGCTGTGTGCTCAAACATGTACTCAATGGCAGCCTCGCGTGTCCAGCCCATGACGTGCATACCCGGATCCACGACGAGACGCGCGGCCCGGTACGCCTCGTTGGACAGCATGCCAAGTCGGGCGACATTGCTCGAATACAGGCCCATTTCGTCGGCGAGCCTCTCAGTGTACAAGGCCCAGCCTTCAGCAGAGCCGGACACGTACATGAACCGCAGTATCGGGTGTAAATTAGTATTGCTCAGCGCGACGGATCCTTGCAGGTGATGACCAGGATACGATTCATGAAACGCGGTCGACTCCTGGCCGGCCTTGCTAATGCCCTGTGGGTTGTAAGTGCCAACCTGGTAGCTTGCGGGGCGGCTACCGTCAGCCGAGCCCGCGGCGTAGAAACCACCGCCGGAGTCCTTGTCAAAAGGCGGCGACGCCCTGATGATCATCTCAGCGTCGGGAACGTTGCCGAACCAGCCTGGTACCGCATTCCTGCCGCGCTCAACCGCAGCCGTGACGTACTCAAGCATGTCCATTTCACCTTCAAACGTGTACTCGGGATTCGTACGCAGCTCGGCCAGCAGTCCTTTGACGTCGTCTGTGCCGAATGAATTCTTCGCGATAACCAGCATTTCGCTTTGAATGCGTGCCATTTGTGACAGGCCGGTACGGTGAACGGCCAGTGGCTCCATCGACAACGAGGACCAGTACCTGGTTGAGGCGGCATAACAAGCCTCGCCATTCGGGTTGGCACCAACTCCTATTGCGTCACGTCCCTTGTAATCGTTTGTCAGGAAGTCACGGTAAGCGGTCAGCGCCGGTATTACCTGCGACTCGAGAACGTCGCGGTATGCCGCGATAAAAGCGGCGTCATACGAGCGCGCGGCTGGACTGAAGATCGGCGAATCCTCTGTCGGTGTGTCAATCAGCGCGGATATCTTGTCAGCGACCGCATCTACGTTGCTTTGGGCAGCGGTGTAGCCTGTTTCCATACCGCGACGCAAGTTGCCTGTCTCGGTCTGCAAATAGCGTGATATGTCAGCAACCCGGCGCAGCGCCGCCTGACGGTCTGTGTCGGATCCGACGGGTTGTACAGCCAGCGTTGACGCGAACATATACTGCCAGCCGGTCCAGGTCGGACTGATATTCCAGAGTTCGGCGCGGCACACGCGCCGATCGACAATTGATTGCAGGCGCTCGCGTGCGAACACATAGGTAATCTGCTCTGGTGTATCTGCGAGCTGTGCAACGTCTACGTTATCCAGCGCTGTGAGCCAGGTATCGACTCTGGTGTCCCAGATGGCCAGGTTCTCTGCGCTGTGGTCGCCGAACCGGTCGGACGACTTTTCCGGGTAACCGACCTCATAAACCTCCTCGGGGAACTGGGCGTAATAGCCGTCGACAAAGTCAATCGCTATTGCGTTGACGCGTTCGGCCGCAGTGTCCTGCGGCGACCCTGAGCAGGCTGCGACCGACAGCATCGCCAGCGAAAAAAGTACACGTTTATGTTCCACACCGTGCTCCGTAGTGGTAATTTTGAGGGCCAAATGAGACCACAGATCGCGCTCTGATGACAGGCTGGCAGCGGTGCCCGCATGGTGCTTATATGGAACCACGGTGCGCGCAAGAGATCGAAACGCACAGGCAGCCAGCGGAAATCAGGGTTCTTCCACAAGCTACTGCCAGTTGTTAAGGCTAACGTCCTGATGATAAAAATGAAAAAACTCCCGATCGCGATCGTGGCCAGTCTGTTGGCCGGTCTCGCAATGGGTGCGTGGTTGCTGAAAGCGATCGACGTGGAACCAAATTCGAGCGGAGTGCCGGACGGCGCCGTCTATTTTGACACTTCGGCCGCGACGGACGAGCGCATTCGCGCGCTGGAAGTTGCGGTGGGTCAAGAGCGCAATGCGCGGCAATTGCTCGAAGAAGAATTGCGCGTCATTCTGGATGAGCTGGATCGTATCAACGCTGTGAGTGAACAGGCTGAGCAACAACGTGTCGCCAACTCCCGGTCCGAAAGTGATGCCCAGGATTTTCTGGATACAGTGCAGCAGCGTCGTGAGGAGCGATTTTCGCCGCAAGGGCGAACGCAGGCACTCATCGATGCGGGCTTTGCGCCCGACCGTACCGCCTTGATTCTGCAGCGCGAAGCGGAGTTGCAGATGGAGGCAATGCAGGCGAGATTCGAAGCACGTCGGACCGGTGTGCCGATAAATCGTGACGATGTCAGCGCAAACCCTGGGGCGAAATTGCGCTCTGAGTTAGGAGATGCTGAATACGCGATGTACCTGCAGGCAAACAATCGCCCGATTTCGGTGGGCGTTGGTAGTGTGTTGGAGTCGTCACCGGCGCAGAGCGCCGGACTACAGGTTGGTGATCGAATCATTAGCTACGACGGTCAACGCGTCTTCAATGTGTTTGATCTGAATGCGCAAACCATCCAGGGGGCTCCTGGTCAGAACGTCGTGATCAATATCGAGCGGGACGGAGTTCCGATGCAAATAGTGCTGCCGCGTGGGCCTTTGGGGATAACTGGTGGCAGGCGCTGAGAGGTTTACTAGATAATCGTTGGCCTCACATGCAAAATGGGTTTCGGCTTTCGTATCAGGGAGGCGTACGCAGCCATTGAGCGTGCTTCGCTACACAATACCTAACAGTTTTACGGCACTGAGTTTGCTGCTCGGTGTTTCGTCGATAGTGACGACCCAGGTCGGCGATCTTGAATTTGCGGCGTGGTTGATTGTCTGGTGTGGCCTGCTGGACACGATGGATGGTGTGGCCGCCCGGCTGCTGAAGGCAACGTCGAGCTTCGGTGCCGAGTTCGATTCAATGGCCGATCTGGTTTCGTTTGGCGTTGCACCGGCAATACTCGTGCTTAACGCGGGGCTTCAGATCGGCGGTATTGAAACCGACTCCGGTCAGTTCTGGGTGCTGTTGGTTGCCGTTGGCGTATTTGTGCTGGCTGGCGCCATGCGCCTTGCGCGATTCAACCTTGCCTCATCGAAACCCCGCACCGGCTGGTTTCTTGGTGTGCCGATTACCGCCGCGGGCGGCGGGCTTGTTTCGTCTATGGTCATCGTCATGATCCGCTACGAAGAAGTAACGAGCGTGCTGCCCTTACATCTGTATCTGCCCATACTGATGTTTGTGCTCGGCATTGCGATGGTTTCGAGAGTACGTTTTCCCAAAGCTGTTATTCGCAAGAGCAAATTGATCAATGTGTTTCAGTTTGTGAACATCGCCGCGATTTTTTACTGCGCCATCTTTCGCATCTATCCCGAATATTTATTTGGCATCGGTATTTTCCTGCTGATCGCAGGAATCATCGCGGGCCGTATCACTCGGGACGATACTGGATGATCATTGATTGCCTGATGTGAGTTAATGGTCGGGCAATAATTTTTTGTGCCGGTAAAAACAAAAAGTCAGGCAGACGTGGCACAAGGCGGGCTACAGGTTGTTACCTGTAAGCTTCCCCGGAAGGTAGGCCGGTCATCGGTAGAGAATCTTGGCAAAACACTGTCAGGAGGAAGACCATGAAGTAAATAATCAGAGGTTCCCTGATGCAGTTTCGTTTTTTGATTGTGCTTTTTCTGACATCGTTGGTTGCGTGTAGCAATGACGAAAAATCCGTTGAGCCGTCACAGGCGATTTCATTGCATCAGTATCAGGCGTTTGAGGGATTCCTCGATGTTTACTGGGACGAAAGCGGCGGCCGATTACTCATGCGCATCGAGGATCTGGATACGCCCCTGTTATACCAGTCAGCGTTGGCCCGGGGCATCGGCTCGAATGATCTGGGTCTGGATCGTGGTCAGCTTGGCGCGACAAAGGTTGTCAGGTTCCTGCGCAGCGGCCCGAAAGTGCTGCTTATGGAAGACAATTTGTCGTACCGGGCATCCGGTGATGACGACGATGAGCGGCAAGCGGTCGCCGAGTCTTTTGCGCGCTCCGTGATCTGGGGTTTTGATGTGCTTGGCGACGCCGATGGTGCATTAATCCTGGACGGGACCGCCTTTTTCCTTCGTGATGCACATGGCGTTGTCGCGTGGTTAGATGCGGCGGGAGAGGGCGCGTACACGATCGATGCGTCCCGCTCGGCGATGTACCTGCCGCGCACAAAAGCCTTTCCCGACAATACCGAGATCGAATCGGTCGTCACCTACACGGGCAAGCCGACCGGCCCCTACCTGCCAACGGTCGTCCCGGATCCGACCGCCGTGACGGTTCACTCACACCACTCATTCATACGCCTTCCCGATGACGCGTATGAGCCGTTGCCGTATCACCCTCGCTCTGGCGTAATCGGGTTTAGCTATACCGGTGCAGCGTACGCCGACTACGCGTCGCCCATTGGCGAGGATCTTCAGGTTCGGTTTGGCCGCCGGCATCGACTGCAAAAGCTGAATCCGGAAGCCGAGGTCAGCGAAGCCGTGGAACCAATCGTCTACTACGTAGACCGCGGTGCACCTGAGCCAATACGCAAAGCATTGATTGAGGGTGCGAGCTGGTGGAACCAGGCATTCGAAGCGGTGGGCTATAAAGACGCCTTTCAGGTGCGGTTGCTGCCCGCAGGCGCCGATCCGATGGACGTTCGGTACAACGTCATTCAGTGGGTGCATCGCGCGACCCGTGGATGGTCATATGGAGCCTCGATCCTGGATCCGCGCACGGGTGAAATTCTCAAAGGGCACGTGTCGCTGGGTTCCCTGCGGGTACGTCAGGACTATTTGATAGCCGAGGGGTTGCTCGCGCCCTACGACGACGAAGCGGTGCCCGAGACCATGCTGGAAATGTCGCTGGCTCGAATTCGGCAATTGTCGGCACACGAGGTCGGGCACACGCTGGGTTTCGAGCACAACTTTGCCGCCAGCACACAAGACCGTGCGTCAGTGATGGATTATCCGTTTCCACTGATCAGGTTCGCTGATGACGGCGAACTCGATCTGTCGGATGCCTATGACGACGGTATCGGCACATGGGACAAACGTCTTGTCCTGTACGCGTATGAGGATTTCACTGACGACGCAGATCGGCTCGCAGAGTATCGAAACATCGTTGACCAGACACGGGCGCTGGGATACGCGTATGTTGCCGGCAGCGATTCGAGGGCACTGTCGACGGCGCATCCGGACGGCAATCTCTGGGATAACGGCAAGGACTCGATCGCCGAGTTGGAACACCTGCTGAAGGTCAGGGCGTATGCGCTGCAGCGATTTTCCGAGCGCAATATCCGTGTGGACCGACCACTGGCAACGCTTGAAGAAGTGCTGGTGCCAATTTATCTGCTGCATCGTTTTCAGATTCAGGCAGTCGGCAAGCTTATCGGCGGCAGCTACTATACTTATGCGTTACGCGGTGATGGCCAGAACGCAGTCGCGGTGGTGGCGACAGAGCGGCAGCAACAGGCAATTGAAACCCTGGTCGGGACATTGAGTCCGGACCTGTTGCGGCTGCCCGACGGTTTGGCCGAAAAAATTCTGCCGCGACCACCCGGCTACGAGAAGTCACGCGAGAGCTTCAGTGGCGCGACCGGAGTCATATTTGACCCGTTGGCCCCGGCAGCCAGTGCCGTCGCGCTGACGCTCGATGTCCTGTTGGAGCCGAGCCGTGCAGCGCGCATGCTGCGTTCGCGAGCGCCGGGCTTCGACGCAGTCGTGGACAGCGTGCTAGCCGCAACCTGGTATTCGGCAAGCGAGGACGACCTGCACGGAGCGATCCAGCGACAAACCAATATGATCGTACTGCAGCGTTTGTTGCAGTTGGCAGTGAACATTGATGCCGATTCCGACGTGCGTGCTGTTGCCCTGGATGTCGTAGAGCAACTGGATGTGTGGCTTGCTGCGCAATTGCCGCCCGATCGTACGCTGAGAGGTCACTACAATCTGGCTCGCTACCAGATCGGACGCATGCGCTCCGACCCTGCGAGTGTCGAGTTGCTAAAACCGGTGGCCCCGCCACCCGGATCACCCGTAGGGTAGGAAGGACCACATGACCACAACCATCGCAGTGCTTATCGCATACCTGGGCTTGCTCGCGGCATTCGCCATCTGGAGTCGCCGTGAAACCAAAACTCTCAGTGGTTTCTATCTTGCTGGCAAGAAGTTGCCGTACTGGGTGGTCGCATTCAGTACCAACGCAACCGGCGAGAGCGGATGGTTGTTGCTTGGCCTTACCGGTATGGGATATGCAGTTGGCGCGCAAGCATACTGGGTTGTCGTCGGCGAAATCGTCGGTATCGCACTTGCCTGGGGTTTTGTTTCCCGACGACTGAAGCGACTAAGCGATGCCACAGATTCGATTACCGTACCCGACGTTCTGGCGGCGCGCATTGACGATACCTGGCACGTCGTGCGGATCATTGCCGTGGTAATCATCCTCTCGATGGTGACGCTTTACATTACGGCGCAAATGGTTGCCTCAGGCAAAGCGTTCAGCAGCTTCATTGGCATGGACTACAAGACAGGTGTCGTGCTCGGTTCGATAATTATTATCGGCTACACATTTGTCGGTGGCTATAAGGCCGTGTCGTACACCGATGTTCTGCAGGGTGTGCTGATGCTGGCGGGGCTGATCGTCGTGCCCGTCGTTGCAATTCAGGCGGCAGGCGGTTGGGGGAATGTCACAGCAGTGCTGTCAGCCCAGGACCCGACCTTGCTCGATCTGTTTGCCCTGACCAAAGGTGGAATGGCTGGTTGGGTTGGTCTCGCCAGCTTCATTGCGATTGGCCTGCCATTCTTGGGCGTTCCACAGCTCCTTGTACGCTTCATGTCTGCACGTGACGACGTCGAACTCAAGAAAGCCCGGGTTGTGTCGATTGCAGTGATGACGATGTTCGGTATTGGTGCCGTTACCGCAGGTATTGCCGGAAGAGCTCTCATGCCGGGGCTTGCAGATCCAGAGACAATCTTTCCACTACTGTCCAATGAGTTATTCCCACCGCTGATTTCCGGTGTGCTGATGGTCGTTGTGTTATCGGCCATCATGTCGACCGCTGATTCATTGCTGTTGCTCGCATCATCTGCTGTCGTTCGCGACACCGTTCAGAAAATTCTTGGCAGTAAGAAAAGCGACAAGCAACTGGCTGGCTACGGAAAAATCGTCACGATTATTATTGGTGCCCTCGGCATTGCCTTTGCGGTTCCGGAGGCGAAGTTCATTTTCGACTTTGTCCTCTATGCATGGTCCGGTCTCGGCGCCGCCTTTGGTCCCGTATTGCTGTGCTTGTTGTACTACAAGAAAACCACTCGCTCCGGCATCGCCGCCGGAATGCTCGGTGGATTTCTGACCAGTATTGTGTGGGTGGTCGCGTTCAAGGAACAAAGCTACGGTCTCTACGAGGCGGTGCCCGGATTCATCGTGGGTATCATTCTTGCGCTGGGAGTTAGCAGACTGACACAGCCCCTGAAAACGAAAAGCTAATCCAGTGATCACGCAGGTTTACAGTCACTAGCCCGGACTATTCATGAATAGTCCGGGCTAGGTCACTGGCAGAGCTGTAACGTCGAGCGAAAAAGGTTGCCAGCGTGTAACCATTTAGGCTGTCCGGCACTATAAGCGGGTAACTGGTGAATACCTGAGGACATCAACATGCGCATATTCCGAATCGTGCTGGCACTCCTGCTTGCCACCATTCCATCTTCTGTCCTGGCGGAAATATCGATCGACAAGGTCCCGTCGGCAGCGGTTTGGTATTTCCACGCCGATTTCGAAGCTATGCGCTCCGGAGAGGCTGGCAGGAGCCTGTATGATTGGCTCGACAGCGAAGTATTCGGCGAATTGCGCGACGAGATCGGCTTCGACCTCGGCAAGGAAGCGAACCAGGTTACGGCGTTCGCTGTCGCTGAAAATGGAGTGGTCGTGGTGATTGAAGGCGGTATCAGCCAGACATCCAGGGACAAGATACTTGCGATCGCTACCCTGGCTGGCGATATGCAGACGCTCGAGTCGGACGGCAAGACGTATTACTACGCAGAGGATCGGGACGGCGAACACGATGACGAAACAGACATCGGTTCAATTGACGATGCGGCGTATTTCAGCTTTGCGCTGAAAAATAAAATCATCGTGACGTCCACAGCGGAAAAGATGAAGTCGTTGCTCTCCAGCAACGGCAAGATTGCCGCTCCGCAGAAGCACGAGGGCGCCCTGTTTGTGCTCAGTGCCGAACGCAACCTGATGCAGGCTGGAATCAACACCGACGAACTCGGCCATGACAATGACTGGGACTCAAATATTCTCAGGAACGCCCGGCAGGTCGCGGTGCTGGTAGCGGAAGAGGGCGCCGAGATTTCAATCGAAGCGCAGCTCGTCACGACGGAACCGGAGATAGCCAGATCGCTCGCGAGCATCGCGCGCGGTTTGATCAGCCTGCAGGCGTTCAGTGACGACCTCGACCCGGAGGCCAGAGAACTGCTGAACAAAACGAACATCGAGGTCGACGGTAGTTCGTTGCGACTCAGAATAACACTGGACCCGGATGTCTTTGTTGCCGCGATTGCCGACTGATCTGTTGAAAAGGCCATCCATGGCTCTCTCAACAAGCTGCCGGACCTTCTGGAAGATGTCGATCGAGCGGAGTCGATTGGTAGCGTGAGTAGCGAACTGCAACTTATCGAGGCGGCAAAGAAGGGTTCCGTCGCGGCATTTACCGACCTCGTTAGCGCCCATCGCGAGCGCTTGTTGCGCTTCTTGCTGACGCGCTGTTCGAGTTATGCAGATGCGGAGGATGCCGTGCAGGATACGTTGATGAGTGCGTACAGATATATTCACTCGTACAATTCCCGCTGGCGCTTCAGTACCTGGTTGTATCGAATAGCCCTGCGCAATGCGGCGAAGATTGGGTCGTCGGCCACGGTAGATCTGCAGGAGCTGCGAGGCGACGAGAATGACCCGTTAAGTGAGTGCATTGCGGCATCTGATCGAGAAAACCTGTGGCTTAGCGCACGCCGTCTGCTGACCGATGAAGTCTATGCAGCAATGTGGTTGCGTTACGTCGACGATATGTCCGTCAACGATATTTCAGCGGTACTGGAGCGATCCGCATCCTGGACCAAAGTCAATTTACTCAGAGGGCGCCGGGCACTCGGGACCGAACTGAACCGGGGATCCTGCGCCAATAAATCCGACGATCACACAGGTGAAGCCTATGGATAAGCTTGCGGAGCGCTTACGCGAAGACGCTGACAAAATCGATGCCACAATCTCTGTTGAGCTCGACGAGCGAATTCAGGCGTCGTTGCGTGGAATTTCGCCTGAGCCAGCACGGCGAGCGGCGCCGCCATCACGCACGTTCTCGATGTGGTGGGCCAGCGGCATTACGGGAGTGGCGGCCGCTGTGGCTGTATTCGCCGTCATTAATATGCAGCAACCCGAACCGGAGTCGATGACTGAACCCGCAGTACCGCCTTTGGCCTTGCCGTTTGTGGATTGGAACGCCAGGACCGCGGTGCTCACAGGCCCGCTACAGCAAGAATACGAGGATCTGCAGGCCGACCTCAAAAAAGCCGAACAAGTCCTGAAGGACGATATCGGCCTTTGAGTCGAGTCGGGCCGAAGTTTTTGCCTAAAGGGATCTGCGCAGGGTCGATTTCCGCGAAACAATGGCCGGCTTGACGGATCACGCTTAGTGCAATGTGGCGTCTGCTACGTGTCATATTTCCATGCTGTCATCAATTGCCGTCATGGCCCACCGGGCTTGGTCAAAATGTTGTTATTGGAGGTACACTGGCGAACCTTATGAACGCATCGTTGGCCGGGCTGTTGTTGCCCTGTAGTTGTGGCGGTGCGAGGAGCTTTGATGGGCAGGGCGATTATCCTGGTGATGGACTCACTTGGTGTTGGCGCAACAGCTGACGCCGGGCGTTTTGGCGACGCCGGAGCGGATACTTTTGGCCACATCGCCAGTGTTCGGGCGGCATCAAAGGAGGGTCCGTTGCGATTGCCAAATCTGGCGCGACTTGGACTTTTCGAGGCCAGCAAGGCGAGTATTGGCGAGTATCCGCCCGGTGCACCCGACAATGTGCACGTAATCGGTGCGTTTGGTTATGCCGAGGAGTTGAGCAGCGGCAAGGATACGCCGAGTGGACACTGGGAAATCGCGGGCGTGCCGGTGTTATTCGATTGGGGCTACTTCGCCAACCAGACCGACACGTTTCCGCAGGAGTTGCTCGACAAACTAACCGAGCGTGCGCGGCTACCAGGCGTTCTCGGCAATTGTCACTCGTCGGGTACGACGATTATTGCCGAGTTGGGTGCTGAGCACATACGCAGCGGCAAACCCATCGTGTATACATCGGCCGACAGCGTATTCCAGATCGCGTGTCACGAAGAGGCGTTCGGACTGCAGCGCCTTTATGACCTTTGTGACATCGCGCGCGAACTGGTCGACGAGTACAGTATCGGTCGCGTCATCGCGCGACCGTTTACGGGTGATGGCCCCGAAGCCTATGTTCGCACAGGTAATCGACGGGACCTGACGACGCCGCCGCATGCCGAAACTCTACTCGACAAACTCACCGCAGCCGGTGGGGACGTCATCAGTATCGGCAAGATTGCTGACATTTACGCCCATCAGGGAATCACAAAGAAGGTCAAAGCAACAAGTAATGCGGCGCTATTCGATTCCACTCTGGATGTTGTCAGGTACGCACCCGACCGTTCGATTGTTTTTACGAATTTCGTTGATTTTGACATGCTGTACGGGCATCGGCGCGACGTCCCTGGCTATGCCGCTGCGCTAGAGTATTTCGACGATCGTTTGCCGGAGTTGCAGGACCTGATGGCAGACGATGACATCCTGGTCATTTGTGCCGATCATGGCTGCGATCCAACCTGGCAGGGAACTGATCACACGCGCGAACATATCCCGGTGCTGGTTTACGGGGCCGGCGTCAGGCCCGGATCGCTGGGAAAACGTGACACGTTTGCGGATATCGGCCAGAGTCTTGCGACTTTCTTTGATTTGCCCCCGATGGACTACGGAACAAATTTTCTGTAGCGAACCGGCGAGTCGCCCGAGTGTCGAGGCCCGAAAAGCAGGCGGTGATCACGTATCTCGGCGGAACCGCCTGATCGAATCTACCGTCTACTTTGTACGGTTTCGTTTGGCAAGCGCACTTTGAATCCTCGCGGCAAGCGCCTTTGCTTCTGCAGCGACGCGCTCGGTATCAATCGTCAGGAGTTCGCGGTCACGCATCAGGACCTTGCCGTCGACAATCACGGACGCAACATCCTGTTCATCGGTAACGTAGACCAGGTGAGAAATCACATCGTAGGTTGGCACATGATGCACGTCATCAAAAGCAACCTGAATCAGGTCGGCCTGTTTGCCGACCTCGAGCGAACCGATCTTGTCACCGAGGCCAATAGCCGTTGCTCCGCCGCTGGTGGCCATTGTCAGTACCGTATTTGCCGACAACACCTGCGGATTCATTTGCTCGACTTTTTGCAAAAAAGAGGCAAGACGCATTTCTTCCCACAGGTCGAGGTCGTTGTTGCTGGCGGCCCCATCCGTGCCAATTCCGACGCGCACTCCAGCGCGCAGCATGTCGGTAACCGGCGAAATACCCGATGCAATTTTCATGTTTGACGTCGGGTTGTGAATTACGCCAACCTGGCGCTCTGCAAGAATTTGAATTTCAGCCTCGGTGGGCCAGACAACGTGTGCGGCAATTGTCGGGCCATCGAAGAACCCGATGGACTCGTAAAACTCGATGCTGGTTTTGCCAAACGTGTCTTTCGAATATTGCAACTCAAACGGGGATTCCGACACATGAATGCTAATCGGCACACCGAGTTCCAGCGCGGCTCGTCGTGTGTCACGTAACTGTTCTGCGTTTAGTGTGTAGTTCGCATGCGGGCCAAAAATCGGCGTGATGCGGCTGTTTCTGCCTTGCCACCGCTCAATGAACTCGCCGCCCTTGCGAATAGAGTCGGCGGCGTTCTCGGCATCGGGGCTGCGTTGGTCAATGACCGTCGCCGAGACCATTGCGCGCATGCCGCAACGCTCAACAACCTCCGCTACCGTGTCCGGGAAATAGTACATGTCGACGAAAGTTGTAGTCCCCCCGCGGATCATTTCCCAGCAGGCGAGCTCAGTGCCAATACGTACGAATTCGGTGTCGACAAACTGCACTTCGGCCGGAAAAATGTAATTGGTGAGCCAATCCATCAGCGCCAGATCGTCGGCGACGCCACGTAGCAGCGTCATGGCCGCATGCGAATGCCCGTTTACCAGGCCCGGTAAAACGATGCGATTCTCACCGCCGAGCGTTTCCTTGGCGGTGTAGGTTGCACGAATGTCAGCCGCCGTACCGATGGCAATGATCACGCCGCCATCCACAGCGACGGCACCGTCTTCAATGACACTGGCTTCGCTGTCCATGCTGATGACGTAATCGCCGGTTACGATCAGGTCAATGGCGTCTTCAGCTGGCGCAGGACCGTGTTGAGGACTGGGTGACTCGTTTGGTGTGCACGCAAGCATCGTGAAAATGAGGGCATGCTGGACCAAAGTCCGTGCGGATATTCTGATTTGATTTATAGTCATAGTGGGTTAATTCTGACATGAAAAGGGGCAGCAAAGCTGCCCCTTTTCCGTTCAAAGAACGATCGGCCGGTGCTTAGAATCGGAAGCGAACACCGAGCTGAATGCGATACACCGACGGTAGTGCTGCAATCTCGGGACTCGACACAATCGAGCTTGCGCCGATGGCAGCATCATATGACGTTGTTGGCGTCAGGATGTACTGGTCCCCGGCCACGTTCAAGCCAACGACCGCAGGCGCCACGTTTGACGGCGCCGTGTAGCTGTCGATGCGACCCCAGTCGTCATTGATCAGGTTGCCCAGGTTCTCAATGTCGAACAGCAGGTCGAAAGTGCTGTTGCCCAGGTTGATTTCCTGCACAAATCGCAAGCTGACAATATTCACCCAATCAGTCTCGCAAGCGTTTCGTGCAATGATCGAACCACGACTACTGTTCAGACAGCCTTCGCTGCTGATGAAGGTATCCAGATCAGCGAGGAAGCCAGGGTCACCCGTGATAATCGGGTCGCTGACGCCAGTCGGAACATAAAACAGCTGCGAGCCCGGGTTGTCACCTTCACTACCAAAGTCGGCGAGGAAGTTGCCACCGAAAGTTCCCACGCCACCGCTACCGAACACATAGCTGTAGTGCCGGCCGGAACGCCCCTGCCAGAACAAGCTAGCTGTCGACAAATTTTCACCGAACAGTTCCTTTTGCCACGTCAGCGTGCCAGTCCAGCGGTGCTCGACTTCGTAACGAGATGGCGCAACACCCGGGTTGTTGAGGTCGGTTGACGGGTCCATGGCGAGAGTCTCGAAAGTGACGAAACGATTGTACGAACGCCATTCTTCAATGTCCTGATTCGTATACCCCAGGTTCAGGTCAAACGTTCCAAAATCCGTGTCAAAGGTCTTGGCAGCGGTCAATGAAATAACCGTGCCACTTCCCTTGCTTGTGTTCGACGTAATGTAATCGGCATCCGCAGGAAAATCGTAAATTGGCCGACCGTCCGGCGCTGTGCCAGCGACGGAACGCCGCGCTTCGAAAATATCGTAACCGTCTTTGACTTCCGACAGGATTACTTCGGCCGACAGCTCCCAGTCGTCACCCAGCCTAAACCGTGACAGGTCTGCCAGGTAGTCAACACCGATGCTGTACTTCCACGTACTCAGGATTTCGTAGTCCGGCGAGATTGCATCGGTTTGGCCGATGGCACTGACGCCGATCAGCTGCTGCAAATTTCTGAACGCGGCAGTTGGATCGGGTAGTTCTGCCACCGTGGCAGGAAGAAGGGTGTCGAACGGTGGTCCGAAAAACGTCCCCATGAACGAGGCAAACGTACGGCTGATGCCGTCACCAGCGTAGCTGTTGGACAGGATGATGAGCGGCGATCCGCCGCCAAACAGTCCCACACCACCGCGAAGCGTCAGGCGATCAGAAACATCATAGGTAAAGCCGAATCTCGGCAAAATCAGGTCCTTACCGTCGAGATTTTCTCCGTTGGCGTACCCGCGCCGTGCAAGGAAGTTCGGATTGTCCGTAATCGGAACGTCATTGCTTATCGTGTCAAACCGTAAGCCAAAGTTTAACGTCAAGTCTCTCGATGGCGTCCACTCGTCCTGAATAAACAGGCTGTCGACATCGATTGAAAAGTTGGCTTCTGCATCCGACGCGATGCCTGTGTTGGAGTTGCCGTAGAGAACAAACCCACCGCTTATGTCACGGTTTTCCAGGTCGTCGATTGAGCCAAAGAAGAAGTGGCCCTTCGAGAATGGCAGGAAGAGGTTGCGAACCGATTTGGTTTCCCGCTCCCAGCCTGCCGTGATGACGTGGTCGCCTGTTGCATAATCACCCTTGATGCGGAAAATGTCGGACTCGTTATCCAGTTCGTTCGAATGACGGAATCGGTCGCCACCGGCAAGGATCGAACCGAATTGCGGCGTCAATATTTCAAATTCAGCCGTAGATCCGTCGACGCTTATCTGACGATTTTTGACGTCTTTATAACCGATTTTTACTTCGGTCGAGAGCTGATCCGTCCAGTTCGAGAACAAATGCACAGAATAAGCATTCATTTTTTCATTGATGTTATAACGATTCGACTGGAGTGCCGCGAGCGTCGGAAAGTCGTCAAACAGAACGTCGCCGTCAGCGATCTGATACGTTGCTACTGCACGATGATCATCGTTGATATACCAATCGAGTTTGACCAGGACCTTTTCGTCTTCATCGACATCGGTCGCGGCAAATGGACCGGGATCGAAGCCGTATTCACTCTGCATCACGCTTCTGACCCTGTCCACGTCGGCCTGAGTGACGCCGGCGATATTGTCGATAGTCAGCGCGTTCGACGGGCGTGTGGTCTCGAATTTCTCGTAGTTGACGAAGAAAAACAACTTGTCCTCAATTATTGGACCACCAAGTGTAAAGCCAAACACGTCCTCGGAAAAATCGCCGATTCCGACTTTCTCGCCCTTGGTCGTGTCACCCGTGAAGCTGTCGTCTGTTGTGAAATAAGACACGCCGCCATGGAATTCGTTGGTGCCGGATTTGGTGACAATATTGATATTGCCGCCAATAAAATTGCCGTAAGACACATCGTAGGGGGCGAGGTTGACGGTAATTGCTTCGATTGCGTCGATCGAAATCGGCGCGCGCTGGGTTGCCGAAGCATTTTTCGATAAACCGAAGTTGTCGTTTTGTGGGACACCGTCAATGGTCACGCTGTTGAAACGAAAATTCTGACCAGCCATGGATACTGCCGGGCCACGCGCGACGCTGTTATCAACGAGGATTTTTGGATCTGTCGCCAACGTGCTGACAAAATCACGAGATATGGACGGGGTAGCGTCCAGCGTCGATCGATCGAAGGCGCGCCCAACACCGACGGCGAGCTTTTCCGTTACTGCCTTAGCGGTAACGACGACTTCTTCGATAACGGGTCGAACCGTCAGGTGAATCACTTCGGTCTTGTCAAGGTCAAGGTAAATGCCCTGCATAAGATCGGCCGCATAATCACCGCCGACTGTAACCTCGTATGGACCGCCGACAGCCAGGCCGACTGCCGTCAGAATGCCGTCACTATTTGCCGTGATCGTATGAGTGCGCCCGGTCGGGGCGTGTTGGATGCTAATGGGTACGCCGCCAACGGCAGCGCCGCTCGGGTCGGTCACGACTACCCGGAGCGAAGATGACGTGTTTTGCGCCTGGACCAGGCCGGTCGTGAGAAGCGTGGCAAAGGCGAAGAGTACACAGAAAAAAGATAAGGGTCTGATTGTCATTGATTTTTTCATGATTGTCCCACTGATTTTTAGGTATTCTGCGGCGCAGTATAACCTAGCTGATACCGGGCTACACGCGGCCTTGGCAGTGTGAGGCAATGATATCTTGAATACACCAACAGGGCGTCAGATTCGGGATCCGGCTGTCCGGGCAGGCCGGGAAACAAGCGCGTAGTATGACGGGACGGCGATTGGTTTTCATTGCATCAGGCAATACATTTCGGTACTAATCACACCCGCCGCCGTGCAGATTCGTTCGGTAATTTCAGTAAAAGGCACGCAAAAGAAGAAATGAATACGCCAACAACAAACAGCGCTCCTGCAGGCGGACAACTGGTGTCAGTCGTGTTGGTAGACTATCGCGAAACGGGTATCTCAGTTCTGCAATATTTCGTGCCCGATCCGGTGGACAAACAGCGACAGCGAAGCCCGGATCTGAGGCTGCGTGGCTTCAAGCGGTAAATCACATGCTATTTACAGACGTCATTCGCAACAAACGCGACGGTGGTCAACTGTCTGGCGATGAGATTCAGTTCTTCGTCGATGGCCTTGCCGATAGCAGTATTCCCGCCGAGCAGGTGTCATCGCTTGCGATGGCGATCTTCCTTAACTCGATGTCGTTCGACGAGGCCGCCAAGCTGACGCAGGCCATGGCGTCGTCGGGCACGGTTCTGGATTGGCGCAGCGAGGACCTCGGTGGTCCCGTCGTTGACAAGCACTCCACCGGAGGGGTCGGCGATAAGGTTAGTTTTATGCTCGCACCGATTGCTGCGGCTTGCGGCTGTTACGTGCCGATGATCTCGGGCCGCGGCCTCGGACACACTGGCGGTACTACTGACAAAGCGGAGTGCATTCCCGGCTACAACGCCACACCGGATTTCGCGACCTTCAATAAAGTCGTCAAATCGGTCGGCTGTGCGGTCATTGGCCAGACATCGGACCTTGCTCCTGCGGATCGGCGCTTATACGCAATTCGTGATGTCACCGGGACGGTAGAGTCTGTGCCACTGATTACAGCATCGATCTTGTCCAAGAAAATTGCTGCAGGTCTCGATGCGCTGGTTATGGATGTCAAGGTTGGCAGCGGCGCGTTCATGTCAGAGTTTGATCAGGCGATGGAGCTGGCCGACAGCATTGTCAGGACCGCTGGGAAAGCGGGACTGACAACGCATGCCATTATCACCGACATGAATGAAGTGCTCGGCACTACGGCAGGCAATGCACTCGAGATAGAGGAATCGATGCGCTACCTGCGCAATGAGCAGCGCGACCCGCGGCTCGACGAAGTCGTGCTGGCGCTGTGTGCCGAAATGCTGATGGTCACCGGGCTGGAGACAGATCGCCTGGTCGCGTCGCAGCGCTGTGATGAGGCTGTTACGAGCGGGCGAGCAGCGGAAGTCTTCGGGAGCATGAGTGCGGCACTCGGCGGGCCGGCGGATTTCGTTGAAAAAAGTCTGACCTACCTCGGCACGGCGAACGTGATCAAGCCGGTATTCGCCGGCGGTTACCTGACAGAAGTAGATGCACGCAGTGTTGGAAACGCGATTATCGAACTCGGCGGTGGACGCAGGCGAGTTGGCGAGGATCTGGACCTGTCGGTCGGATTCAGCGATATTGCGCCGATCGGTACACTGCTGGATGCTGAGACTCCGCTGGCCGTCATACATGCTGCGAGCGACTCGGATGCAGCAACGGCGGCGAAGAACCTTGTAACGGCGTGTACGTTCGGCAAAACTCCAGCAGCAGACAGGCCCGTCATTGTCAAGACCATGTCGGGCGGCAGCTGATGTTGGGGTATGCTTGGAATTCGAAACAATAACAATCAAGTTCTGATCAAGGGAGCTAAGCCATGCCGCAAAATCTAATCGGCATCGTGGGGATCATCGTGATTCTGGGAATTGCGGTTCTCTTTTCGAGCAATCGCAAAGCGATAAATCTCCGGGTCGTTGGCGCGGCATTCGCGCTGCAGGCGGCGATCGCTGCGTTCGTGCTGTACTTCGATACAGGCCGGGCTGTAATTCGCGGGCTGAGTACTGGTGTGCTCGCCGTCATCAGTTACTCTAAGGCGGGCATTGACATGGTCTTCGGCCCGCTGGCCGATACCGACATAATCGGCTTCAGTTTCGCAATAAACGTGCTGCCGATCATTATCTTCTTCGCGGCGCTGATGTCGGTGATGTATCACCTGCGCATAATGGAATGGGTTGTAAGGCTCGTCGGTGGTGCTTTGCACAAGATCATCGGCACGGGCGCAATTGAATCGATGAACGCGGCTGCGAACATTTTCGTCGGTCAGACCGAGGCGCCACTGGTCGTCAGACCGTATCTCAGGAACCTGACGGAGGCGCAGTTTTTTGCCGTCATGGTGTCGGGTCTTGCGTCCATCGCGGGCACGGTGCTGGCCGGTTACGTGCTCATGGGAGCTGAACTCAAGTTCCTGCTGGCGGCCGCCTTCATGGCTGCGCCGGGCGGTTTGCTGATGGCGAAGATACTGATGCCAGATGAGGAGGTCGTGCCGCCGGGCGGGCATGAAAAACTCAAGATGGAGACCAGCCAACACGGGAATGTAATCCTGGCCGCAGCGGCCGGAACTACCGATGGCTTGCGGCTGGCCGCCAATATCGGCGCGATGCTCGTTGCCTTCGTTGCGCTGATTGCATTGTTCAACGGCCTTGTTGGCGGCTTGTTTAGTCTGGTTGGAATTGATGGCATTACCCTGCAGCTGATACTTGGCAAGATTTTCCAGCCGCTGATGTATTTGCTCAGCGTCCCCTGGCATGAGGCGGAGGCGGCCGGGGCGCTATTTGGCGAGAAGCTGATACTCAACGAATTCGTCGCGTTCTCACACCTCAATGACTATCTTGCGGGTATGAGCCCACGCACCTATGCAGTGGCGACATTTTCATTGTGCGGATTCGCAAACCTGTCTTCGATAGCGATTCTGTTGGGCGGGCTGGGCGTGCTGGTGCCCGAGAAGAGGGAATTGATTGGACGCTTCGGTATCAAGACCGTGTTGGCGGCTTCGCTGTCGAATCTGATGAGCGCCGCGCTCGCGGGACTGCTACTGACCTTCTAAGCCTATGGCCCGCCGCAAGATAATCATGGACTGCGACCCGGGTCAGGATGATGCGGTGGCGCTGTTCCTGGCGATGTCCTCACCCGGCGAACTTGAGTTGCTGGGTATCACGACAGTGGCAGGGAACGTGCCGCTGGAGTTGACGCAGCGCAACGCTCGTCAAATGTGCGATATCACCGGTCAGACAGAGATACCTGTCTTTGCCGGTTGTTCGCAACCGATGTCACGGCCGCTTGTTACGGCTGAGTATATTCACGGCGAGACGGGTATCGACGGTATCGATGTCATTGAACCCGTGACGCCCTTGCAATCGCGACACGCAGTGGATTTCATCATTGCAACGCTGCTTGCTGCCGATGATGCAACGATCACGTTGGTGCCAACCGGCCCACTGACCAACATCGCGACTGCGATCACCAGGGAGCCGGCGATCCTGCCGCGTATTGAGCAGATCGTTGTGATGGGCGGTGCAATGCGCGAGGGCGGTAATCGAACGCCGTCAGCCGAGTTCAATGTCCTGGTCGATCCGGAGGCTGCCGATACGGTCTTTCGCTGTGGACGGCCAGTCACTGCCATGGGACTTGATGTCACGCACCAGGTTTTGTCGACACGGGAGCGCGTTGCGCGAATCGCGGCATTGAAAAACCCGGTCGCGATGGCGACCATGGGCATGCTCAGTTTTTTTCATCGCTACGACACCAAGAAATATGGTTCTCAGGGCACACCGTTACATGATCCTTGCACGGTCGCTTATTTGCTGCGGCCAGACCTGTTCGAGGGTAAGGCATGCAATATCTCTGTTGAGACTCAGTCGGAGCTGACTCTCGGGCACACGGCGATAGATTTCTGGCACGTTACCGATCGGCCGATCAATGCTAACTGGATCCATGCGGTCGACGCCGACGGTTTTTTCGACTTATTGACTGAAAGGCTCGCGCGCTTCAGCGTCTGATCGTAATGGCTTCTATTGTCGTCATTGGCTCGGTAAATCTCGATCTGGCCGCGACCGTATCGCGCTTGCCGAAGGCGGGGGAGACGGTCACGGGCGCGCAACTCCATCGCTTTCCCGGCGGCAAGGGCGCCAACCAGGCGTTGGCCGCTCGTCGGCTGGGCGCCGACGTCAAGATGATTGCACGCACCGGCAACGATGCTACAGCGGATGAGGCGCTGGCGCTGCTATGCGAAGGCGGAGTTGACCTGTCTGGCTGCGTGAGAGACGACGACAGACCGACTGGCGTTGCCATGATCTCGGTGGCTCCGTCAGGCGAGAATCATATTGTCGTTGCTCCCGGGGCGAACGGCGGGTTGTTGCCCGAAACGCTGCAGATTCCATCGGCGGATGCACTGATTTGCCAGCTCGAGGTGCCGGAGTCGACCGTAGTGCACGCTGCCGGTATTTTTTCCGGTTTTTTCTGCGTGAACCTGGCGCCTGCGAGGCGTATTGATGTGTCAGTCTTGCAGCGCGCCGACCTTGTCGTCGTCAACGAATCTGAAGCGGCCTGGTACGGGGATACGCTGGCGGCATGCAACGGCATGGTCGCCACAACGTACGGAGCGCAGGGCGCGGTGCTACGGCAGAGCGGAGCAGTCGTCGCGCGGAGCGGGGTCCGTTCAGTACAAGCCGTTGATACGACCGGTGCGGGCGATGCGTTTACAGCGGCGGTGACGGTCGCGTTGGTCGAAGGTATGGCCCCGCATCAAGCGCTTGAGTTTGCGTGCGCTGCCGGTGCGGCAGCTACAACGAAAATGGGGGCACAACCGTCATTGCCGACGCGTGAAGAAGTAATGAAATTGCTGGGGCCGGGTTGATCGGGCCTGGTCAAGAACGGTAGGAGCGGCTTCAGCCGCGATCTGCTATCCGCGCAGACTGAACGATACCGGCAAAAGATCGTCGATCGTGTAGTTCGTAAGGCCGTTATCAGCGCCAACGAGCACAATCTGCGTGTTGTTATCGGCAAATTCGGCGATTTTTTGCCGGCACCCACCGCATGGTGTGCAGTCCTCGACAGCATCCTCGCCACCTATGACAACGATCGATTGGATGATCTTGCCACCACTGGCGATCATTGCGGCAATGGCATTGGCTTCGGCGCAAGTGCCTTCCGGGAAAGCGGAATTCTCGACATTGCAGCCGACATGCATGTTGCCCTTGTCATCTACGAGGGCGGCGCCAACCCGGTAACCCGAGTAGCGGCAATAGGCGTTATTACGAGCTGTACCGGCGGCCTTGACGAGATCCTGTTTTGACGCGGTCATTGAGTTATTCCTGTTTGCGCATGGGGTTATTTGGATGAGTGGTCCAGTTGGCCTTCTTGTTCACAATCGGCAGGCCGGTACGCGCGTCCAGACCCTCGGTCATCGGCCGCATTGTTATGCAGCTGTCGACGGGACATACGCTGACGCACAGGTTACAGCCAACGCACTCTGCCTCGATCACCTCGAAACGCCGCTCGCCATTGACCGTGTCGGTGATGGCCTGATGCGAAGTGTCCTCGCATGCAATATGGCAGCGACCGCAGTTGATACACAAATCCTGATCAATTAAGGCTTTTTCGACGTAGTTCAGGTTCAGGTATTGCCAATCGGTGACACTGGGCACTGCTCTGCCAACCAGTTCGGAGACCGACTGCATACCCTTGCCAGTCAGGAAAGTGCTGAGTCCGTCTGTAAGGTCATCTATGATCTTGAATCCATAGACCATCACGGCAGTGCAAACCTGAAGATTTGACGCGCCCAGGGCGAGAAAATCCACGGCGTCGCGCCAATCTGAAATTCCACCGATACCTGAAACCGGAATGTCCGAGGTTCCCTTCGTGCGTGCGATCTCTGCGACCATGTTCAGGGCGATAGGCTTGACGGCCGATCCGCAGTAACCGCCATGCGTGCCCTGGCCGTCGGTGGTTGGATACATCGTCAATGTGTCGTAGTTGACTCGAATGATAGAGTTGATTGTATTGATCAGCGATACGGCGTCAGCTCCGCCATCCTTTGCGGCCTTCGCCGGCGGCAAAATGTTGGTCACGTTTGGTGTCAACTTCACAATCACAGGTACGGTTGCGGCTCGCTTGCACCACTCAGTAGCCATCTGGATGTATTCCGGGACCTGGCCAACGGCGGCGCCCATGCCGCGTTCGGACATGCCATGTGGGCAGCCGAAGTTCAGTTCAAAGCCATCGATCCCGGTGTCTTCAATCATCGGCACATATTTCGCCCACGTCTTTTCATTCATGGGCAGCATGACCGATGCGATCAGCGCACGATCGGGCCAGTCGCGCTTGATCTGGCACATTTCGTCAAGATTGGTTTGCAGCGGCCGGTCGGAGATGAGTTCAATGTTGTTGAAACCAATAACCCGGCGGTCGTTACTGTACAGGGCGCTATACCGCGGACCGTTGACGTTAACAATGGGTGGGTCTTCGCCGACCGTCTTCCAAACGGCGCCGCCCCAGCCGGCTTCAAACGCGCGATTGACGTTATACGCCTTGTCCGTCGGCGGTGCAGACGCCAGCCAGAACGGGTTAGGTGATCGTATGCCAACGAACTCCGACGTCAGGTTTACCATGGCTGTATCTTCTCCAACATTAGAAATATCTGCATGGCAGCAGGGCCAGGCTTCTGTCTTTCAGGGTCCTCGGGATTCAAACGACCGGTCTATCGCGATTGCAGCGACCTTGCCGTGTTGCACCGCGGTTACCGTCAGGTCATCGCCGCAGGTCACGCAGTCGCCGCCCGCCCAGACTTTATCAAGCGACGTTTTTTGCGCCTCGTCGACGACTATTTTGCCTCGTGCGGTCTGTATTGATGTGGTGGTTCCGACCAGGACATCTTCGACCAGTCTCTGGCCAATTGCCTTGAATAACTTGTCGGCCGTGAGCACGAATGTGTCACCCGTTGTTGTAAGGTGACCGCTGGCATCGAGGGCGGTTTCTTCAAATTCAATCGCGTACAGATTGTCGCAGGCATGGACTTTCAAAGGCGTTGCCCAGTGTCTGATGTTCACACCGTTCGTATAGGCCAGGTCCTGTTCGAAGCGGCTTGCACCCATTTGCTCGGCGCCGCGTCGGTAAACGAGGTCTACCTGTTCTGCTCCCAGTCGTTTACTCTGCACGGCAATATCGATAGCGGTCATGCCGCCACCGACGACCACCACGCGCTTGCCAACCGGCAGCTTGCTTTTGTCCTTTGCCTGACGAAGGTCAGCAATGTAGTCAATAGCACTTTCAATTCCGGGAATATCTTCATTGTCGATGCCCAGGGCATTGACCGCTCCGAGACCTATACCAAGAAAAACCGCGTCGTATTCATCACCCAACTCGTCGAGCGAAAAATCGACGCCCAGTTCGACTTCATTGCGAACCTCGATTCCGCCTATCGACAAGATGAAGTCAATTTCCTGCTGTACGAAGTCGTCAACCGTTTTGTACGCAGCAATGCCATATTCATTCAAGCCACCGGCTTTTGGAGCGCGTTCAAAAACCACGACATGGTGGCCTAGCATCGTGAGGCGATGTGCACAGGACAGGCCAGCCGGGCCAGCACCGATCACCGCTACTCGTTTGCCCGAGCTCGCGGCGCGCGTGAACAGGGCGGGCCGTTCGGCATAGACGTGATCGGTCGCATAGCGTTGCAACAGGCCGATGTCTACCGGTTTGTTTTCATGCGTATTTCTGACACAGGCTGCCTCGCACAGCACTTCGGTTGGACAAACGCGGGCGCACATGCCACCCATGATGTTTTCCCTGAGGATCGTGTATGCCGAACCGCGCAGATTGTCGCTGCGAATCTTCTGAATAAAAGCGGGAATATCAATGCCGGTCGGGCACGCTGTTGTGCATGGCGCGTCATAGCAAAAGTAGCAACGATCAGCGGCGACCAGGGCAGCGGAACGACTCAGGGGCGGATGCAGGTCGCAAAAATTTGCATCGATTTCGGACTTGCTGAGTCGGTTCGGCCGGATGTCAGGAGTGGGATTGTTGTTTGTCATCTGCGTTGGACCTAACGGGTTACCGGTACGGGTTCGGCCAGTTGCGCCTGTTTCTGCAGCGCGTCGTAGAATGGCGCAAACGGCGGACGACTGACGTAACGCCCGGCGCCGCGCTCAACGTTGAGCTGACCATCTTTATAGACAATCTTGCCCTGGCTGAGGGTATGCGATGGGCATCCCGTGACGGTCATGCCTTCAAAGATGTTGTAGTCGACATTTTGGTGATGGGTCCTTGCTGATATGGTCTTGCTGGCGGCAGGATCCCAGACAACTATATCGGCATCACTACCAACCGAAATACTGCCTTTTCGCGGGTAAATATTGAAAATCTGCGCCGCATTCGTCGACGTTATACGCACAAATTCGTTCATTGTTATCCGGCCCGTAGCGACGCCGTGGTGCCACAGCACCTCCATGCGATTTTCGACGCCGCCGGTACCATTGGGTATCAGGCGAAAGTCATCCTTGCCGGCAGCTTTCTGATCTGCGCAGAAACAACAGTGATCGGTCGCCGTTGTCTGCAGGTTGCCCGATTGCACGCCACGCCAGAGAGCTGCCTGATGATCTGCCGACCGAAATGGCGGGCTCATTACATGTGCGGCCGCCACGTCGAAGTCCTTGTGGCGATACACGGAATCATCAACCAGCAAATGGCCGGCGAGAACTTCGCCAAACACGCGTTGGCCTTCGTTACGTGCCCTGGTAATCGCCTCCAGGGACTGCCGGCAGGACACATGAACGATGTACACCGGAACACGCAGTACCTCGGCGATACGAATTGCGCGGTTAGTTGCTTCTCCTTCGACCTCGGGAGGCCTGGATAATGGATGGCCCTCGGGTCCGGTAATTCCCTTCTCGTAGATTTCTTGCTGTAAGCGAAACACCAGCTCGCCATTTTCGGCATGGACGGTAGGAATGGCTCCCAGCTCAAGTGATCTGGAGAAACTGTTCACCAGGGTTTCGTCGTCAGCCATGATGGCGCCTTTGTACGCCATGAAATGTTTAAAGCTGTTGACGCCATGGTCGCGCACCAGCGTTTCCATGTCCGCATGGACGCTGTCATCCCACCAGGTGATGGCGACGTGAAACGAATAATCCGCGACGGATTTTTGGGCCCACTCACTCCACTGGCGATAGGCTTCCATCAGTCTCTGTTGCGGGTTCGGAATGACGAAATCAATGATCATCGTCGTGCCACCGGCGAGACCGGCTGCGGTGCCGGAATAAAAATCTTCACTCGCCACGGTTCCCATGAACGGCAGCTGCATATGCGTGTGCGGGTCGATGCCACCGGGCATTACATACTGGCCACCGGCGTCGACGACGGTCGCGCCACCGGGCGCTTCGAGATCTGCGCCGATCGATGTGATTATGCCGTCTTCGCATAAGACGTCGGCGCGCATCGTTCGGTCTGCATTGACGACATTACCGCCCCTGATGAGTACAGTCATGATGAACTCCTTGCTTCGTTCCTGGCGACGAAATAGTAAATACAACCGCCCAGAATTGATCCCGTGAACCAGCCGTAATTGTAGAACCAGCCAAGTTTACCGGTCGTGATGGCTATAACGGTCAACGCAACCGGGATCAGGAATGCGGTGAGGCCGGCCTTATTCCACGCAGGATAGCCGGCGTTGTCCTGATAAAGTGCCAACAGGTCATATGACTGTTTCTTTATCAAAAAATAATCGACGACCATAATACCGGCGATAGGCCCAAGCAGGCTCGAGTATCCCAGCAGCCAGTTCGAGTACAGACTTTCAACGCTAACGTCCGATTCCAGCCAGCCGAGCTTCTTCAAGAGTTCCCAACTCATGAGCAGTATGCCGATTACACCGGTTACGATGACGCCTTTCGTCTCGTTGATGTATTTCGGAGCGATGTTTTGAAAACTGTTGGTTGGCGAAACGATGTTGGCGGCGGTGTTGGTCGAAATTGTTGCGAGGATAATCATCAGCATCGACAGGACTACCCAGACCGGGCTGTCGATGTGTCCAATCAGGTTAATCGGGTCGGAGACTGTTTCGCCGACGAGTTCAAACGAGGCCGACGTCAGCAATACGCCGAGCCCGGCAAACAAGAACATCGTCAGCGGCAGCCCGATGATCTGGCCGATGACCTGGCTGCGCTGGGTTTTTGCAAAGCGGCTGAAATCCGGGATGTTCAGGGAAAGCGTGGCCCAGAAACCGACCATGGCGGTCAATGCAGCCATGAAATAGGCGAAAAACCCTGCACTCTCGGGCCGGGTTGCCTTGGTCGCGAGCACTTCGGCCACGGAGACTTTTGGCAGGGCCCAGACGACCAGGCCGACCGCGACGATGAGAAGCAACGGGGCAGCCAGGGCTTCCAGATGTTTGATTGACTCCGAGCCGCGGATCACGACCAGGATGTTGGCAAGCCAGAAAATGAAGAAACCGAGGACTTCGCCCGTGCCGCCCAAAGCGGCCCAGCTGTCGAACAACGCCGACAGCAAAAGGTGGATAGCGATGCCGCCGAACAGTGTTTGCACACCGAACCAGCCACAGGCGACTAGCGCGCGAATCAATGACGGCACGTTGGATCCGATTATGCCGAATGAAGCACGCAACACCACCGGACACGGAATACCGTAGCGGGTGCCGGGAAATGCGTTCAAGGTCAGTGGAATGAGGACGACGAGATTGGCGATCAGAATCGTCCACAAAGCTTCGGCGACCGATAGCCCGAAGTAAGAAGTCAGCACGCCGCCGAGCATATACGTCGGCACGCAGATAGCCATGCCGACCCAAAGTGAGGCGACGTTCCAGTGCGTCCAGGTTCTTTGCGCAGCCCGCGTCGGGGCAATGTCCTCGTTGTACCGTGGACTGTTCGCGATGTCCGCGCCGACGTCGAGTTCGACGTGCTCGCCGACTGTCCGTAGCTTGCTGACCAATAATGAGTCAGACATCGGTTACCCCTTGTAAGATATCGTGCCGACCGACAAGGGAGCACCTATCGGTAGCGGCCTTGCGACGGCGTTGAATGATCTCAGTTGTCGGTTAGTGGTGAATACGTGTCAGGACGACGATCACGGAAGAACTGCCATGTATTTCGCACCTCGCGCACCATATCGAGATCGATCTCGTGTACGAGTAACTCATCATCGCCGTAACTGGCCTGCGCTTCGATCGCACCGCGCGGGTTGACGATATAGCTCGATCCGTAAAACTCACCCATTTGCTCCGCCCATGGTTCTTCCGTGCCAATGCGATTGATTGCACCGATGAACACGCCGTTTGCAGCGGCTGAAGCAGGCTGCTCGAGCTCCCACAGATACTTGCTGAGTCCGGCGACAGTGGCAGATGGATTGACAATGTACTCGGCGCCATTGAGTGCCAGCGCTCGCCAGCCTTCAGGGAAGTGTCTGTCGTAACAGATGTAGACGCCGAGCTTGACGTAAGCCGTGTCGAAAACCGGATAACCGGTATTGCCAGGCTTAAAGAAAAATTTCTCAAAAAAGCCCGGGTCGACCTGCGGAATATGTGTCTTGCGATACTTGCCAAGGTAGGTCCCGTCGGCATCGATGACCGCGGCCGTGTTGTAGTAAACGCCTGCCATGGTTTCTTCGTAGATTGGCACGACTATGACCATGCTGTGTTTCTTGGCGTACTCCTGCATGAGCCGGGTCGTATGGCCGTCCGGAATGTGTTCCGCTGCCGCGTACCATTTTCTGTCCTGGCTGGGACAAAAATATGGCTGCGTAAAGACCTCCTGGAAACAAAGCACCTGGACGTTTTGTTTTGCAGCTTCTTCAATATAGGGAATATGGGCGGCGATCATCCGGTCCCGGATTTCGTCAGGCTCCATCGAGCCGTCACCCTTGAGCGCCATCTGGATCAATCCGCATTTCAGCTTTGCCATAAATACCTCACTCGTCGGCCATGCTCATGCGGCGGATGGTCGACAGTTCCTTTTTCTTTTCAAGGTGTTATCAGGATTTCTTACAGCTGATAGCATACGCCATTTCAAACGCAAAATCATCGCTGCGATGCGCGATTGGAGTTTACAACAGACGGGCTAAAAGGTTGAAGTCCAGGATCCGTGCATGGGATTTGGCAGGATGTACCAGCCGGCGCCCCAGTAGTCGCGATACGTTTCCAGCGACGCTTCGCGACTCGCATGGGTCGCGGCCGCGGCGCAAGGTGCTACCGCTTTTCCCCGCACACAGGACACGAAATCGCCGAGATCATCGCCGAACAACATGATGACCCGGTGCGATTGAGCGATCTGTTCACGGCGGACTATTTTTTCCCGCGTCCAGCCGGGCTGTTCATCCGACAACATGACGTGTTCGGCATCAGTCTCGATGCCTAGTTCTCTAATGTCATCAATGGTGGTCTTTTCTTGCGGGCAGGGATCAGCGTTGCCATCGATGGGCTGGCAGGGCCGGTTGGTGACAAAAAACAACTCGACACCAGCGCGGCGCGCGGCCGCAGTAAACTCGATGACGCCACTTACCGGTGTTGCCGTTCCTTCAGCGCTCCATTTGTTGAGCTTCCAGTTCTCGAAAGGACGCTCAAAAGAAAGCTGAAAATCGACATTGCTGACTACGGTCTCGTCCACATCAAGAATGACTGCCGGTGGCAGGTGTTCTGCGTTCTTCTGTTCGGGCATTGCGGTCCAGGACTTGTTATCCAGGTAGCCCGGTAGCGCTCGCTCGGCAGCTCCGTAGACCTGTCGTGATATTGCACCGTATTCAGCGGAGTACTTTACCCAGAGAATACCGAGGTCTTTGTCCGGCGCGTGGCCGTCGGTCGAAGTCGCAGGCGTACATGCGACGGTCGTCACAACAACGCAGGCGACCAGAAAACTGCGCATCAATATCATGATATTCCAGATGTGTGGAGGATGCTGCTCAGGTTAGCATGCGTTGCAGCTCCGCGCCCACAGGCAGATAGGAGCGGGCCCCGCCCGCGATTTCCACCCGGC
>Ga0255052_10000241_pt1 | contig 43095 bp, 47 predicted proteins | sample JV7_2_21_MG_FD_188632 | JGI IMG/M metagenome (GOLD analysis project Ga0255052, IMG submission 188632) | Seawater microbial communities from Jervis Inlet, British Columbia, Canada - JV7_2_21 | ecosystem: Environmental > Aquatic > Marine > Inlet | place: Canada: British Columbia | collected...
AAGCGGGAGTTGTCACACAGGTCGTGCAGGATTACGCCCGGCAAAAACGCCTGTATTACCCGGTCAGTTTTGCTTCTGAAGGCTCGTCACAAATAGGCGGCAATATTGCCACCAATGCTGGAGGAACACGGGTCTTGCGTTACGGGTCGACCCGGGAATGGGTGGCCGGTCTCAAGATCATCGATGGTCGCGGCGAATTGCTGGAGTGTAATGACGGGCTGGTCAAAAACGCCAGTGGCTATGATTTCCGGCATCTTTTCATAGGCAGCGAGGGGACACTGGGCTTGATAGTCGAGGCGACATTGCGTCTGACAGACCGACCGCCGCCATCGGTTGTCATGTTGCTGGCGGTCGTCTCGCTTGAGGCGATGATGGCTGTATTCCGGCAATTCAACGATGCCTTGACGCTTACCGCCTTTGAGTTTCTGTCCGGCATTGCCCTGCGTTGTGTCAGGGCCGGCCATCAGTTGCCCGCGCCGATGGATACCCGGAGCCCCTACTACGCGCTGCTTGAATACGAATGTGCTGACGCCGCGCCAGAGAGCGCTGCACTCAGGTGTTTTGAGCAGTGTATGCAAAGCGGTGCCGTGCTCGATGGTGTTACCAGCAAAAGCGAGTCACAGGCTGCGGATTTATGGCGCTACCGGGAAGGGATATCGGAGGCAATCACGCCGTTCACCCCCTATAAGAACGACCTGTCGGTGCACGTTTCCGCAGTGCCCCACTACCTGGACAAACTCGACAAGCTGGTCAAATCACACTACCCGGAATTCGAAATATTGTGGTACGGCCACATTGGCGACGGTAATCTGCACATGAATATACTCAAACCGGAGCACATGACAGTGGAGAGGTTCGAGGCAGCTTGCAGGCGTGTTAACCCGGAAATATTTGAGCTGACACGTGCCCACCGTGGCAGCATATCGGCGGAGCACGGTATCGGTTTGTTGAAACAACCCTACCTTGGCTACAGTCGCTCCAGTGTCGAAATTGAGAGGATGCGCGGTATCAAGGCCGTGTTTGACCCTTTCAACATCATGAACCCGGGCAAATTACTCGCCTGACCTTCGATTTATCAAAGTAGGGTGGACATTAATGACCACCGGGGCGACTTAGGTTAAAGCACCTGACGGTGGACATAAATGTCCACCCTACCCGGATTCTTCATGCCACCAGTGGTTATAAATCCTGGAACTGGGCAGTGCCGATGCCTTTTTCTTCCAGCAAAATGGGAATGTCCTGCTCAACCGGGTAAACGACTTTCATGTCTTCGGTGACCAGTGCTTCACAAAGCACATCCGTGACCTTCACACCGTTGACATACATGACTTCACCGCGTGCGATCTCTGCATTCAGCTTGTCGAGCTTTTCAGTCGCAAGCGTCATCAGGGGTGTTTTACTTACAGGGCAGCACAGAATCTCGAGTAAGCGTGCTTCGACAGGCATAGTAGAATCCGGTTGTGCGTAGTAGGTGTATTGTATCAGCCACACCCTGTTTGCAGAACCTGCACACTGTTACACTAGCCCACTTTCCTGCCGGAGAGTAAGCGTGTCTAACGAACAAGCACTGGTTGGCCTGATCATGGGCTCCAGGTCAGACTGGGAAACCATGCAGAACACGGCCGAGACCTTGTCGGACCTGGTCATACCGCACGAAATCAAGGTGGTTTCAGCCCACCGCACACCCGAATTGATGTTTGAGTACGCAAGTACCGCCATAGACCGTGGCCTGGAGGTCATCATTGCAGGCGCGGGTGGCGCGGCACATTTACCTGGCATGGTGGCTGCCAGTACGACGTTGCCGGTGCTGGGTGTGCCGATACAATCGCGGGCCCTGAAAGGTATGGATTCCCTGCTTTCCATTGCCCAAATGCCAGCGGGCATCCCCGTCGCTACACTGGCCATCGGCGTTGCCGGCGCCACCAATGCGGCACTACTGGCGGCGTCCATTCTGGGTATCAAGTATCCACAGATACACATGGCTTTAAAGGCGTACCGGCAGGCCCGAACCGAAGCGGTATTGAGCCAGCCTGATCCGCGTGGGGGCTAGCCACATTTTGCTGATCGGCAAGCCGATGCTTCCGGATTCACCACAGGGGTCGTTGTGATCAGGACCGTTGGCATACTGGGCGGTGGTCAATTGGCTCGCATGCTGGCACAGGCCGGCCAGCCGATGGGCCTGAATTTTATTTTTCTGGACCCGGCCAAAGACGCCTGCGCGGCGGAACTGGGTGAGCATATCCATGCTGACTGGAATGATGAGAATGCACTGACCGAACTGGGCCAGGCTGCGGATGTGGTCACCTTTGACTTTGAAAACGTCCCCGAGCAAGCGGCAAGCCTGATTGAATCCCTGTGTCCGGTGTATCCCCCACCGCGGGCGCTGTATGCAAGCCAGGACCGCTTGCGTGAGAAAACCCTGATGCAGGAGTTGGGTATCCCGGTGGCGCCGTTTCATCCGGTTGCGTCACGGCCGGACCTGCTCGCTGCAGTGGGGCAAATCGGGTTGCCCTGCGTGTTGAAAACCCGACGTCTTGGGTATGATGGAAAAGGGCAGATGGTATTGCGTTTGCAGGAGGACATGGAGCGGGCGTGGCAGATTCTTGGGGGTCACGAACTCATTTGTGAAGGCTTTGTACCCTTTGACGCGGAATGCTCGATTATTGCGGCACGTAGCAATGAACGGCAGACGGTTTACTGGCCACTGACCCGCAATTTGCACCGCGAGGGTATACTGGCCATCAGCACGGCCCCGGCTTTTACACCGCAATTGCAAGACCGGGCGCAGACCCTGATTCACCGGCTGATGGAGCATCTTGCTTATACCGGCGTGATGGCACTTGAATTGTTTATCCAGGACGGTCGGCTACTGGCCAATGAATTCGCTCCCAGGGTACACAATTCCGGTCACTGGACCATTGATGCCGCCGCCACCTCTCAGTTTGAAAATCATCTGCGTGCAATTTGCAGTTTGCCGCTCGGCGACGCCGCGTGTACGTCACAGGCGCTGATGTTCAACCTGCTCGGGCAGATGCCGGCGGTCGATGACGAGCAGTCCTTGGCGGGGGTACGTTGGCATGATTACCACAAGACTTCCCGGACCGGCCGCAAGATCGGTCATGTGACGGTGACCGCAAATAGCGGGGCCGGGCTAAAGGCAAAAAGTGCCCAGCTGGCGAAACAACTGGGTGTGTCAGCAGAGGTGAACCTTGCAGCTGTTTTGGGTTGAACCGCGGTCTGTGTTCTGGTGCCGGGAGCCCGGTTCGTAGCATGAATACGTCACCAAACAGGAATTTCAACAGCGTCGAGTTGGGTTTGTTTTCCAGCCGGATCAGCGCCATTTGCGAAGAAATGGGTGCGTTGCTGGGCAGGGTGGCGTTCTCTCCCAATATCCGTGACCGGCTGGATTATTCTTGCGCGCTTTTTAACCGGCATGGTGAGTTACTGGGCCAGGCCACGCATATCCCCGTGCACCTGGGCAGTATGGCTTTCACCATGACCGAACTGGTAAACACCAGGCAGTGGCACGACGGTGACATGCTGATCCTTAATGATCCGTTCAGGGGTGGTACCCATTTGCCGGATGTAACGCTGGTGGCACCGGTGTTCTCAGGCGGTGAACGGGTGGGGTTTTGTGCCAACCGCGCACACCATGCGGATATTGGTTCAGATGCACCCGGCTCCATGCCGGTCAGCCGGACACTGGCGGAGGAGGGGCTTATCATACCGCCGACACTATTGTTGCAAGGCGGACGGCTGGATGAGACCTGCCTGCAATCCATGTTGCGGAAACTGACCAGCCCGGATACGTCCAGGGGTGATTTCAATGCCCAGGTTGCAGCGAATTTACTGGGTTCAAAACGATTGCGGGCTCTGGCGGAAGCAACGGGTTTGCAGGAATTTGAGGTCCAGCAATGCCGCTTGCAATCCTGGGCAGAGACACTGGTGCGGCAAAGCCTGGCGGCCATACCCGGGGGCCGCTATACGTTTGAAGATCGCCTTGATGATGACGGGCATGGCCAGACAGATATTCCGGTCAAAGTTGCGGTAACTGTGCAAAAGGATGGCGTGAATGTTGATTTTACCGGCACAGCCCCGCAGGTGACCGGTAACCTGAACTGCCCCATGCCGGTGACGGCCGCCGCGGTTTTCTACGTGTTTCGATGTTTGATGCCGGCACACACACCGGCCTGCCACGGTGCAATGCAAGGAATTTCGATAAACGCGCCAGTGGGTAGCCTGGTCAACGCCCGGTTCCCTGCCGCAGTTGCTGCCGGTAATGTTGAGACCAGCAGCAGAATCGTTGACGCGGTCTGTGGTGCGCTGGTACAAACCTTGCCAGACCGGGTTCCGGCTGCCAGCCAGGGGAGCATGAATAACCTGGCCATGGGCAGACGTGGCGGGCGTGGTTGGGATTATTATGAAACGCTTGCCGGTGGAATGGGTGCATCTCATGACTCCCACGGCCGCTCCGCCCGCCACAGCCATATGACCAATACTCTGAACACACCGGTAGAAGTACTGGAGTTGAATTATCCGCTGAGAATCTTGCGCTATGGGATAAGGAAAGGATCTGGCGGCAAAGGAAAGTTCAGGGGTGGTGACGGCGTGGTGCGCGTGTACCAGTTTCTTGAAGACGCCGAAGTTTCTTTGCTTACCGAACGCCGCAGGCATCCTCCATGGGGTCTTGCGGGCGGTGGCAACGGCAAATGCGGACGCAATGAACTGGACAACCGGGAAATACCCGGCAAGACAGGTATTAAAGCGGTTGCAGGACAGACACTGAGTATTTGGACACCGGGTGGCGGGGGCTATGGCCGTGAAACCGACGAGCCGCAGGATTAGCAACGCCTGGATTGATGCTGGACATGAATGACCACCCTACAGGCCGGTCAGGATTTTCCAGCGGTTGACGATGGTGCAGAATAATTCGGCCGTTTTGAGCGTGTCGTATTCGGCAGAATGGGCGGCAGATTCATCCCATTCGATACCGGCTGCCTGCACTGCACGTGCCAGTACCGTCTGGCCGAACGCCAGGCCGCCCAAAGTCGCCGTGTCAAAGGAACTGAATGGGTGGAGTGGATTGCGTTTATAATCGACCCGCTTGATCGCGGCATTTACAAATGACAGGTCAAAAGAAGGGTTATGTCCAACCAGGATGGCACGCTGGCAATCGGTGGCGCGCAACTCCCGTCTGACCGGCAGGAGTATGTCACGCAGGGCCTGTTGTTCACTGATTGGATTGCGTGCCGGATCATTGAGGTCTATACCGGTGAATTCCAGTGAACTCGGTTCGATGCGTGAACCCTGGAAGGGTTCAATATGTGCAGAGATCGTTTCAGCAATTTTTAGACGACCGAAATCATCCATGCATAATAAGCAAACTGCCATCTCGAGTATTGCATCGGTCTTTGAGTTGAAACCGCCGGTCTCGACATCGATGACGACCGGTAAAAAACCTCTGAATCTTTCAGAAATTCGGGGCATATTGGAATCCGGTAGAAAAGACAGCGAGAATAAGGGAATGCGCTTCAAAATACCATGCAAAAAATACCGTTTACCCCATTTTTCGGGTCATTCTGGCAAATCGGTTCGGATACGGACCCTGACGCTGGTCCTGGCGGTTGTTTCGCTGGCCGTTCAGGCCGATGCACAACTGCATCACGCAGCGGAAGATGAGCGGGCAGTATTCTGGTCTATTCACCATGGTGGCGAACCGGCGGGCCACGTGCTGGGCACCATTCACAGCGAAGATTCCCGTGTGCTGGACTTTTCTGAAGATTTTCTTGGCAAGCTCAGGGCCAACAAACTGTTCGCCATGGAACTGGTCCCGGATTTGCCAACACTGGAGCAACTGACGCAGCACATGCGTTATGAACCGGGGAAAACACTGGAATCTGTTGTGGGGCCGGAGCGTTTCACTGCGCTGGTCGAGGCCCTGTCGGCCTACCGGGTGCCGGAAGAATTTATCAGACGGATGAAACCCTGGGCTGCGATGCTGACACTCAGTACACCACCGCCTGAAACCGGTTTCTTCATGGACTTTTCGCTTTCACTAAGAGCTTCGGGGTCCGGTCTCAAAGTCGTCGGCCTGGAAACGCTGGAGCAGCAGTTGTCATTCCTGGAGGATATGCCCCTGGCAATGCAATTGGACTTGCTGGATCAGGCCATTGCTGAATCTGGTACGGTGCAACAAGCCCATGATCAAATGCTCGACGCCTACCTTGAGAACGACCTGCAAAACCTGCAGACCTTGTCCAATGAGCAGTTGCGGGACGTCGGTGTGGAAGCACACGCTTATTTCACCGATGCGGGTATCGTTGCGCGCAATCATCGCATGCTTGAATCACTGCTGCCCCAGCTTGAACACAACAGCGTGTTCGTAGCGGTTGGCGCTTTACACTTGCCGGGCGAAGAGGGCTTGTTGAATTTGCTGCGCAGGCACGGGTATGAGCTGATCCCACTGGAAATGCCGTTTATTGATGCCGAAAATGTACCGGCAAGATAATTTCCAGGCTAGGAGCCTGCGCCGTAGAAATATCCGTAGCGAGAAAGTGACACAGTGAGGACAGTTTTTCGCTCTTTTGAGGCGAATAGCACCGCGTGTAACGAAAAATAGCGGAAAAATGGACCGCTGTGACGCTTTCGCAGTAGGAATACTTTCTACGGCGCAGGCTCCTAGCTTTTACCCCTGATTTCCGGTATCAGTATCGCCAGGGCAGCAGCGCCCAAAAAGCTGAAGCCCCAAACCGGTTCAACCCAGACGGTTGCAAGGCCCAATACCAGCAAGGCCAGCCCGGCAGACTGCAAGCCACCGGTACGGTCATCCAGCTTACCACCGCGACCGGTCATGCGGATCAGCAATTGGTCCAGCGAGAATTTTCCGCCGCCGTTGAAGACCAGTGGCAGCAGCATGACTACGAACAGCAAGGGTAATTTGAAATTACCGGCGCCCTTGGACGTGATGGCATAACCATTCCATAAATCTGCAAGGCTGTTCCACTCCGCTGGCCAATGGACAGCAGCCGTCGCGACGACGGTCAAGATAACCAGTGATATAGCTGCAAAGCGTGTAAACAGCCCTAACAGCAGCATGACGGCCAAAACCAGTTCACCCCAGGTGGCCAGGAACCAGTTCAGGCTGGTTGGGATCTGGTCGAATGGAAACGGAAATCCTTTCTGCCAACCCGCCCAGGGGATGTCAGCGAACCAGTTTTCACCACGCAATTTTGTAACGCCTGATTCCCAAAACTCCCAGAACATGATCAACCGCAACACCAGCGGCCAGACGTAATCGCCGGAAGCGCGTAAGCGGGACGTAAGTTGGTCATAGAAACTGATTACTGCCATGATAATTACACCTGTAGGTTTTTGCGGGTTCTGCTTTCAGGACCGGGTGCCGAGTACCACCTGTTTTTCTCGCAGGTCTCTCAACAGGGCCGACCCGCTCTTTGTTACCACGTCCGGATTGGGGTGGTGGATAATCCCGGCGATAGCCGTCAGCAATTCAAGACCCGATTTGGCCGGTTGTTCTTTCAACTGTTCAAGCAGCAGCCGTGAAACATCATTTAATTGCATAAATTTTACGGTGTAGTCCCGGCGCCGCCATACCAGCAGGTGGGTGGGCTTTTCAGGTGCAGTCGCGGGTTGGAAGTCTGCGCGGATCCGGTGGACGGGAAATTGATAGCTCAGCGGCCAGGCCAGCGCAGACAGCACCGGGATACCTTCGAGCAGATCGCCGTCAGGGTTCGCTTCGACATCGTCTATCTCGGCTTCATCCAGAGACAGTGCCAGTTCGACCCACTCGTAGTGGGCCAGTTCGAGCATGAACGGCGGGTCATCCTCGCGGTCGCGGCGAAAATCCTGCAGGTAACGCAGAAATTCGCGCGGTAATTCCGGAAACAGAGGGGTATGACAGCGGTATTCCCGGTAAAAGTCACGGCACAGGCTCGTCCATGCCTGTTCGCTGTAAAGGGTTTTGAGCACTGGGAAATTCCCCGACAGGAAACTCTTGATATTGTTGAAAAACAGGTCGCGGTAGATACTCATCCTGCGGTCTTCAATACCCTCGGGCGCGGCATTGACCTGCGGGTCACGAATGTGGGCTGCAAACCTGGTCTGCAGCCTGGCCAGATTTTCAGGCGCTGAGCCGTTGGTCTTTTGTGTGTTCACCCTGACTCCATTTGTCCTGGATTTCTTTGATTTTCTGAACCTCGGTGAATAACTCCCCAACCGGCGGGATATTGAAATCCCGTTCCAGCAGGGTTGGAAATACGCCAAAGTACTCGTAGGCCTTGTCCAGCAGGTGCCAGACATCAGTTATCACATTGGCGCCGTGGGTATCTACAATCAGGTCTTCGGCTTCATTGTAATGGCCGGCGATATGACCATATGCGATCCGGTCGGCCGGCAGCGCCCGTAAAAACTCGAGTGCGTCGTAGCCGTGGTTCACGCTGTTGACGTAGATATTGTTAACATCCAGTAACAGGTCGCAGTCCGCTTCACCGATGACGGCGTTGATAAAGTCAATTTCGCTCAATTCCGCGCCAGGCGCTGCATAATAGGATACGTTTTCAATGGCCATGCGTTGTCCGAGCATGTCCTGGACCTGCCGGATACGCGAGGCGACGTAGCTGACCGCTTCACCGGTAAAGGGTATCGGCATCAGGTCGTACAGGTGACCGTCGTCGGTACAGTAGCTCAGGTGTTCGCTGTAAGCGCGAATCTGGTACTGGTCCATGAATTGCCGCAACTTGAGAATAAAAGTCTGGTCGAGCGGTGATGGCCCGCCTATGGACAATGACAGGCCATGGCAGACAAACGGGAAGCGCTCGGTGAAATACTGGAATGACCGGCGCCGCTGGCCGCCCACATTGATCCAGTTTTCGGGAGCGACCTCCATGAAGTCTACAACCGTCCCCGTTATTTCGGGGTCGTAAGCGTGAAGCGGGCCCAGAAGGGCCCGCCTCAAACCAAGTCCCGCACCCGTTACCGGGGGCGACCGGTGACTTATAGGGTCAAGTCTCAAGCGTTGCCGCCACAAGAACCTTCTTCACCCTTGTCTCCGCCACAAGAACCTTCTTCGCCCTTGTCTTCACCACAAGAGCCTTCCTCGCCCTTGTCTTCACCACAAGAGCCTTCTTCACCCTTGTCTTCACCACAAGAGCCTTCCTCGCCCTTATCACTGCCGCATTTGCCTTCACCGCATTTGCCCTCTTCGCCCTTGTCTTCACCACAGGAGCCTTCCTCACCTTTATCACCGCCGCATTTGCCTTCGCCACACTTGCCTTCCTCACCTTTCTTTTCACCGGCCAGTTGATAGCCACTGTCGAGGTCAGCTGTTGAGAAGGGGTTGTCATAGGCAACCGCGGTTGAAGAGATTGCGAAAGATGAAACAAATGCTACGCCGATAGCGGCTGCAACAGGGTTAACAAGCTTTAATTTATTAGCCATTGGGTAGAACCTCCATAGTTAAAAAAATCCCGGCCGTATCAGCGCGGTTTTATCAATTGCAGCGCCGTGGGCGCCTCTATGTACAACGCGTAAAGTGTTGCACAGTGAATCCCTTCAGCCTGGCGACCCTAGCCAGCGATGGGCAGGATTGCTTCCGAGAACCAGCATCAGGCTGGTATTTTCCATGGAATAATCCTTATTCGAGCTTATAGACCGGCACTGGGTATGGATTATTACAATTGATGTGCAGATTGATATCAGGATCGGATAAAGCGGTTGATTATCATGTTGGATTGAAAACCTGTTGGCCTCAATATCCTTTCTGCTTCCCGGTCCTGCATAGATCGCGCACGATGCATTCAGGGCAGTTTGGCTTTCTTGCCTTACAGATATAACGACCGTGGAGTATCAGCCAATGGTGGGCATCTTGCAGGTATTGCCGGGGTACACTTTTAAGAAGTTTTCGTTCAACAATCAACGGGCCCTTACCAAGCGCCAGGCCCGTGCGGTTGGCCACGCGGAAAATATGCGTATCCACGGCAAGTTTCGGCTGACCAAAGGCTGTGTTGAGTACGACATTGGCTGTTTTTCGCCCAACACCGGGTAAAGACTCAAGTGCATCGCGGGTTGATGGCACTTCTCCGGCGTGTTTTTCCTTGAGTATTTTACAGGCCGTAATGATGTTTTTGGCCTTGGAATTAAACAAACCTATGGTCCTGATATAAGCTTTGAGACCGTCTTCGCCAAGATCCAGCATGGCCTGGGGTGTATTGGCTAATTTGAAAAGCCGTCTGGTGGCAAGATTGACGCTGACATCGGTCGCCTGGGCGGAAAGAATGACAGCGACAAGCAGTTCAAATGTTGACCGGTATTCAAGTTCGGTCGTGGGGTGCGGATCGATGGCCTTTAAGCGCCGGAAAAATTCTGTACGGTCTTCAGCTTTCATCAGGGTCTGCGGCCACGTTGACGATCCTGGGCTTGGCTTCCCAGGCATTACGTGCTGCAATCAGCAAGGCCAGGCCAAAAAACGCACCGGGCGGCAGCATGGCAAGTAAAAAACCGGGGTGGTCCGGGATGATGGTCACCGACAGGTAGCGCCCCCAATCTCCCAGCAGCATGTCCGCGCCCCAAAGCAGCGTGCCACGGCCGGTCAGTTCACGCACGGCGCCCAGTGCAACCAGCGTGATACAGAACCCGAGACCGGTGGCAAAACCGTCAATGATTGAAGCCAATGGTCGATTTCGACTGGCAAAAGCCTCGGCCCGCCCGATAATGGCGCAATTGGTGACGATCAGCGGGATAAAAATACCCAGCACCCGGAACAGGTCATAAAAAAACGCATGCATCAGTAGTTCAACAACTGTGACCACGGAGGCGATGATTAACACAAATGCCGGAATACGAATTTCGGGTTGCAACAAACCCCGCAGCAACGAAACCGAAAGATTGGATATCACCAGCGTCAGCAGGGTGGCGAGACCGAGCGCCAGCCCGTTGATCACCGTTGCTGTCACCGCCAGCAGCGGGCACAGGCCCAACAGTATCACCAACCCGGTATTCTGGCGCCAGACACCGTCGGACAGTATCTCTTTCAGGACCGGTTCCTGGTTCGGGATAGTGGAAGATCCGGAAATGCTGTCTGTCATTGCGGGCTACCTTCATTCGATGCGGCAAACAGTTGCTGCTTATTCGCCTGGAAATACAACAATACGGTGTGCACCGTCCTGACCACGGCCCTGGGCGAAATCGTGGCACCGGTAAACTGGTCAAACTGGCCGCCATCCCTTTTTACGGCCCAGCCCGGGCCTGCCGGATATTGCAGAGATTTGTCCTGAAAACCAAGTACCCAGTCACTTTTTTCTATTTCTATCGGGTCACCGAGGCCAGGCGTCTCACGGTGCGAAACGACGCGAACTCCCAAAATGGCTCCGTCACGATTGATGCCGACCAACATACCTATGTCTCCATTGTAACCATCCGGTGCAATGACACGCATGATGACGGCTACGGGCTGTCCGTGCATGCGCGCACGGTAGACAGCAACTGGTTTTGAGTGACGAAAAAACGCCGGGTCTTCAATTTCTATTACATCATCATACAAGCCGTTGTCATACAGGTTCGCCGGTACGATTTCGTTGAGTTGTTGCAACACCCGGCGCTGTTCCTGCGCAATGATTCGTTCGCGGGTCAGGGCATTGACGCCTGCCAATAAAACCGAACCCAGCAGGGCGATAATGCCCAGCAGCAAGCTGCTGCGTAAGACCGCGCGAGACCCGATGCTCATTCGCCGTACATCCTCGGTCGTGTATAACGGTCTATCAGGGGTGCTGCCATGTTCATGAGCAAAACTGCGAATGCAACACCGTCCGGATAGCCACCCCAGCGCCGGATCACCAGCGTTAGAATGCCGACACCTGCGCCAAAAATGAGACGACCCCTGTTGCTGACACAACCACTGACCGGGTCGGTGGCGACAAAAAAGGCTGCGAGTACGAGGGCACCTGAAAATACATGTTCCAGGGGTAGCGGATTAGCGTCCGGGTCGGCCAGCCAGAAGGGCAGACTGAGCAGGACTACGCTACCGATGACGGCCAGGGGAACCTGCCAGCTTATGATGCGTTTGTATAACAGGAATAGACCACCCAGCGCAAACCAGTTTGCGACCCATTCCCAGCCCAGTCCGCCGTAATCACCGAACAATGGGGACTGGCGGATTTCAGGTACCATCAAGCCGGATTCCATACCGGTTTTCAGCATGTCCAACGGCGTTGCCTGGGTCACGGCATCCCAACCGCCGGTAACGGGAATGTGCCCGGTGAATATTATGACCAGGCTGTCGCCCAGACCCGGCCCGTATTCAGCCACGGCCAATGGCGGCAGCCAGGCAGTCATGGCCTGGGGGAAACTTATCAACACAACGACATAGCCCACCATGGCCGGGTTAAATACATTTTGACCCAGGCCACCGTACAGGTGTTTGCCAAAACCTATCGCAAACAACATGGCTATGCAACTGATCCACCAAGGTGCGAGCGGCGGTATACACAAAGCAAACAGTACCGCTGTTACGACCGCGCTGTAGTCGTTTAAAAAGGGTTTAAACGCCACGCCGCGCATACCCAGCATCGCGGCCTCGAACAACAGTGCAAACCCCGTTGCCAGCACGATCTGTACCAGCACACCAGGGCCGAAGAACCAGGCATACGCCACCACGCCCGGCAGCAGCGCCAAAAGCACTTGCAGCATCACTTTCGCCACGGTTGTCTGGGGTGGCATGTGGGGTGCCCCGCCGGTTTTGAAGCTACGTGCCATCGGGGTTTCCGCCGGTCTGTTCCTTTTTTACACCGTTGTCGTGTGCGGTTCCCCTGGCCCCGGCCCGATCAATGGCAGCCTGGACATGGTTTTTCCCCATCGCCTTGTCCCTGAGCATCTGTTTGCGGCGGGACATCTTGCCGGCGCGTTCCTGTTTCTGCCGTAACAGGCGCGCCTCCCTGGCTTCAAACCGGTTGCGGGCCTGTTCGGCAGCTTGGCTTTCAACGGTCCGCTGGCGGAGTTCACCTTTTCCGTACCGGAACCATTCCACCAGCGGGATGTGGCTGGGACAGACAAAATCACAACAACCGCATTCGATACAGGCGCCCAGACCGTATTCGGCGGCCGTGTCCCAAAACCCGTTTCTGATTTGCATGTGTAGCTGTTGCGGCAACAAAGTGGCCGGGCAAACCCGGGCACACTCACCACATCGTATGCAGGGCATTTCCGGTTGCGGCGCTGCTATATCCTGCCGGGTCAGCGCCAGTATGCAATTGGCCGCCTTGACCACCGGTGTTTCGTCACTGTCCACCGGGTATCCCATCATCGGCCCTCCTACGACCAGTCGGGCAACATCCTGGGTGTAACCAAGGCAGGCTTCCACAAGGTGGGAGAAGGGTGTGCCGATCAGCGCTAACAGGTTGCGTGGTCGCTTGACCCCATTGCCGGTAATGGTGATGTAGCGTTCGATCAGCGGTTTGCCCTCAGCAACGGCTTCAGCGACCGCCGCCGCCGTGCCAACATTCTGGCAAACCAGACCCAGGTCAGATGGTCGCCCGCCTGCCGGTACTTCCAGGCCGGTCAACACCTGGATTAATTGCCTTTCGCCGCCTTCCGGGTAAATCGTGGTGATCCTGACCACCGAGATATTCTTGCAGTCGGTGGATTCTGCTGCATAGGTCAGGGCCCTTTGCACTGCACCCATCTGGTCTTCGATCGCGATTACCACCCGCTCCGCACCCATTGCCCGGCGCAAAATACGCGCGCCGAGAATGATCTTTTCAGGCTGTTCACGCATCAGCATTTCATCGCAACTGATGTAAGGTTCACATTCGGCGCCGTTAATGATCAGCGTATGGATTTGACGGTGTCGACCGTCGAGAGCCTTGGCGTGGGTCGGGAACACCGCGCCACCGAGACCCGCCAGGCCACATTCCTGTATCTGGGCGATCAGGCGCTCGGGGCTGGCGCTTCGCCAGTCGCTGATTGGTTTGAGATCCACCCAGCGTTCTGCGCCATCCGGCCTGATGATGACACAAAGCCCGGCCTGGCCTGATGGGTGTGACATCGGGCGGTTTTCCACTGCTTCAACCAGGCCCGATGCCGGGGCATGAACCGCGGTGCAGGGTTGACACTGGCCGATTTTTTCGCCTTTGAGTACGCGGTCGCCTGCATTGACGAAAGACTCCGCGATTTCACCGGCATGCTGCAACAGCGGTACGACCAGCAACTCCGGCAGGGGTGGTCGGGCGACCGGATCCTGGCAGGAGATTTTCTTGTTGTGCCGCAGACGCAGGCCGCCGTGAAAATGGTGGATACGTTTACCGGCTTCGCGAGCGAGGTCTTGCAGGCCGGGGCTTGTCATGGCAGTACCGTAAAACGCCGTGCGAGCCGTGGCTTCGGACTGCGCCAGTTCAGAATATCTGCGTTCATCCCGACCACGTTAATACAATCGACCGGGCAGGGCGGCAGACACAGGTCACAGCCGGTACATTCGGACTCGATCACCGTGTGCATCAGCTTTGCCGCCCCGACAATCGCATCAACGGGACAGGCCTGTATACACAGCATACAGCCTATGCAGCGTTGTTCGTCGATGACAACCACGGTTTTCGGTTTTTCCTCGCCGTTGTCCGGATTCAGGGGTTTGGGTTCACGGCCGAGTAAATCGGCCAGTGCGCGGATACCGCTTTCACCGCCCGGTGGGCACTGGTTGATGTCGGCTTCTTCCCTGGCTATCGCCTCGGCATAGGGCCGGCATCCCGGGTAACCGCATTGGCCACACTGGGTTTGCGGCAACAGCGTATCGATCCGCTCGACCACGGGGTCCGATTCAACCCGCAGTTTGATCGCCGCCCAGCCGAGGCCCAGCCCTAAAACCGTCCCCAGTGCCGTTAGTGCAATGATGGAAGCCAGCATGTCAGAGGTTCGCCAGGCCTTTGAATCCCATGAACGCCAGTGACATCATGCCTGCGGTGATCAAACCGATGGGCGCACCTTTGAATGGTAATGGCACATCGGCGGTTGCGATGCGTTCACGCATGGCGGCGAACAACACCAATACCAGGCCAAAACCTGCGGCCGCGCCAAACCCATACAGGGCCGATTGCAGCAGGTTATGGTGTTCCTGAACGTTGAGCAGTGCAACGCCCAGCACCGCACAGTTGCTGGTAATGAGGGGCAGGAAAATTCCAAGTACGCGATACAGGATTGGGCTGCTCTTGCGCATCACCAACTCGGTCAGTTGCACCGTGGCGGCAATGACCAGGATAAAACTCAGCGTTGACAGGTATTCCAGGGCCAGCGGTTTGAGCAGGTATTGGTGCAACAGGTAGCTGGAAACCGAAGAAAGGGTCAGGACAAATGCGGTCGCTACTGCCATGCCCATCGCACCTTCCAGTTTGTTTGAAACACCCATGAACGGGCACAGACCCAGGAACCGGACCAATACGAAATTGTTCACCAACACGGTGCTTACAAGGATCAGTAAGTGTTCACCCATGTGCAGTCATCATCGCGGATTGTATTGCTCAGGTGACCCGCATGCCCGGCACCGCGCCGTCATCCGGACTGAGTACAAACAGATCGCTGCCGCCGGGACCCGCTGCCAGCACCATTCCCTCTGAAACCCCGAACCGCATTTTTCGCGGTTTCAGGTTCGCCACTACCACGGTGTGGCGACCGATGAGGTCGGCGGGTTCGTAGGCAGATTTGATGCCGGCGAAAACATTGCGATTTTCACCGCCGATGTCCAGCGTCAGCCGTAGCAACTTATCGGCTTCAGGTACCGTTTCGGCGTTGATGATTTTTGCAATGCGCAGATCAACCTTCAAGAAATCGTCGATGCTGATTTCTTCCGCGAGATCCAGTGCCGGGGCAGTGGTTTCCCCGGTGGATTGCAGGCTTTCTTTGGAATCGTTGATCATGGCCTCAATCCTCAGTGGATCGATACGGGTCATTAACGGTTTGAACGGATTGATGGAGACACCGAGCATCGGCTGGTCCAGGCTCGACCACTGGTCCACTGGCAGGCCCAGGAATTCAACAGCTTTTTCAGTTGTGAATGGAACCACCGGTGCCAGGTAGGTCACCAGCACACGGAACAGGTTGATGCCCTGGGTGCAGATAGCCTGTACATTATCCTGCTGGCCCTCCTCTTTGTTTAACTGCCAGGGTTTATGTTCATCAATATAACGGTTGCCTTCATCCGCCAGGGCCATGATGCGCCGGATCGCCGACTGGTAGTTGCGCGACTCAAAATCGCCCCCTATGGCAGTGCGTTGATCAATAAAATCCTGGTACAGCCCGGGTTCTGGCAGTGCCGGCGCCAGTTGCCCGTTTGAACCCCGGTGGATAAAGCCGGCACATCGGCTGGCGATATTGACGACCTTGCCGACCATATCCGAATTTACCCGCGATACGAAATCGTCGAGACTCAGGTCGATGTCAGCCGTGCCTGCCCCGAGTCGGGCACAGAAGTAATAACGCAGGTAATCCGGGTTCAGATGATTGAGGTAGGTGCGGGCGCGGATAAAGGTGCCGCGCGACTTGGACATCTTGGCGCCGTCGACCGTCAGGAACCCGTGTGCGTAAACTGCTGTTGGTGAGCGAAATCCTGATCCCATCAGCATCGCCGGCCAAAACAGGGTATGAAAATATATGATGTCCTTGCCGATGAAGTTATACAACTCGGTATCGGTATCCGGCTTCCACCAGTCATCGAAGTCCAGGCCCGTGCGATCGCATAATTCTTTGAAACTGGCCATATAGCCGATCGGTGCGTCGACCCAGACGTAAAAATACTTGTCGTTGGTTCCGGGAATCTTGAAACCGAAATATGGTTCATCGCGCGAGATGTCCCAATCGCGCAGACCATCATCGAACCATTCCTGCATCTTGTTGACGACTTCCGGTTGCAGGGAACCAGAGGTCATCCAGTCTTGAAGACGGTCCTCAAATTCGGACAGGCGAACAAAATAATGCTCAGATTCACGCATCACCGGTGCAGTGCCGCTCACCGCGGAACGGGCCTCAATCAAGTCGGTCGGACTGTAGGTGCTGCCGCAGGCTTCACAACTGTCGCCGTATTGATCTTCGGTTTTACACTTCGGACAGGTCCCCTTGATGAAGCGATCTGGTAAAAACATACCTTTCTCTTCATCATAAAATTGGGAAATTGTGCGCCGCTCGACATAGCCGCCTTGGTGGAGACGATTATAGACAGTTTCAACGCACTGCCGGTTGGCCTCGCCGTTGGTGTCGGAATAGTTGTCATAGCTAAGCCCGAAGTCCCTGAAATCCTGCTGATGTTCGGCATTCATCCTGGCGATCAGTTTTTCGGCCGTGATGTTTTCCGCTTGCGCCCGTAGCATGATGGGTGTGCCATGGGCGTCGTCTGCCCAGGCAAAATAACATTCGTGTCCCTGCGCCCGCTGATACCTCGCCCAGATATCCGTCTGGATATATTCCAGCATATGCCCAAGGTGGATCGCGCCGTTGGCGTAGGGTAAGGCGCTGGTCACGAGAATTCTTCTTTTCTGCTTATTCATGGTGTTTATTGATAAAGCCTGTTCCCAGGGCAGCTGTGAAGGCGCAATTATGGCATGCTGGTCAGCAAAGGCGTAGCGTCGGGCGCGCGAATTACCGATGTAAAAAAGCACCCTGTCGTGTTCCCGCAAGTAGCTGTTTGACGGTATAAAGCGTCATGACAACTGTCGTCTGGCCGCAACGACGAGTCAGAAACGGGTGTCGGGTGATGGCAGTCATTTTTTCCCGGCATACTGCCATCGAATGGAATTAAACGGGTACAATGTCACGCTTTCCGAAACTTGACAGACAGCAGAGTAGATTGAAAACCATGAATAAAGACTCCGTAATGGCCCTTTTGGGTGAGATCAACGATGAAAATACCGGTCGTGACCTGGTCACGGCAGGCGTGGTGCGTGCTGTTGGTGTCCATGAAGACCGTGTCAACGCAGACATCAGGCTTGGTTACCCACTCGCTGATCAGGGTAAGGCACTGGCTGCTGATATCAAAGCCCGCCTCGAGAGCGACCCGGCCATTGCCGATGCCAGCGTAAACGTGGCCTGCAAAGTGGTGCCGCATAAAGTACAGGAAGACCTGAAGCCACTTGATTCAATCGCCAATATCATTGCCATTGGCTCCGGCAAAGGCGGTGTGGGAAAATCAACCACGGCGGTGAACCTGGCGCTCGCACTGCAACGCGAGGGTGCCCGGGTGGGCCTGCTGGACGCGGATATTTACGGTCCAAGCATTCCCTCCATGATGGGTGTCAAGGGGCAACCCGCCACGGACGGTGAGAAGATTATTCCCAAACAGGCCCACGGACTGAAACTCATGTCAATTGGCTTCCTTGTGGAAGAAGACAGTCCGATGATCTGGCGTGGTCCAATGGTGACTTCTGCGCTAACCCAGTTGCTGGGCGAGACCTTGTGGGGTGAATTGGATTACCTGGTTATCGATCTGCCACCCGGAACCGGTGATATCCAGCTGACCCTGGCACAGAGGATTCCCACCTCGGGTGCCGTGATTGTCACCACGCCTCAGGATATCGCCCTGCTCGATGCCCGCAAGGCGCTGCACATGTTCCGTAAAGTCAATGTGCCGGTGCTGGGTGTGGTTGAGAACATGAGTACGCATATCTGTACCGCCTGTGGTCATGAAGAAGCTATTTTCGGGCGTGGGGGAGGAGGGCAGATGGCCAAGGATTTTGAAATTCCGTTGCTGGGCCAGCTACCGTTGGCGATGGAGATACGTTCGTCGCTGGATGAAGGCCAGCCAACGGTGGTGAAGAGCCCGGACTCGGCAATGGCACAAAGTTACCGTAGCCTGGCACTGCGGACTGCCGGTGCATTGGCGATCATGCCGCGGAGCATGACGTTCAAAATGCCGGAAATCGTTGTTCAGAATAATTGATTACGATGCAGTAGCCAATCGCAAGGCAACTGATTAAAGCACTGGGAGTATCGTTTTGAGCATCAAGTCAGACCGTTGGATACGCCACATGGCACAGAAGCACGGCATGATCGAGCCGTTTGAAGCGGGACAGGTCAGGGCAACCGCCAGCGGCGAACGGCAGATTTCCTATGGTACGTCAAGTTATGGTTACGATGTTCGATGCGCCAGCCATTTCAAGATTTTTACCAACATCAATTCGGCCGTGGTCGATCCGAAGAATTTCGATGAAAACAGTTTTGTCGATGTTGACGGGGATGTCTGTATTATCCCGCCCAATTCATTTGCCTTGGCACATACGGTGGAATACCTGCGCATACCCAGGAATGTACTGACCATCTGCCTGGGCAAATCAACCTATGCCCGTTGCGGCATTATCGTCAATGTCACGCCGCTGGAACCGGAGTGGGAAGGACACGTAACGCTGGAGTTTTCCAATACCACACCACTACCTGCCCGTATTTACGCCAATGAGGGCGTGGCACAGTTCCTGTTCTTTGAGTCGGATGAGGAATGCGAAATTTCTTACGGGGATCGCCAGGGAAAGTATCAGGGCCAGAGAGGCGTAACTTTGCCCAAGGCGTGAGTTTTGGCTGATACGAGGATTGAGCGTAATGCAACTGATTGGCTACCTGGATTCCCCGTTCGTGCGTCGCGTGGCGATTACAATGCGTATCCTTGGCATCGGCTACGAACACCGTGAATTGTCCATTTTCAGGCATTTTGAAGAATTCCGTGATATCAACCCCGTGGTCAAAGTACCCACGCTGGTGCTTGATGATGGTGGAATACTCATTGACTCCAGCCTGATCATTGACTACCTGGAGACACATATTGCCCATCGAAGCCTGATGCCTGCAGACCCGGAGATGTACCGGGCCGCGCTAACCCAAATCGGAATAGCGCTGGTGGGCATGGAAAAAGTTGTGCAGTTGGTCTACGAGACCGGGCAGCGTCCTGATGAACGGCAGCATGGACCCTGGATCAACCGCCTGGAGCAACAACTCCAGGGTGCCGTCAAACTGATGGAATCGTTTGTCTCGGCGAGCGCCGCTTGCGGTGACAACTGGCTACTGGGCCCGGACTTGACCCAGGCTGATATCACGATGGCTGTCGCCTGGCGTTTTATGCAACACATTGACAGGGTCAAGCCGGACCCGCTGGAATACCCGGCGTTGGCGGCGTTTTCAGCACGTGCCGAAACCTTGCCGGAATTCATTGCCTGTCCGCTGAACGACCGAGATCACCCTTAAACGACGGTGGCTGTCGGTTTGGTCAGCTTCATTGATCACGATGCACTACACCGGGCGGGGGTCTCTGCAAAAATTCAATGAGTAAAGGGTTGAAGGTTTCCGGTTGTTCAAAGTGGGGGATGTGGCCGGCGTCTTCGATGATGCTGAGCTTGGCCTGCGGCACGAACTCCAATAATTTCCCGCTATGCTCCAATGGGATGGTCTGATCCTGCCGGCCCCAGAAAATTTTTACCGGCACATTCCGCAGGCCAAGTTTGCGGTATTCATCCAGTGAATCAGCCTGCGGCAAGTGCCGTACGGTCGACAATATGGCGTGCCGGAAACCGTGATATTGCATCTGCTCCCTGAATCTTTTTTCCCAATCCGGATAGCGGTATCTATTTTGAAAATCATCGGTCTGGCCGGCTGCCAATCGGGGGATCAAGTACACGTTTGCCAGGTATTCACCAATAAGCGGCAGGTTAAGCGGTGAAATATCTTCCTTGGTCGGCATAAAGACCATCGGGTCAATCAGAATCAACCGCTTTACCCGGTCTGGATGCTGGTTTGAAAAAAGCGTTACGATGGGTCCACCCATGGACAGCCCAACCAGGTTAAACGGTAACGTAAGGCCAAGCGCGTCGGTCAGCTGCTCCAATTGAGTGGAAAAAAACCCGAGCGTGTAGTCCACATCAGGCCGGTCGCTGTGGCCCCGGCCATACAGGTCAAACCGCAAGACCCGGTAACCCGCCTCGCTTAGCGCTGCAAACGTTGGATCCCAAAGATAAGACGGTACAGAGAAGCCGTGCACCAGCACGACCACCTCGCCGTTGGGTGGGCCACCGGTCTCGTAGTGCACCGTACCGCTGGGCAGATCCAGGTAGGTCTGGTTGAATGGCGAACGCGTTTGGGTATTGAGACTGATGTGTTCCTCATCGAAATACAACCAGGCCGCTACCAGGGTTCCCAGTGTCAGCAGCAGTAACCATGTTAAAATTTTAACCAGGAATTTCAATTGCTTATTCCGATGTCAGCGTAGTGGTGGTTGCTGAATCAGGGTTGCATAGGTTTCAAAAATTTCAGTATTACGCTGAACCTGCAGTTCAACCCTTCCCCCTGGCTGGCGCTGGGCTATCACCAACAGCAAGGCCCGGGCGTCATCCACCGGCGTGCCGTCAAGTGTGAGCAGTATGTCACCCGGCCTGATGCCCGCGCTCCAGGCCGGGCCTCCCGGGGTTACATCCCTCACCTGGATGCCGCGGCGTGCGGACACGCCATCTGTTTGCAGAGACAAGGGCAGATCACTGAACAAAGCACCGAGCCAGCCCCTTCTGACGCTGCCGTTTTCAACAATCTGTTGCATGACGTCCTTTGCCATGGCAATGGGGATGGCAAAGCCGATATTCTGGGCGCCCTGTGCCTGCCCCAGGTTACGGGTGTTGATTCCAATGACCTCACCGCGGTGATTGATCAGGGCACCGCCACTGTTACCGGCGTTGATTGCGGCGTCGGTTTGAATAAAATCCTCGTAGAGCACAGACCTCAGGTCATTACGGCCGGTGGCGCTGATAATGCCCATCGTGACAGTGTGGCTCAATCCAAACGCATTTCCGATCGCCAGTACGACATCACCTACACGCACGGAGGATCCTTCCGCCAGCGGAGCCGCAGGCAGGCCGTCAAAATCTATCTTGAGCACCGCCAGGTCGGTTTCCGGGTCGCTGCCCACCACCTGGGCGGCTGCGAAACGTCCATCCCACAGACCGACGCTGATATTCTGTACCCGGCTGATGACGTGGTTGTTGGTCAGGATATAGCCATCTTCACTGACCAGCACGCCCGAGCCCATATCCTGACGCGAACGTGCGACATATGAGCTGCCCAGTATTCGTTGCAGCCGGGGGCTCACCTGCTGCAATTCGACTGTCCTGGTGTAAATACTGACCACCGACGGCGCGGTCCGGTCAACCGCATCGGCATAGGACACGGGCGCTTCCGGCACCGTAGCGGTTTGCACAGATCCGTTCTCGGGCTGTCCGGTTTGCCATTTGCTGGCACTGGGCCACAGGTACAGGATGACGAATGCCAGCGCAAGTCCCGCAATGATCGATCGTATGAAAAATCCGAGCAAGGCGCCTGGGCGTGTTTTTGGGCGAGCAGAGCGAATATCTGGCTGATTCATCCTGGGTGCAATCCCTATTGTGAACTGGTTTTCTCAAAAACCGGTGTAGATGCAGTAATTCTATCGGCAAATCGTTTGTCTCGCATGGTGCGTTTCGGATAAAATAAAGGATTGGTCCAGGCAAGTGAGGCTTAGCGGGCGCGGTTTTTTCATACGACCCTTTGTTCAATACCCTTGCTGACCACGAGTATTCGAAATTCCTGAACTAAGTACTGGTCCCTGATCAGGACACTTTTCTGCTGGAGAACTGAATGTCATCTGATGACGTGAACAAGGGGAGGCGCCGGTTCCTGGTCGCCACTACATCCGTTGTGGGCGCCGCCGGTATGGGTTTGGCTGCCGTACCGTTTATCAAATCGTGGATGCCCAGTGCGAAGGCCCAGGCTGTAGGGGCACCGGTTGAAGTCAATATCAGTAAGTTGAAAGAAGGACAGTTGCTCAAGGTGCAGTGGCGGGGGCAAACGATCGGCGTGTTGCGCCGGAGCCCTGAAATGATTTCGGATCTGGTCAAGGTTGATGCCGTACTGGCTGATCCGGAATCACTGAATGCCGATCAACCAGCATATATTAGCGACGAACCCCGCGCTTTAAGGCCTCAATACCTGGTCGTAAACATGCATTGTACCCATCTGGGTTGTGTTCCCCAGTTGGTGCCGCAAGTTGGCCCCCAGCCGTTTGATGATAATTGGAATGGCGGGTTTTATTGCCCTTGCCACAAGTCCAAATTTGATCTGTCCGGGCGCGTTTACAAAGGTGTCCCGGCACCGACCAATTTACGTATTCCGCCGTACAGCTTTCTTGATGACAAGACCCTGATGATCGGTGTCAGCTCGCAAGGAACGGTGTAATGGCCAAACCTGCAAACAGTCTTGCCAGGTATGCCGGTGCTTTCATGAACTGGGTTGATGAAAGATTACCCGTTACCGATTTCTGGAATGCGCACCTGGCGCAATACTACGCACCGAAAAACTTCAATTTCTGGTACTACATGGGCTCCCTTGCCCTGATGGTACTGGTCATACAGATTTTTTCGGGTATCCTGCTGGCAATGCACTACAAGCCTTCGGCGGCTGAGGCTTTTGCATCGGTTGAGTACATCATGCGCGATGTGGACTGGGGCTGGTTGATACGCTATATGCATTCAACCGGCTCTTCGTTCTTCTTTATCCTGATTTACCTGCACATGTTTCGCAGCCTTTTATACGGCTCGCACCGTAAACCCAGGGAATTGTTGTGGGTATTCGGAATGTTTCTGTACCTGATGTTGATGGCAGAAGCCTTCCTTGGTTACGTACTGCCGTGGGGGCAGATGTCTTACTGGGGCGCGCAGGTCATCATCAACCTGTTTGGCGCGATCCCGAAGATCGGTGAACCGCTGACGCAGTGGATTCGGGGTGATTATTTCATTTCTGATGCAACCTTGAACCGGTTTTTTGCATTGCACGTAATCGCGCTTCCGCTGGGCTTGTTGATGGTGGTTGTATTACACCTGGCCGCGTTGCACCAAACCGGCTCAAACAACCCTGACGGCATAGAAATAAAGAAAAACAAGGGCGCTGACGGTATCCCTCTGGATGGAATTCCGTTCCACCCGTACTACACGGTCAAGGATATTTTCGGCGTGGCCATGTTCCTGATGCTGTTCGCGTTTATCCTGTTTTTATGGCCCGAGGCCGGTGGCTTGTTTCTTGAGCATGATAATTTCGTGCCGGCCAATCCACTGGTTACGCCCGAGCACATCAAACCGGTTTGGTATTTCACCCCTTTCTACGCAATTTTGAAGGCCGTTCCGGACAAATTGATGGGTGTGGTTTTGATGGGTGCGTCGGTGGTCATCCTGTTTTTTATCCCGTGGTTGGACCGCTCTCCGGTAAAGTCCATCCGTTACAAAGGCGCGTGGTATAAAATTTTGCTCACCTCATTCGCCGTGGCTTTTGTACGTCTCGGCATGCTTGGCATGGCTGAAGGCACCCCCGTGCAGACCTGGGAAATGCGGGTCTGGACCCTGGTCTATTTCATGTTCTTTGTTCTGCTTTTTTTCATGAGTCCGGGTGGCAAAACCAAAGCGGTACCGGATCGGGTGACTCACTGATGAAAAAATACACCACCCTGGTGTTTAGTGCAGCCATGCTCCTGTTCGCTACCAGTTTCAATGTCTCGGCATCCGGCGGCGACGGCATCGAACATTCGGGGGCCAACATCAATGACATCGCGTCATTGCAGCGTGGTGCAAAGTGGTTTGTGAATTATTGTCTTGGCTGCCATAGCGCCAGTTATATGCGTTACAACCGCTTGGCTGAAGATCTTGACCTGGGCGAAGAAGTGGTCATGCAAAACCTGGTTTATGCGGATGTGAAAATCGGTGACACCATGGATATTGCGATGGATGCGGATCAGGCAGAAGCCTGGTTTGGCAACACCCCACCGGATCTTTCCCTTATCGGGCGGGCGCGTAGTTCCGACTGGCTGTTCAGCTATCTCCGTGGTTTCTACGTGGATAGGAATGGTGCCTGGAACAACACGGTGATGCCGGATGTCGCCATGCCACATGTCTTGTGGCGTTTGCAGGGTATCCAGGTACCGGTCTATCGACAGGAGACCACTGAGAGTGGTTTTACCCACGAGGTGATTGACCACTTTGAACTGGGTACAGCAGGCGTCCAGTCGCCGGAAGAATATGCAGAGACAGCCCGTGATATTGCGGCATTTCTGGAATACCTGGGCGAACCGGCCAAACTCAAGCGTAAAAAGATTGGTGTGTGGGTGATATTATTCCTTGCGGTGTTCAGCTTCATTACCTACCTGTTAAAGGCAGAATATTGGCGCGACGTTCATTAATTGGAATCAACGGCAAAGTTTTGTCTGATAACAAGCAGAAAGGAGATATGTGGTGACAACAGCAATAAAAGGGCGTTCGATAATTGCGCTGTATTCCTCTGATCGGAGCATCAATTGTCACCGTGTACGGTTCGTATTGGCAGAGAAGGGCATCAATGTTGATATCATTGACGTGGGCAACGACAAATCTGCCGCTGCCGATCTCGCCGAGTTGAATCCGTACAATGAAACACCAACACTGGTTGACCGTGATCTGTTGTTACACAGTGCCAGCGTAATCAATGACTACCTGGACGAGCGTTACCCGCACCCGCCGTTGATGCCGGTAGACCCGGTATCGCGCGCCCGACTGCGGTTGGTCCACCACCGGGTGTTGCGTGACTGGTACCCGCTGGCGGAACAAATCGAAAATGCCACGGGACGCAAGGCAGAAAACCCCCGACAGCAGCTTAAAGAAAGTATCGTTGCTGCCAATGACCTGTTCAAACATGCTGATTTCATGATCAGCGATGAATTGAGCCTGGTGGATTGCACGCTGGCACCGCTGTTTTGGCGTCTTCCGGTGTACGGAATCACCCTGGGTAAACCAGGCGTCGCGATACAGGGTTATATCCAGCGTCTGATTTCACGGCCGTCATTCAAATCCAGCCTGACGAGGGCTGAACGCGAAATGATCCTGGAGGCGAGTTGATCCCCAACCACCGGACCCTGGTTATTTTTGACAGGCTCAATAGATGACTTCACCGCCGGAAGGCCTGACCTCCAACCGGCCTTATCTATTACGCGCACTGTATGAGTGGATTACTGATAATGGGCTGACGCCCCACATTCTGGTTGATGCCACTTTCGACGGTGTCAACGTCCCGGAGCAGGTAATCCAGAAGGGCAAAGTGGTTTTAAATATCGCCAGTGGGGCGACTGAGCACCTGCTGCTGGATAACGATATCATTTGTTTCAAAGCCCGTTTTTCCGGCAAGCCATATCAAATCAGCATACCGATGGACGCTGTTATTGCAATTTATGCGCATGAAAATGGACAGGGTATGATGTTTACCCAGGACGAGTCCGACCCGCCCCCGGTGGATGGATCAGATTCACCGTCAACCAGAAGTCACCTCAAAATTGTAAAGTAGGGTCAACCCGGACATTTCACCAATGATCCGGGGTAACAGTACACCAGTCATCGGTCCCTGAATTGTTCAATTAACTGTCCTTCTTCCAGATCGAGTGTAACGGTCATATGGACCGGCAATGCCAGTTGGGCAACACCACTTCTGCGTCTGGCACCGTTGGTGGCAAATTCAAAACTGTAGCTGATCAGAATATGGGAATTCGCGCCTGAACGGTTCCACGTGACTGAACTGAGAGAAACCGTGTCATCCAGTAATTGCAGACCATGGGTGCTGCAGACATGGCCTGCTGCCCTGCGGGCTTTCTGCCTGCCCTGCATCAATTGCCACCATGTGGTTACGGTTCCTGCGGTCAGTAAAACAAACAATAATTCGATCATGCTTTTGTAAGGCGCTTGCCTGACAGGAGGTCATTTCTATTATTATTCATCCAATCTTTAAATCCACGTTTCGTAAACTGTTCTGAATCCGTACAATATCATTTCTTCAATATGCCTGCTCCGGCGGGTTTTTCAACACGGCCTGGCGATGTGGATGGAATTTTTGATCAGTAATGATGATGGTATCGAAGCCCGCGGTATTCGCGTTCTGGCGGATTGCATGCGCGAACTCGGTGGAGTAACCATCGTTGCGCCTGATAAAAATCGAAGTGGTGCGAGCAATTCACTAACGCTGGACGCACCGGTCAGGATCAATGCGTTGGAAGATGGCGTTTTCAGGGTTTCAGGTACCCCCACCGATTGTGTGCATATCGCCTTGACAGGCTTGTTGGATGAAGACCCCGATATCGTCGTATCCGGGATTAATGCCGGTGCAAACCTGGGTGATGATGTGATTTATTCCGGCACGGTTGCTGCGGCCATGGAAGGGCGTTTTCTGGGTTATCCGGCGCTGGCGCTTTCGCTCGTATACGATGATCGCCCGCTACATTACGAAACCGCCGGAGAAGCTGCCATCCGCCTGGTGAAACAATTGCAACAGGATCCACTGCCCGCGGATACCATCCTGAATGTGAATGTGCCGGATTGCCCCTGGGAGGAAATCAACGGGTTTGAAGTTACCCGGCTTGGACACCGTCACCGTGCGGAGCCGGTGATCAAGACCACTGATCCGCGTGGCCGCGAGATGTACTGGATCGGCCCTGCCGGTGCCGAGCAGGATGCCGGGCCGGGTACGGATTTTGATGCCATCAGACGCAGGTTTATCTCTGTCACGCCAATACACGTTGACCTGACCCGTTATCAGGCGTTAGACCAGGTAGCGGGCTGGGTGACTGCGATCAGTACCGGCACGTGTCAGAACGGGGGTGCTGCGTGATTCACAAACGCAGACTTCGTTCCGAGAACCGTGGTATAGGTATGACATCCCAGGGTACCCGCGACCGCCTGATACAACGTTTGCGGGATGACGGGATCAAGGATGAACGCGTGCTGAAGGCCATGACCCAGATACCGCGGCATGAATTTGTCGACGAAGCACTGTCTAGTCGGGCCTATGAAAACACTGCACTGCCGATTGGACAAAGCCAAACCATTTCTCAACCCTGGATAGTTGCGCGCATGACAGAAGCTCTGCTCGATGGTGGCAGACCGGAAAAAATTCTCGAGGTGGGTACGGGGTCTGGATACCAGGCTGCCGTCTTGTCCCACCTGGTCAAAAAGGTTTTCACGGTTGAGCGTATTGATGAACTGGTAAAATTGGTACGCCGTCGTTTTCACCGCCTTGGTCTGAACAATATCTATGTTCGTTACGCGGACGGTCATCTCGGCTGGCCTAGCCAGGCGCCATTTGACGGTATCATGGTCACGGCCGCTGCGCACTCCGTGCCGCCTGAATTATTGGAGCAGCTGACCGTGGGAGGGTTACTGGTGATCCCGATCGAAAAAAGGGGCAGCCAGTGGCTGATGGCCATCCGGCGCAACGAAGACGGCTTTGAGGAGTCCGACCTCGGTGAAGTGGTGTTTGTACCTATGCTCAGCGGTCTTGCCTGAGACAGGGTCTGCAACGATGCAATACGTCAATTTTTAATCGGTCCGGTATGTTTGTCCGACTCTACGACCACATAATTTCCCTATCTGCACACCGCAGAGCGCCTGCCTTTCTTGCGGCACTCAGTTTTGCCGAGTCCAGTGTTTTTCCTGTGCCACCAGATGTAATGCTTGCTCCCATGTGTTTGGCCCGGCCCGGAAATAGCTGGCGTTACGCCACATTGACCACGTTGTCTTCCATCATCGGCGGTGTGGCAGGTTTCCTGATTGGAAAACTGGCTTTTGGCTGGATCGAGCCGTGGCTGATGGCATCAACCTATGCCGGTGTTTTTGAACATGCGGTTGCAGCATTTGAGAACTGGGGTTTCTGGTACATTTTGCTGGCGGGTTTTACACCCATTCCCTACAAGATTTTTACCATCAGTGCCGGTGTCGTCGGTATGCCGTGGCTGGCCTTTATACTGGGTTCCGCTGTTGGCAGGGGTGGTCGGTTTTTCCTGGTTGCTGCATTGATCCGCCTAGGTGGTGAAAACATGGCTGCACGTATGCGCCAATATATTGACGTAATTGGATGGTCGCTGATCCTGCTGGCGACCATTGCATTTGCGGTGATCAGGATGAAGGGTGAATTTTCATGAGTAACGCGCCCGTGGAGTTCCGTGTAATACTGTTGTCAGCAATACTTATACTGGTCATGTTGACCGGCTGCAGTCATCACCGGCCGGCACCCGTTGAAGAGTATTCCTCCACACAACCCGAGCACCGGGTGGATGTGGACGGAAGTTACCGTGTCAGGTCAGGGGACACCCTGTACGCCATCGCATTCAGTTACGGCATCGACCCACGCGACCTGGCGGAATGGAACGGGATTTCAAGCCCCTACATTATTTATCCCGAGCAGAAGATACGGCTTTCACCAGCACCGGAATCACGGCGCACAAGTAACAGCAACAAATCTTCTGAAGTACAGGTCTCTGCAATAAGGACACCCCGGCAGGTCACCACCAAATCAGCTTCCCCGGATACCACTGTATCAGGTTCCGCGCAGTCGACAACGGAAAAATCAGCGCCGCCGGCGGACAGGCCCGGTACTTCGTCCACCCGGACCTCCCAAACTGTTTCAGCCACCAACATTGCTGACCCCACGCACTGGAAATGGCCCGCGAACGGTCGTTTGCTCAGAGGATACGTGGCGGGCGATCCGGCCCGCAACGGACTGGATATCGCGGGTGAAGAAGGGCAGGCCATCACGGCATCGGCCAGTGGCACGGTGGTGTACAGCGGCAGTGGCCTGATAGGCTATGGTGAATTGATCATCATCAAGCATAGCGAGCGGATGCTCAGCGCATACGCCCACAACAGGGTGCGGTTGGTGGCCGAAGGCGAGCGCGTGGCATCAGGTCAGAAAATCGCTGAAATGGGCAAAAATGACCAGAATGAAGAATTACTGCATTTTGAAATACGGTCACACGGCAAGCCGGTTAATCCACTGGATCATCTTCCCAAAAATAGGTGATGGTCGTTGTGCCGGCAAAAAGCTTGAGTTAATTTAAGTGATAACAACCTGTTGGAACTGTGACATTTACTTATGTTTATGGTAGCTTGACCCGTCCATTCTGTTGGAACCGATCTGTTACTCGGGATTCGGGGGGGTTGGCTGGACGGGCGTGGCCTTGCCGAGCAGTACCGGCACAAGGATGGGAATGAGAAGAGACAACAAGAGCAAACAAGTGTATGGCTGAACCACAAAGAAAGATGACTAAAAAAGACGGCCTCAGGTTCGTTCAGTCCAGAAAAGAGGCGGTTTCCAACCGAAAACAGCCGCACCAGGGTGATGTTACCCGTATCTACCTGAGTGAAATCGGACGTGCCAAGCTATTGACGGCGGACGAGGAGAAATCACTTTCAAGGGCCGCGCGCAGCGGTTGCATGGCCAGTCGCCAACGGATGATCGAATGCAATTTGCGACTGGTGGTACGGGTGGCCCGGTCCTATATCAACCGCGGATTGCCTTTGCTGGACCTCATTGAAGAAGGCAACCTCGGCCTGATTCGAGCGGTAGAGAAGTTTGATCCTGAAAAAGGATTTCGGTTTTCCACCTATGCGACCTGGTGGATCCGGCAATCGGTCGAGCGGTCCATCATGAACCAGTGCCGCACCGTGCGCCTGCCGATACACGTTATCCGTGAGCTCACTGCATATTTACGCACTACGAGGATGCTCGAACAGGAACTGGGCCGCCGTCCCGCAATCGAGGAAGTGGCGGTCAAACTTGAAAAGACCAGTATTTCTGTTCATACCCTGTTTGGATTCAACGAGCCAGCAGCTTCTGCCAATAATCCTGCAGTCAACGGCAACAGTACCGTCCTCGATTCAATCGCAGATGAGCAGAACCGCGACCCGGAATCCGAATATGCTGATCAGGCAGCTGGCAAGTTGCTGGGCCACTGGCTGGATTTATTGCCGCCGCAACAACGCATCGTGGTTGAGCACCGCTTTGGCCTGCACGGGAAAGGCCGTCAAACACTGGAAGAGGTGGGCCGGTTGCTGGGTGTGACCAGGGAGCGCGTACGACAGGTCCAACTTGCTGCTCTAACCCGGTTACGTGAAATTTCCAAACGCGAAGGAATCCTGGAAACACCATTTATGGAATAAGAGCTGAATAATTCGCGAAGTGCGGCAAGCGGGTTATATCTCCGGCAACAAAGCTGCAACCACCTGACGTCCTTCCGATGCCAGCACGTTAAAAGTACGACAAGCAGCACCCGTGGTCATCACTTCGAGGCCGATGTCTCGGCGAAAAAACAGCATCTGTATAGCCGGCGGCAAAAAGGCCTGGGTCTTGCCGCAACCAATCAGTACCACCTCTGGTTGCATCTCAAAAATGGGCCGTAAGCTACTTGCATTGATTTCATCAAGGCTTTCAGCTTGCCATGCGGGGATGATTTGCTGAGCTGAGAGTATAAACGGGCTGACGTAGTATTCGTCTGCGACGCGGATACCCCGTTTATCCATCGAGCGGATGAACAGGTGATTTTGAGGGACGTCGAGGCTGAGGTCCATGATCAGCCCGGATCAATAACGGGTTTGTCCGGATTTCTCCGGTAAAAGCAGGCGATCTGTCCAATGTTCTGAATCTGCTCAGCCTTGCATTGTTCTGTGATGTTGGCCACCCACGTCTTACGTGTACCACGGTCACTTCGAAGTTTGACTTTGATCAATTCATGGTCGTTCAAAGCGCGTTCAATTTCGGCGACAACGGTTACACTGAGGCCCTTGCCGGCGACCGTTACCAACGGTTTGAGCTTGTGGGCCATGCGGCGAAGATTTTTTTTCTGCGCTGCGGTTAATGGCATCAGTCAGGCTCCTAATGTGGCAAACTGCTATTTTAGCATCAGGGCTTATCGATTGGCTGGATAACACAAGGATGGCAAAAAGTAAAAGCAGCCGCCGTTGGCTGGCAGAACATTTTGATGATCCGCACGTCAAATTGGCGCAACAACAGGGTTTTCGCTCGAGGGCGGCGTTCAAGTTGATGGAGCTCAATGATAGGTACCACTTGTTGTGCAGAGGAGTGCGGGTGGTTGACCTCGGGGCGGCTCCTGGCGGTTGGTGTCAGGTTGCGCAACGTTGTCTGAAAGACAGCGGACAGATCATTGCGCTAGATATTCTGCCGATGGAATCACTCGATGGTGTCACGTTTATCGAGGGTGATTTCACCGAGGATGAGCCGTTGGCGGCACTTGAGGACGCGTTAAGTGGTTCAATGGTTGATCTTGTGTTGTCTGACATGGCACCCAATATGAGTGGAATGGGTGCGGTCGATCAACCGCGGGCGATGTATCTTGCAGAATTGGCACTGGCTTTTGCCACACAGTGGTTGGAGCCAGGGGGCAATTTTGTTGTCAAAGTTTTCCATGGCGAGGGATTTGACGAGTTTTTGAAACAAACCCGGTCCATGTTTGAGAAGGTCCAGGTACGCAAACCATCGGCTTCCCGTCCGCGTAGCCGGGAAGTTTATATACTCGGACAACGGCGCAAGCTACAATGAAAGCACTGTCGCCAGTGCCAGGAGCAACTATCCGGCTGTGCTGATTATTGAGGATAAATGATTGAATGATATGTTAAAAAATGTAATTACATGGGGCATCATCCTGTTGGTCTTGATGTCCATTTTCAATCATTACGGCAGTGTCGATAATGCACCGGACCAGCTCACTTACTCCCAATTTCTGGAGAATGTGCGAAATGGCACCATTGCTGAAGTAACCATCAGCAGCACCTCCGAAGGTAATTCAATCCAGGGTCGGGATGTCAATGGCAAGACATTTGACACTTTTGGCATGCCTGATCCACGCCTGGTCGATGATCTGGTGGAGCACAATGTTGAAATTACCGCTGAACCGCCCGAGCAGCGCTCCGTTATTCTCGATTTGATCATCAACATCATCCCCGTTTTGTTACTGGTTGGCCTATGGGTATATTTCATGCGCCAGATGCAGGGTGGTGGTGGCGGCCGGGGTGCAATGTCATTTGGTAAAAGCAAGGCAAAACTACAAGGCGAAGACCAGATCAAGGTCACTTTTGCTGACGTAGCAGGGGTGGAAGAGGCTAAGGAAGAAGTTGAAGAACTGGTTGAGTTCCTGCGTAATCCAGGTAAATTTCAAAAATTGGGCGGCCACATTCCTCGCGGTGTGTTGATGTTGGGTTCGCCGGGTACCGGTAAGACCTTGCTCGCTCGCGCGATAGCAGGTGAAGCCAAGGTGCCATTCTTTGCAATATCCGGTTCCGACTTCGTGGAAATGTTCGTTGGTGTGGGCGCCTCCCGGGTGCGCGACATGTTTGAACAGGCCAAGAAACACGCACCCTGTATTATTTTTATTGATGAGATTGACGCGGTAGGGCGCCATCGCGGTGCCGGCCTGGGTGGTGGGCATGATGAACGCGAACAGACCTTAAACCAGTTACTGGTAGAAATGGATGGGTTTGAAGGTGGTGAGGGTGTCATTGTAATTGCTGCGACCAACCGTCCGGACGTGCTGGATCCTGCGCTGTTGAGACCCGGGCGGTTTGACCGCCAGGTTGTCGTGCCGTTGCCTGACATCCGTGGACGCGAGGGTATATTGAAAGTGCATATGCGAAAAGTGCCACTGGGTGACGACGTCAAGCCGCGTATGATCGCGCGTGGCACACCTGGATTTTCAGGCGCTGATTTGGCCAACCTTGTCAATGAGGCCGCGCTGTTCGCGGCAAGGGAAAGCGCCAAGACAGTATCAATGGAGCATTTTGAACGCGCCAAGGACAAGATCATGATGGGTACTGAACGGCGTTCCATGGTCATGTCGGAGAAAGAGAAGAAGTTAACGGCCTATCATGAGGCCGGCCACGCCGTTGTCGGTCGCCTGGTGCCGGAACACGACCCGGTTTACAAGGTGACCATCATCCCCAGAGGAATGTCGCTGGGCGTGACCATGTTTTTGCCTGAACAGGATAAATACAGCATTTCACATAAGCAACTGGTGAGTCAAATGGCCAGTCTGTTTGGCGGGCGTGTGGCCGAGGAACTCATTTTTGGTGTTGAGAATGTTACCACCGGGGCCTCTAATGATATTGAACGTGCGACCCAGATTGCCAGGAACATGGTAACCCGCTGGGGTTTGACCGAAGCGCTGGGACCATTGACCTACGCTGAGGACGAGGAAGAGGTTTTTCTTGGGCGTTCGGTGACCCAGCACAAACATGTATCAGATGAGACTGCACGCAAGATAGACGATGAAATTCGCGCTATCGTTGACGCCGCACACAACACAGCAATGGAGCTGGTCATGGCCAACCGGGATAAACTGGAAATCATGACCGAAGCCCTGATCAAATATGAAACCATTGACTCTGAACAGATCGATCAGATCATGGAAGGTAATGTGCCGGATCCACCGGAGGGCTGGGATGACTCGAATCCTGACGGTGGCAAGAAATCCAAAAGTGATGCTGCCAGCGATTCATCAGAAAGCCCCGGTGACAGCCCTTCGATCGGTGGGCCAGCTAAACAGCACTAGGCCGCCATGCAATATTGGGGTTCAGGAAATACCATTGTTTAAACCTTGAAAACAGCGCTGATTCAGCGCTGTTTTTTTAATACTGATTGCCAATGAGCCCAACAGCAGCAGCACTCGAACTTGATTGTGCCGGTCGTAAGGTGATACTCGATCGTCCCCGCATTATGGGTATCCTGAACGTCACGCCAGACTCCTTTTCCGATGGCGGGAAATGGCTGGACCCGGAGGCGGCAACCCGACATGCACTGGCCATGCAGGACGCCGGGGCAGACATCATTGATATTGGCGGTGAATCAACACGTCCAGGCGCGACCGCCGTGTCGTTAGAGCGGGAACTCGAACGGGTCATTCCGGTCATCGAAGCCATTTCCCGGCAGTTATCAACGCCGGTTTCCATCGACACCAGCAAACCTGAAGTCATGCGAGAAGCGGTTGCTGCCGGTGCGGGTTTGATCAATGACATTTACGCCTTAAGAAAAGAGGGTGCCGTGGAAGCCGCGGCCGAGCTGGCGGTCCCTGTGTGCCTGATGCATATGCGGGGAGATCCACGCGTGATGCAGGATGACCCGTTATATACAGATGTAGCCGCCCAGGTCAGGCACGACTTACTGGACCGTGCGCAACATTGTCAGAATCACGGAGTACAATCGCACAACATTTTGCTGGACCCCGGATTTGGCTTTGGTAAGACCCTGCAACACAACCTTGAGCTGTTTCGTGCCTTGCCAGACCTCGTTGCGACGGGCTACGCCGTTATGGTTGGCGTGTCGCGTAAAGCAATGATAGGACAGCTGACCGGAAAAGAAATGCCGGAACGGATGCCGGGTTCCATTATAGCCGCTGCCATTGCCGCGTTGCGCGGTGCAGCGATCGTGCGTGTGCATGATGTAACCGAAACGCGCGATGCACTGAAGGTAGCGACTGCACTCTTTCCCCCGAACGCGTAAAATAGACCCATGAATAAAAAATATTTCGGGACAGACGGGATTCGTGGCCGCGTGGGTGAAACACCGGTGACCGCAGATTTTATGCTGCGTCTCGGACGTGCTGCCGGCAAGGTGCTGGCCGAGGGTGACCGGCGCGCGGTCGTCATCGGTAAAGACACACGTATTTCAGGCTACATGTTTGAATCGGCACTCGAATCCGGCCTGTCTGCGGCCGGCGCGAATGTTGCCCTGCTCGGGCCAATGCCGACACCGGCCGTGGCTTACCTGACACGCACATTGTTTGCCTGTGCCGGTATCGTTATCAGCGCCTCGCATAATCCATTCCACGATAACGGTATAAAGTTTTTTTGCGCCGATGGCGAAAAGTTACCAGATGATATTGAGCGGGCGATCGAAGCGGAGCTAAACCAGCCATTTTCCACCGTGACTTCGGAGAAAATGGGTAAGGCGGTCCGTATTGAAGATGCCCCGGGCCGTTATATCGAATTTTGTAAAGGCACCGTCCCTTTCGGAACGCAGATGCGTGGTCTCAAGGTCGTCGTGGATTGCGCCAATGGCGCGACCTACCGTGTCGCACCGTCGGTGTTAACGGAGTTGGGGTCGAACGTTATCGCCATCGGCACTCAGCCAGACGGGTTGAATATCAATGATGGCTGTGGTTCTACACACCCGGAATTTGTGGCCCGGGCGGTGAGAAAGCACGCTGCTGATGTGGGTATCGCCCTGGATGGTGATGGTGACCGGGTCATCATGGTCGACGCCGATGGTGAGACGGTAAACGGGGATGAATTGCTATACATCATTGCTACATCCCGGCAGGACAGGGGTCTGTTGCAAGGGGGCGTGGTTGGGACAGTAATGAGTAACTTTGGTCTCGAACTGGCCTTGAAAGAACGTAATATCCCGTTTATGCGCACACCGGTGGGCGACAGATTTGTACACAAAGCCCTGGTTAGTAATGGCTGGACCCTGGGCGGCGAAGCTTCCGGTCACCTGTTGTGCCTGGACAGGACCAGTACCGGGGACGGGATCGTCAGCGCATTGCAGGTACTCGAAGTCATGGTCAGTAGCGGCAAGAGCCTCGCTGAATTGGTGGCAGATGTGCAAAAACTGCCACAGACCATGATCAATGTGCCTGTCAAAGGTCTGGCAGTCGACGGTCTTGCCGAGTCCGAGACGATCAATGAGGCGGTAAAATCAGCACAGCATCAACTGGGTGATACCGGCAGGGTCGTGCTGCGGCCATCCGGTACCGAACCGTTAATCCGGGTAACACTCGAAGGCAAAGACGAGACCCTTGTCAATCTGCTGGCGACAGAACTGGCAGAGGTGGTGCGGACCGAATTGGCCGGCTGAGCGCTATTCGGTACCGACACGTCGCTATTGCCGTTTGAGCTACCACCGGCATCCCCACAACTAGTGACCCATCGGGTCGTTCCACTCGCCGAGCAGTACCACGCTGTTTGGATTGAAACCGTTATTCTTCAGCGTATCCCAGGTCCCTATGACCTCCCTTGACGACAGGTTAACCACCGAGATGGATCCATCACGCATACCCGGAAGGTTGATAAAGGAATTTTGTACGAAGGCATATTTTCCATCCCTGGTGTAGGCGACATGGTGCGCCCCACCTGCGGTATCGATGCTCTTCACCAGCGTGGCGGTCTGGCCACCGTTACTGAGGTTGAAGAAGTGCATGCCGCCCGGACTGGAGGTCGTGACATGCATCTGTGAACCATCTGCATTGAAGTAGATTTCGAGTGGGACAGCTGCCTGGACACCGGCAAAGTCATAACCCGGTGCGGAATCGAAAGTGCCGGATTCAGGGTTCCAGATCACCGTCCACAGGGTGGTGTCATTCATATTGGTCACCCACGCAACCGGTGGATCAGATTTTGGCACGAACACGACTTCCACCGGCGCGATGTTGTTTGGCTCCGGCTTGTCCGTCACACTGACCGTGCCAAGGTGTTTGCCGGTGCTGGCTTCAATGATGCCAAGCACGTTACCTGGGTCGCCAAAATCGGTGGCACGCACGGTGCTGGTGACCAGTATTCGGTCAATACCATCATGCAACGCTATCCCGTGTGGATACGGCACCGGGGACTTCAGGGTATGGGTGTAAACATCGTTCACGGCGTCGCCGACTACGATGTTGTTCGAACCCATACAGGTCTCATACCATTTCGTGTTGTCCGTCGAAAAAATCACGTCTTCCCCCACCTGGCAGTCTGGCACATCAATGACTTTCACGCGGTACGGGTTTCGCGTCATGTCAATGATCCGCAGTTCCGGCTTGCCCAGTGCGGTCATATAAATCTTGGTGTGGTCACGGTTCTAGAATACGTGGTGCGCTACCAGATCGGACGGCAGGGGAATATCAAGCAAAATGTCTCCGTAAGTATCCGACTCTGGATCTACATCAAATATAGCCAATCCTTCGCGGCGTGCCTGTGTACCAAATGGCATCTTCAGGTCTTTCAGGGAGTCGTCGGGTTTCGATTCGTAGTTTGCCATTGCAAGAATTTCTTCCTGGCCCGCCAATGGTAGCGCCCATAAGCAGAAAGCCAATACAGGAATGATCTTTCTCATTGTTTCCTCCATAAGTTTCTGTTGCTCTTGATCTTTTGCCATTAGAAAAGCACCCTTTTAAATATAGTTTATACTCGGAGAATAGCTACGTGCGGGTGTAATAAATGAAAACCAGGTCGAAAACCACGGGCAGCATTGTCGACAACATGCGTTTCACCGTTCTGTTGCTTGTTTTTATCCCCGCTTTCACTAACGCGGCTGAGGAAAGAAATGATTCGAGGCGTTTTGAACTGCTCATCAACGAACGCAAACTGCAGGTGGAGAGCACGACCATCCGCGTGACCCAGGGCCAGACGGTTGAACTTGTCTGGAACAGCGATGAGGCAGGCGAACTCCACTTGCATGGTTACGACATCAACTTTCGTGTCTCACCCGAAACACCTGCCATGGTGACATTCAAAGCCCACGCGAGCGGGCGATTTCCGGTCACCAGTCACAGTTTTGACGGGGACCACGGGCATGGCCATGAGGCGCTGATGTATCTCGAAGTCTATCCCGATTAACCAGTTTGCAAGGTGCAGGTAAAGTTCAAGCAGGTGTGGACATTGAGAATGGCCATGTACGGGCTGTCTGGCTGGTTGCTGGCGATTATTCCATCTGCCGTGTGCGCACACGGATTTGCGCAACGTTACGACCTGCCCGTACCACTTGGTCTTTATATTGGCGGTGCAGCGGTCGCGGTCGCACTTTCATTCGTGATCATTGCGTTTTTTGTTCGTGGCGACCGTGTCGTCGGGTCATACCCGCGCTTCAACTTGCTGGCATATCGGCCGGGAAGGTTTTTCGCGAGCCCATTTGTTGTCCAGTCACTTCGCTCCTTTTCGGTCGGTTTTCTTGTTCTGATTATTGTCGCCGGGTATGTCGGTCACGAAAATCCGTTCGAGAACATCGCCCCCACGGCCATCTGGGTAATCTGGTGGGTTGGTTTCGCTTATATTTCCGGACTTGTGGGTGATCTCTGGGCCGTTGTTAACCCTTGGTCTGCCGTTTATGGCTGGGCTGAGAAAATCTGCCACGCCCTGATCCCCTACCGTCGTCTGGGTTTTGATCTCCTGTGGCCCGGGTGGCTGGGACGCTGGCCTGCGGTTCTGCTGTTCGCCTTGTTTGTGTGGGCTGAGCTGATCTGGCCAAAAAGCGATACGCCTGTCAGCCTGGCAAAAGCTGTGCTGACTTACAGCATCATCAGCTGGTTTGGCATGTTCCTGTTTGGACGACACCGCTGGTTACGCAATGGTGAAGCATTTACCGTTGTCTTTGGTTTTCTCGCCAGGTTTGCCCCCAGCGAGATCCGCACCGTCAGTACATTGAGGTGTTCTGCCTGCGCATCCGGAAGCTGTGGCGACTGTTTTGCAGGTTGTGTGAACTGTCTTGAATGTTTCCGGAAAACGCCAGGAGACCAGCGGCAGTGGGACCTGAGGCCGTGGGCTGTGGGCTTATTGACATCCAGGCCGATGTCAATCTCATCCACGGTATTCGTACTGATCATGCTGTCCAGCGTGACATTTGACGGCTTGCTGGCCACGCCGGTGTGGGCTGAGCTGGCCAACTGGATGATCTACTCCGAGACCATCAGGCCGCTAATCATCGCCCTGCAGGACATTACCGGCAACGCCATTTCGGCGGTCGGAACCATCGCCCTCTTCGGGTTCCTGCTCGTGTTCCAGTTGCTGTACCTGCTCTTCAGCGCGTTGATGTACGTTTTTGTCCCTGCCACCGACCGGGTGGGTATTTCAATCCGGCAGGTGGCGGGTCTTTTTGTACTCAGCCTGGTTCCCATCGCACTCGCCTACCACCTGGCGCATTATCTTTCCTACCTTGCCATCGTCGGACAGTACATCATCCCGCTGGCCTCGGATCCGTTTGGTATGGGCTGGAACCTGTTTGGTACCAGCCTGTACATGGTGGACATCAGTGTCGTCAACGCGCGCCTGGTCTGGTACACCTCGGTAGCCGCCATTATCACGGGCCACATTATCGCCGTGTGGCTGGCCCACGTGATGGCTTTGCGTATCTTTCGCAGCAATCGCGCGGCGTTGTTAAGCCAGATCCCGATGTTACTGCTTATGGTCGCCTATACCATGCTGAGCCTTTGGATCCTGGCCCAACCGGTCGTGGAAACCAGTTGAAACCCGTATCCCGATGACAATGACGTTATGGAATGGTGGGCAACAGGTAAAAATATACCGACACAAAATGGCTGAAACTGCCAATCAGAACAAAAATGTGAAAAACGGCATGATTGAATTTTATTTTTTTAATACTGTATAAAGCTGCTCCGATCGTATAGGCCATCCCACCCACAAACAGCCAGATCAATCCACTGGAAGTTAAATTATCCATCAGCGGTTTTATCGCAAATATGATTATCCACCCCATGAGTACATACATCAGCGTTGATGCCAGATTGTATTTCCCGGTAAAAAAAAGTTTCAAGACTATCCCGCTGAATGCCATGCCCCAGCTTGCACTGAAAATTGCCCAGCCCGTCGGGCCGTTGAGCGTTATCAACGAGAATGGGGTATAGGTACCGGCGATCAGAACGTAAATTGATGCATGGTCAAAAACCCGCAATCTGTTTCTTAGCCGTGGATTTTTCGTACGGTGATAAAAAGTGGAGGCGGTGTAAAGAATAATCAGGCTCGTGCCAAAAATTCCAAAACTCACCAAGGCTAAAATACCGCCATGCTGGCTCGCACGGACCACCAGCAGTGGCAGGGCAAAAATACTGAGAAGCAAACCGACAGCATGGGAAATGATGTTGATCCTCTCCTCTTCCACGGAATAGTGTTTAGCCTGCATATTGCACCAGTATCACGAATGCTGGCGCCGGACAGGTGCGAGAAGGTGAGACCAGGAACTGGTCGAGAAGCTCCCTCTCGTGCATGGACAAGCCAGGGTCGGGACAGGCCTCGGGCCAGCGACAAACTGTGACTTTAAGCGCCGGATAAATATCGCCATATTATTCCTGTAATTCAGTTGCTTACCCGGTGGCCCGAGGCCGACTGATGCAATATGCAGGTTAGGTCCGTGCATATCCTTCAATCAGCGGTGTCTTTAAGGTTCCGTTCCGGCCGTGCAGACTGGCCGATCTGTCGGGCTCGTATATTGCGTCCTTTCACTTTGCCGCTGGATAAAAAATTGAGTACTGGCCCTAACGCACTGCGCTCGATCGCTACATAGCTGGACATCTCAAAGATATCGATTTTCCCAATCTGGGAACCGGCCAGCTTTGCATCACCGGTCAATGCACCCAGCAGATCACCGGCTCGAATTTTGTTTTTTCGTCCTGCATCCAGCTGGATGGTAACCATGGGTGCCCGTAGCGAAAAACCGGGGTCGCGGTCAAGGGAGTCGAATACATCACAAATGCAGGGCTTTTTCTGATATTGCTCTATCGAGTTCACACGAACCTGCTCGGATTCGGTGAAAACACTCAGGGCAAGGCCCTTTTCTCCTGCCCGGCCGGTGCGGCCAACCCGGTGGACATAGACTTCGGGGTCACGCGGCAATTCATAATTGACCACCAGCTGCAATGACCTGATATCCAGGCCGCGCGCGGCGACGTCGGTGGCGACCAGTACCGGGCAACTGTTGTTGGTGAAACGTACAAGGACCTGATCGCGCTGCCGCTGATCAAGATCACCGTGGATGGCCAGTGCTTCAATCCGGTGTTCACGCAACAAACCGGCAACCTGGTCACATTGCCTCTTGGTGTTGCAAAACACCAGGGCATTACCAGGCCGGTAATGTTCAAACAAGGCATACAGGGTGTTATTACGCTCATGGTTTTTAACTTGGTAAAACAACTGCTTGATCACACCGGGTCGGTGCCTGGTTTCAACCGTGACGATTGCCGGGTTACGCTGGATTGAACGGCACATTTTCTTGATCGAAGCAGGGTACGTGGCTGAAAAGAGCAGGGTCTGGCGAGTTTTTGGCGTCCGGGCGATGATATCGGTCATCACATCAAAAAACCCCATGTCCAGCATCCGGTCAGCCTCGTCCAGCACCAGTGTCTTTAAATCACCAAGATTCAGAGTCGTCTTGTGTAAATGGTCCTGGATACGCCCGGGCGTACCGACAACAATATGCGCCCCGTGTGCAAGGGATCTTTTTTGAGGCCCGAAAGGCTTACCGCCACACAACAGAACCAGTTTGATGTTAGGGGTGCTGCGTGCCAGCCTGCGGAGTTCCTTACCCACTTGGTCGGCCAGTTCCCGTGTCGGACACAACACCAGTGCCTGTACCCGGAGAGAAAATGGATCGATCCGGTCCAGCAACCCAATGCCAAAAGCCGCTGTTTTTCCACTGCCGGTTTTCGCCCTGGCGATCAGATCTCTGCCTTTCAATATATACGGCAATCCGGCGGCCTGGACAGGCGTCATTTTTTTGTAACCGAGTGAATCCAGGTTGGCAATTTGCGCCGGAGGAATACCAATGGAAGAAAAGTCGTCGCCGTTCATCTACTGACTACCTCCATACCTTGTAAGTAATTTATCCAGGTGATTGGCAAAGGACATCCGGTCGCCATGACTGAGTGCAGCGGGTCCGCCCGTGTCTATTCCGCTACCACGCAGGGTGTCCATGAAGTCCCTCATGTTCAGACGCGCTCTGATGTTCCCGGCCGTATACAGTTCACCGCGCGGTGACAGCGCATAAGCGCCTTTTTCTATCACCTCCGCTGCCAGGGGAATGTCACTGGTGATGACCAGGTCATCCGCGTCGAGTCGTTTGACAATTTCGTTGTCGGCGATGTCAAAGCCTGCCCCGACCTGGATGAATTCAATAAAGCGTGACGCTGGTATACGGATAGGCTGGTTGGCGATCAAGGTAACACAGACCCCGGTACGTGCGGCTGCTTTGAACAATATTTCCTTGATGACCACCGGGCAGGCATCAGCGTCTACCCAAATTTTCATATCGCGATTCATCTCTGTTTGAATTATAAATTGATACGACTAACCCGGACATTTCGCCAAGGATCCGGTTGTGCGCGGTAGCTGGCGAAACAGTTTGGTCGATCGTTTGCAGAATCATAGCCGTAGCTATGGTTCAAGAACGATCGGCCATTGGACAGGAGTCCCGGTGCCGTGAAGCACATGGATGTGCGAGAACGGCCATTGGACAGGAGTCCCGGTGCCGTGAAGCACATGGATGTGCGAGAACGGC